>Ga0308010_1000711_pt1 | contig 20089 bp, 19 predicted proteins | sample Neamet129_FD_202368 | JGI IMG/M metagenome (GOLD analysis project Ga0308010, IMG submission 202368) | Marine microbial communities from water near the shore, Antarctic Ocean - #129 | ecosystem: Environmental > Aquatic > Marine > Unclassified | place: Southern Ocean | collected 2014-07-24 | reverse complement strand
ACACAAAGCAACAATACCTAAACCTATATGAGGGCTTAAAAAGACCCATCCAAAAAAAATTAAAATAAAAATAATTATGGAAAGAATTTGATTTGATGTTAATTCTCCATTTTTCGCAACTTGAACCTTTAATTTTCGGACAGATGAATCCATTATTTTTTGAGATGGAGTAAAAGTAAACCATAATACTAATGAAGCAAACGGAATTTGTATTAAAAGCATTGGATATGCATATTTCATCCATTCTAAGTAGGAAAGCTTGGCCATCCCAAATTCGGCTAAATAACCAATCATTATTACATTTCGTCCACCACCAGAAGGTGTTCCTATAGAACCAATTGCACAGCCATAAGCAATAGAAAAAAGTAATATAGTTGATAAGTTTGTGGCCTTATTTGATTCTCCTCCGGCATTACGGATCAGAGCTAAAGCAACTGGTAGCATCATTGCACCTACAGTGTGCTCTCCAATAAAAGAAGAAAGGATCGCTGAAATAGAAAGAAACCCAACTACAATTTTCCAAGTTTTATTACCTGTTAACGTAATTACAATAAGTGCCAACCTTTTATCAAGCCCTTGCGAAACAATCGCTACGGCCAGCATTAAAGAGCCCATTATAAAGAATACAGCATCACTCATGAATGAAGAGGCTACACCATCAGACGTATCAATCCCTAAAATTACTTGCATTATTAATATTAAGATTGCTACAGCTGGAAGAGGAATCGATTCACTCACAATCAAAACGAGTGCAACCAACACAATGATTAATGTCCTATGCCCTGAAGGAGATAAACCCTCTGGTGATGGAAAATAGAAAAATGAGAGACTTAAAAGGAAAGTTAAGATTAGCCATTTCTTACGAGTGACCCAAAAAAGAATATTTGATATAGAGCGTGCTGAAAATCCTAACATAAGTAATTAGAACTTATCGCTTATAATTATTTTTTTATAGGTTACAATCTAAACAGTTAACTTATTTTTATATTTTGATTTGGACCAAAAATACAATCCAAAACTAAATAGAAGTTCAAATCCTATAAAAAGGAATAAATTTTTTGCAACACCATCATCAAAACCATAACTATGCAACCCTACCTGCAGTAGGTTTACACCAAACCAAGCTAATGCGACTATTATATTACTTAATGCCATTCCAAGAGCAAAGTCATTTGGCTTTGCGAGACCTGAGAGGCGCATATGTATCATCATTAATTGCCATAAAACAATCAGTAAGGCTCCATTTTCTTTAGGATCCCAGCCCCAAAACCTACCCCATGATTGATCAGCCCATATTCCGCCTAAAATAGTACCAAAGAGTGTGAAAAAAAGAGCGACAAGTGTCACACCAAACATATTATTAAACACACTTTTAAGATAGACCTTATTACTTGGCTGTCTCAGTTCTTGAACTAGATAGAGATGGCCTATAAAACCAGCAACTAATGATGCTCCATAACCAATCGTAATTGTAGTTACATGAGTGGCTAACCAAAAATTTGAATTTAATACTGCAACTAACATGTTTAAGGTATCTCCATCAGCAGCATAACTAAAACCAATAAAATGGAATATTGAACCTCCTATGGATCCAATAAAAATACCTAAACCATCTTTTCTAAAGAATTCAAGAACAATGGCAAACAAGATAACGATAAAAGAAACAAATAATACTGATTCATATAATGTTGAGACTGGAGGTCTACTCATTATTATCATTCTGAGAATGATCCCATACGTTTGAATAACAAATCCACTAATTAACAAAAAGAAAGAAAGACTTTTTAGTAAAGAGGGCTTAAAAAGCCAACTTATACACAAAATTAAAAATGAAAATAAATAAAAGGCTAAACTAAAATAAAATAGATTAGCTTGATTAAGCCATCTTTCTTTTTCTAGTTTAGGAATTGAAAATAAATTTTCAGGAATGGAGGCTAATGCAGATTCATAGAGTGTCAAGGATGATTCCATTATTAATTCATTTCCATCCATTCTGGCGGCTAGATACTGTTGCAATGCATTTAGAATTTTTGTCTGATAATGATTTGGTGTAATTTTATTTAAAATAATTTCAAAAGGAGATATCCATTCTTTATTTTCTGCTTCTACATTTGGTGGAATTAGTTTAAGCGATTTCAAATAACTTATTTCTTCAAAACGCATTACGTTCATACTTAATTCTAAAAGTTGCTTTTCAAATGCTGTTCGTGAATTATTTGGTTTATTTTCTATCATACTTAAAAGGGATGTTTGATTTCTTAAACCCTTTAAAACTTGATTAAAACTATACTTATGGTCTGGGGTCCATTCTAAAAAGATACTTGATACAACCTCTGGATTTCGGATATTAAATATTTTCAAGTTTTTTCCACCTTGAGGGTCTAAAACCAAATTCAATAACCAATCTGTTGCCGAGAGGTCTATTTTAGAGATAGATCTCTTTCCATAAAAAGCTAACAAATAATTACGTGCATATGTGTCTAACGGCTTAATTCTTCCTTCGTCTTGAACAGGAATATCGCCAATCGTAAAACAATTACCATATTGATATGGAATAAAAAAAGACACTATTAATACTATTTTAAAAAAAGAGTTCATTTGACTAAGCTTTCTTTTTTATCATATTGGGTACTTTAACTACTAAATGAATTAATAAGCCTAAACTCATAATGATACTGGAAATATACGGGAAAAGTCTACCGTAATTTTTAACAACGGCTAGAACAGTCGCTTCATTATCTAATTCCTCAATAAAAGAGGCTTGAAAAAATGTGTAACCAGAATACCGCAATGGTTCATTCATTTGAATTAAAAATCTACGCGGAACTTGGTTCTCAATTAGGTTAACCTCAGAGCTAAAACTTTTTGCTATGCTGGTTCCCGGATGCATCACTTTTTTAAAATCTATCAATTCTATAGAAAATGGTAAATAAGTCCTCTCTTTTCTAAATTCTGAAAAGAATTGGTTATTTTTTACATTAAAGATATCTAAGTCTTTCTGCCCGAGAAAAAGTCCATAGATACCATCAGCATTATTTTCGGATCCACGAACACGAAAAATTATACTGGGCCGATTTTGTGTATTTTCTTTTTCAGGTTCTTTTGGCAATAAGACAAACTCTTTTAAAAAACCTTTATAAATAGAATCTACTTGTGTAATACGATTTTGAATTCTAGTATTTTTAATCCGGCTAATGATATCTATTTCCAAGCCTAATTTTTCATACTGAAGAGTCTTCCCTTCTTTTAATAATTCATCGTCAAAAACCGTATACTCCAAACTATCTTTTAAAGAAATATTAACAAAACAAAGTTCCATTCTATGATAATCATCTACGAAATTATTTATTGATCCCTCATTAATTACCATATTGGCTTCTGAACTAAACTTTGCAGTAACGCCTCCTCCAATGAGCAATAATAATCCTCCGATATGAAGAATGATGATACCAATTTTTTTTAGCTTCCAAAGATTTTTTTTAAAAAGACTGGATGCTAGGTTAATAGTCATTATAGTTAAAGTAATTCTGCCACCAGGTAGTGGTATGTAATCAAAGAATAAAAAGTAAAAAGAAGAGAAATATTTCATTTGTGATGCATAAAGGCCAATATCTTTTTGAGCAATTGTTCCAAAAAAGACTAATATCATAAGCCACAATACAGTGTATACAAATATTTTAGGATTGCTTATAATTTTATAAATACTATTTAACATTAAAGTGTAAAATTTATCGAATTACAGAAATCAATAAAAAGTTCTTCAACTTCATCTATACCTTTCAGAGCAATTGAAAGTTTTATAAAAAGTGTAGTTTCTTTTAATTTAAAAATAGAAGCAATTATCGCCATTTCTTTTTTTTCTGGATTCATTAATTTAAAAACTTGATACTCACCTAGCTTTCCTCTTCTAGATTGAGAAATTTTATTGATATCTTTTAGCGGTGAGGATGCTAAGTCTAATTGTTTTTCCCATCTATTAATATTTGCTTTAATTCCGCCACTTGCTCCTCCAAATGAAGTAATAGAGAGATCACCAATCCCATTTGAGAAAGGAACATTAAAACTAGCAATTCTCATGCTATGCCCTTGGACTTCAACCCAATCAGATGGCTTTTCCCATGAAAAGTTAGAATTATTTTCTTCTGAGATTTTAATTACCTCTTTTTGATTAAGGTTTTTTTCCTTTACTATTTTATATACACGAATATGATTTTCATTATTACAAGAAAATAAAAAGGCTAAACCGATTATTATTATATTTTTGATATCTATTATCCTTATTAAAAGTTTAATTGATGGACCTAAATATGGTTCTTTTTTATAATTAGCTTCAAAATGAATATTTTAAAAAAGTCATTTTCTTCTTTTTAGAAACAAACTACTTTTAATTAAAATATTTGTTTAATATCATTTTATTCTCTTAAGCTCTTTTTGTAGATAAAGTTTGGAAAAATTGATACTTATACATTGCTTAAAATTAAATAATTTTATAAAATATTTTTATGATTGATTCAGTTATTAAAAAATTAAAAAAGTTTTCAAAAGAAGATTTTCCAGTTGCAGAAGTTTCTTCATATTTAACAAATCTTCAATTTGAGATTGGTGTTCTGAAAAGATATTGTTTTAATGTTAAAAAGCGATATACCCGAAATTTGATTCATCGAGATAATAATTTTGAAATTATGATTATTTGTTGGGCACCTAAAGTTTCAGCACCAATACATGGGCATGAAGGAGAAAAATGTTGGGCAAAGGTACTCAAGGGGACACTGCAAATATGTAATTATCAAGAAGTTTCTAAAAAAAAGAGAGAGATAGAATTGACTAAGAAAATCTTATGTGAACCCGGCTACTTAGATGGACCCGCTGATATTCATTCAGTAGAGAACCTTTCTGAAGAATTCGCAACAAGTTTTCACGTATATGCTAGACCATATGATGCTTGCGATATCTATGACCTAAATTCTGGTGATGTTAGACGTACTAAATTAGGCTACTATAGTAATCGGGGTATCATTTCTTAATCAAAATCTAAATCTAGCTTTTTTATTCTCCGAGTATGCCTTCCACCCGCAAAAGATTCTTCTAGCCATAAATCGATCACATTAATAATTTCAACTTGAGACATAAATCGAGCTCCCAGAGATAATAGATTTGCGTTATTATGTTCTCTAGATAACTTTACTATTTCCGTAGGACCATTATAAAAAACAGCAGCTCTGCAACCTTTTATTCTATTTGCAGCCATTGCCTCACCTTGACCCGATCCACCTAGAATTATCCCTCTACTCTTTTGATCTTTTGAGACAGCTTTGGCACAAGGAAAAATAAAGTCAGGGTAATCATCTAATGCATCATATTCAAATGCACCATGATCAACAATTTCATGGTTTTTAGTCAATAAATAATCTTTAATTATATTTTTTAATTCTAATCCTGCATGATCTGTTGCTAAATGAATTTTCACAATAGTTTACCTAGATGCTCTTCTATTTTAGTTTTTATTTTTTGTGGTGTAAAACCAAATTCCTCAGCGAGCACATTTCCAGGGGCAGAGGCACCATAATGATCCAATCCGATATTTAGACCTGTTCCTCCTGTATATTTTTCCCACCCTTGCGTTATTCCAGCTTCTATAGAGACTTTAAGACATCCACGCTTAGGTAATAGTCCTTCTTTGTACTCTTTCGATTGCTTTTCAAATAACTCGAGACAAGGAATACTAATTACCTGCACTTGTTTCTCATTCATTAATTTTGCTACATCTATTGCTAATGAGACCTCTGATCCGGTCGCTAAAATAATAATTTGGGGCTTACTTTTACATTCTTTTATGATATAAGCACCTTTTCTGACAGAGCTTTCTAGTCCTGTATAATTTATTTTTGAGACAGGAACTCCCTGCCTAGTTAATAATAATGCACTAGGGGTTATTTTATCTTCCAATGCTATTTGGAAACAAATAGCGGTTTCTTTTGCATCAGCAGGCCTATAAACATTAAAGTTGGGTATAGCTCTTAAAGCCATTGTATGCTCAACTGGTTGATGGGTGGGGCCATCTTCACCAACATAAAATGAATCATGTGTGAATTCATGTATAACTCTAATACTTTGAATCGCGGCAAGACGTAATGCAGGTCTCTCATAATCAGCAAATACTAAAAATGTACCTCCAAATGGTATGATACCTCCATGCAATGCCATACCATTCATCATTGCTGCCATCGGGAATTCTCTAACGCCAAATGGTATATTTCGACCAGAATGATCACTCGCCGTAAAGTCTGAATATTTTTCAGCAAAATTACCAGTATAATTAGAAGGTTCTAAATCTGCAGAGCCACCGATAAGATGAGGTACAGATTCAGCAAATTTATCTAAGGTCAGACCAAAAGCTTTTCTGGTTGCCATAAATTTATCTTCTTCAAAAATAGGTAATTCAACTTTTGGAAGTTGTTTTTTTAATACCATTTTAAGAAGTGGGCCAACTTTCTTATCTTCTTCAAATAGATTAACTTTATTTTCCCATTCTTTTGCATTCCCAATTAATTTCCCAAAACGTTTCTGAAAGTGCTCTCGTACTTCTTCCGGACAATAAAAATCCTGATTGGGTAAACCTAATTTTCTTTTACTAAGATCTATTTCATCTTGAGGAATTGGTGCTCCATGCGTATTATGATCTCCTTCCATATTCGCAGTACCTTTTGCCATAATGGTATTTCCAATAATAAGGCTCGGTCGATCACTGAGTTTTGCTTCCTTTATTGCTTCTATTAATTTTGTATGATCATGACCATCTATTTCTTGAACATGCCAATTAAAACCTTCAAAAACTTTAAAATAATTTGTTGAGTCTGCTCTATTTGTATGACCAGATATTTGTGCTTCATTTGCATCATAAAAAACTATCAATTTATCTAACCTTAAATGTCCGGCAATAGATGCAGATCCTAATGAAACTGGTTCTTGCAGATCTCCATCACTTGCAAGAACATAGGTAAAATGATCAACTATACCACTCGATGTTTCAGAGTTTTCGTTCAAAAGCTCATGCAGATAAGCTTCGGCATTTGCCATTCCTACACCCATTGCAAAACCCTGACCTAACGGACCTGTCGTGCATTCCACACCTGGAATTTGAACTTCAGGATGACCTGGAGTTCTACTTTTGAGCTGGCGAAAGTTTTTTAAATCATCCATGTCTAACCAACCGGTTAGATATAATAAGGAATATTGGAGCATTGACATATGCCCACCAGATAAAATAAACCTGTCTCTATTGAACCAATTTTCATCTTCAGGATTATAATTTAAAAAATCACTATACAATAAATATGCAAAATCAGCACAAGACATTGGTCCACCTGGATGACCGCTATTTGCTTTTCTAATTGCATCCATTACTAGACCTTTAATTACAGATACAGAAAAATGATCTTTTTCTTCTTTTGACCAGTTAGGGAACGTATTTAATTCTTTATGTGTTTTCATTATTTACCAATTCAATTTTATGTGGAGTGATTAGAGTAAGTAGTTTCAGTATTTTGAAAGTTTATAAAAGTCTTTGATAGTTTGAATTGGATTTTCAGACTTAAAGACTTCAGATCCAGCGACTAAAACATCTGCTCCAGAACTAATTATTTCTTTGGCATTATGTAGTTTGACTCCACCATCAACTTCAATAAGAACATTTGTTAAACAATTCTCATTTAAAAAATTTCGGACCCTTTTTATTCTGATATTAGAACCATCAATGTATCCTTGTCCTCCAAAACCAGGCTCAACAGTCATCAATAAAACAACATCTATTTTATCTAAAAGAGGAAATAAATCATCTAGGGGAGTCTTTGGTTTAATAGAAATACCCACTTTACATCCACACGATTTTATAAGGTCTATTACAGATTCAGGATCTTCAGTAGCTTCTAAATGGAAGGTTATATTGTCTGCACCAGCACGAGCAAATGGTTCGACAAGTTTTTCTGGATCAATGACCATCATATGAACATCCATGAACTTTTCAGTCTTACTTCTCAACGATTTTAAAACAGGAGGCCCTATCGTTAGATTCGGTACAAATTGATTATCCATTACATCAATATGAATCCAATGAGCGCCTCCATCTTTACATATTTCTAATGCAGATTGCAAGTTTGAAAAATCTGCGGATAGAATAGATGGTGCTAGTTTAAAATTATTGTTCATTTTTAATACCTTAACTTAGAAAAATAAATTTTCTTCATGGATAAATAAATTCTATAACTTCATTTAAATTTGAATTCAGGCTCATCGAAACCGGGCAAGTTTTAGCTGCTCTCTCTAATTTATCTCTATCCTTAATATTGATACTTTTTTTAAAAAGAATACGAATTTTAATCTCTTTAATTCTTCGAGGGTTTGAACCCATTATTTTTTCAACTTCAGCAGTAGTACCTAATATATCAAGTTTAGATCTCTTAGCAACTATTCCCATTATTGTCAGAAGACATGAAGCCAAGGCTGTTGCAACTAAATCAGTTGGAGAAAACGCCTCTCCTTTGCCTTCATTATCCTTTGGCGCATCAGTTATGATTGTTTTTCCAGAGGATAAATGGTGAGCTTCTGTTCTTAAGTTTCCATTGTATTTAACTTTTGATATCATATTAAAATTCTTTAATTATTTTTTAGGAAGAGTCTTATTTTTTAAAGAGGATCAAGTTTATTTATTATTTCATTATTTAATTTTGATTCTGAAAGTTTACCTGAAATAAAAGCATTAATTAGATCCGTTTGTATTTCGCCACGACGATAAACTTCTGAATAAGGTATTTCATTAAATGAAACCATTGAATATCTAGGAATAAATCTATTAGGAAATTTTTTTTCTAATAGAAGTTCCGTTGCTCTATATGTTTTATAATTCTTATCATTCACTGAATCTCGCATTTCAATATAGTTTTCAAGAGCCATATTTGCAATTGCGTGCCCATTAGAAACATGTTCAGAACTAAATGCTCTAAAGGCAGATCCTAAATCTCCACTATTTTTGTTTATTAAAGAACTTATCACCGTACAATCTTGAAATGAGGCATTCATACCTTGTCCAAAAAATGGTACTATTGCATGAGCAGCATCTCCCATTATAATAGCAAGGTCTTTATAGTTCCATTTCTCACAATAAATAGTTGCTAATTTCCCAACTGGGTTATTTTTAAACTCTTCAACTAAAGATGGTATCAACTTTAGTGTATCCGGAAAATCTCTTTTAAAAAGATTTATAATTTCATTTTCGGATTGAAACTCCTCAAAACTCTCATCACCTTTCAAAGGTGCAAAAAGAGTACAGGTAAAAGATTTATCCATATTCGGAAGGGCAATCAACATGAAATTACCTCGAGGCCAAATATGCAAAGCATTAGGCTCCATTAAATAAGTTCCAGAACTTGATGGAGGGATTGTTAATTCCTTATAGCCATGCCCGAGAGGTTTATTCTGAAATTGTATGTTTGTTTCTTTCATCATACACCTTCGAAGCTGCGAATTGAAACCATCTGTACCAATTAATCTATTAAACGGAATATTTTTTTCACCAATGCTAATTACCTGGTTTTTAAAATCAACATTATTCAATTGATGATTAAATGAGATCGAAACATTTGGCTGCTTTTCTGCATGCTCTAATAATGCAATGTTTAAAGTAGCTCTAGATACAGAGTATAAAACTTCATTCTCTTTTTGACCGTATAATTGAAGGTGCCGACTACTATCTTTATCATGGATCATTCTACCTTTCATCATTATCAAGTGGCTTTTAATCTGATGAAATAAACCTATGTCTTTTAGAGCTCTTATACCTCTTTCAGAAAGAGCTAAGTTAATTGATCTTCCAGATTCTTGCTTATTTTCTCTCATATCAGACCTCCGCTCATAAAGATCTACTGAAAAGCCATTACTAGAAAGATAGCTTGCCATCAATGGTCCTGACAAGCCAGCACCAATTAGAGTTACATCTGGTTTATTCATCTAATACCTTTTTAATAAGCTGAACTGAATTAAATACTTCTTTGTAGGTGTTAAATAAAGGGTGTGGTGCTAGGCGAATAACATCGGGTTCTCTCCAATCACAAACCAGACCTTTTTCCATTAGAGTATCAAAAACTATTTTTCCTTTTTCAATGACTATGGATATTTGAGAGCCCTTTCTTTTGGGAGTTAAGATTAGAACATTGGATAGAAAATGATTTATAAGAAATTCAAGATACCCAGTTAAACGAACGCCTTTTTCTCTAATTTTTTTCATTCCAGCTAGATTATAAATATTTAAAGAAGCTATTATAGGAACCATCCCTAATATTGGAGCATTACTTATTTGCCAACCTTCTGCTGTTTTTATAGGATTAAAATCAGATGGCATCTGAAATCTAGTCTTTTTATCATGTCCCCACCATCCCGAAAAACGTGGACCTATCCATTTATGATGATCCTCATGAATAAAGACTCCAGATGGTGCACCTGGTCCCGCACACAAATACTTATAAGTGCACCAAGATGCAAAATCAACACCCCATTCATGTAATGAGAGTTCAACATTACCTGCACAATGGGCGAGGTTAAATCCAACAATTATATTATACTTTTTAGCGACTAAAGAAATTGACTTCATATCAAATAATTGTCCAGTATAATAGTTTATCCCTCCTAAATAAATTAAAGCAACTTCATCACCATGCTTTTTTATGGTATTGCTTATATCCTCTTCATTAATAATTTTTTCCCCAATTCGAGGTTCAATTTCAATTATAGCCTCTTTTTTATCAAAACCATGAAAATTGATTTGACTATCAATTGCGTATTGATCAGATGGGAAAGCATCTTTTTCAATAATTATTTTAAATCGTTTTTTAGTTGGACGATAAAAAGAAACTAATAATAAATGAATGTTAACTGTAAGTGCATTCATAATAACAACTTCTGATGGTTTTGCTCCAACAAGATTTGCAGAAGGTTCGGTCAATCTTTCATGATAATCTATCCAACGATTTTCTTGCCCTTTAACCCCATCATTCTCCCAAACTTGTAATTCCTTTTTTATTAGACTCGGTACTGATTTTGGTTGCAACCCTAAGGAGTTACCACAAAAATAAATTAAATTTTCGCCCTCAGAGTTTTTTGGATAAAAGAAGTCATTTCTGAATTCAGATAACTGATCATTCTCATCTTCTCTATTGGCAAAGGTCTTTAAAGGTGAATAATTCATTTGAAATGATTTTTCTTAATATTAAGCCAATCTAAAGCATTCTTATAAAGAATTTTTTCTTTTAAATCTTTACTTAATTCAGAATCTTCGATTAGTTCCCCCGGTTTTTTTTCTCCGAGTGGAAACGGATAGTCTGAACCTAATGCAATGCTAGTGCTACCTAGTTTTTTTATTAGAAACTCAAGAGAATCAATATCATGGACTAAAGAATCAACCCAAAATTTGCCTAAATATTCTTTAGGGTCAATAAAATTGTCAACAGCACAAAGATCCGGTCGAACATCATAACCATGCTGTATTCGTCCAAAAGTTGCGGGGAAGGATCCTCCTCCATGTGCAAAAGCAACTCTCAATTTTGGTAGTTTCTCAAATACACCACCAAAAATCATAGAGCAAATGGCCCTTGATGTTTCAGCTGGCATTCCAACCAGCCAAGGTAACCAATATTGATTCAATTGATCTTTTCCTAAAATATCCCAAGGGTGAATAAAAATAGAAGCCCCTAAATCTGATGCTGCTTCAAAAACAGGGAATAACGAGGGGTCGTTTAGGTTCATTCCATTAATATTTGATCCAATCTGTACGCCATGAAGACCTAAATCTTTGATACACCTTTCTAATTCCCAAATTGCAATTTCAGGACTTTGCATTGGTAATGTCCCAAGGCCAATAAATTTTTTTGGGTTTTGATTTACTGTTTTTGCTATATTATCATTTAAAATTTTTGAAAGAACAAGTGCATCATTTGGTTTTGCCCAATAACTAAACATAATTGGAACTGTGGATAGGACCTGAACATCGACATTACTATCATTACATTCTTTTAACCTAATTTTGGGATCCCAACAATTAGATTCAATTATTCGAAAAACTTCGTCTCCTTTTTTCATCTGAGCAGACCCCGAATGATGATGATCTATTGAAACCCAACCTTCATACCCAAATTGATCCTTCAAGTTTGGCCAATTTTCTGGCAGAATATGAGTATGAATATCTATTTTCATTTTAAGAATTAATACTTTTACTGTTTCTGAATTTCGCCACAGGATTTGCATGTTCTTGCTGGAATATTATCCCAATAAGAATTAAATATTGCAGGTAATTGAACCACTATATCTACCAATTCTATTTGGACCTCATGCAAGAGAGTATCACAGGTATCGCAATACCATTGAAAAGAATCTAAAACACCAGGGCTTCTTTTGTACTCTACAACTAGCCCAACTGTATTCTCAAATCTTTGAGGAGAGTGAGGTATATTTTTTGGTAATAAAAAAATCTCACCTTCTTTGATTTTTAAATCTACTTTCTTTCCATTTTCTATTATTTTTAAAAGCATATCACCTTCCAATTGATAAAAAAACTCTTCTATCGGATCGACATGATAATCTTTTCTTGAATTTGGGCCACCTACAATCATTATAATAAAATCACCATCATCATAGACTACTTTATTTCCAACAGGAGGTTTTAATAAATGTCGATTTTTAATAATCCATTTTTTAAAATTTATTGGTTTTTTCACACTCATATTATTTTCTAATCAAGAGTTGCTATACATTTTAATTCTATTGCGATAGGCGTTGGAAGAGAAGAAATCTCTACCGTTGTTCGACAAGGTTGGTTTTCTTTAAAATATTCACCATAGATACGGTTATATGTTTCAAAATCTCTCTGCATGTTGGTTAAAAAAACCGTTATATCCACTAATTTATTCCAATCACTTCCTGATTCTTCTAAAATAATTTTAATATTCTTAAAAACTGAATGACATTGTTGTTCTATATCATGAACCATAACGTTACCCTGCCCATCCATTAAAACACCAGGAATAACTTTTGTTCCGGGTTTTCTTGGACCAACACCAGAAAGAAATAAAAGATTCCCTACTTTTCTCGCATGAGGGTATTTTCCCACTGGAGCTGGTGCATTTCTAGAATTTATTTCTACACTCATAACATTCTCCTAAAGATTTCTGATTTATTCAAAAAAATATCTGTTTTTATTCTTAGCATTATAGTTCAATTCCGTTATTTCAAAAGTTTTTTCTAAATCATGAAGGTGTACAAATATTCTTTTTTTCAGTGAAAAACTCCAAAGCATCAGAACCACCTTCTTTACCTAACCCTGATTGCTTCAGACCTCCAAAAGGTGTTCGTAAATCTCTGACCATCCAACAGTTAATCCAAATAACTCCAGCATCAACTTTTTTTGCTACTCTTTGACTTTTATCTGAATTTTCAGTCCAGATTGTAGCTGATAGCCCATATTCCGTTTCATTTGAGATTTTAATAGCTTCCGCTTCTGAAGTAAACGGATGCAATGTAACAACTGGTCCAAAAATTTCTTCTTTAATTAGTTTACTATCAGGACTAAGACCTTCAATAATAGTTGGCTCTATAAACCAGCCATCCTGGCAACGTTGATTAATTTCTAAGCTTCTGCCACCTTTGAGAATATGACCTTTCCCTTTTTCTATAAGGTTTAAATAATAATTTATTTTATCAAAATGTTCCTTTGATGAGATTGCTCCAAATTGAGTTTTACTCTCTTTTGGATCCCCGATTACTAATTCAGAAGCTTTATTACAAAAATCAATTTTAAATTTCTCATAAATACTCTGTTCTATAATAATTCTGGAACTACATAAACAAATTTGACCTTGATTCGTGAATGAAGATTTAATAACAGTCTCAAGCATTTTATCATAATCACAATCAGCAAAAATTATTGCAGGATTTTTGCCTCCCATTTCAAGTGATATTTTTTTAAATGACTTAGCTGTAGCTTGAGATATTTTTTTTCCCGTACTTGTTCCTCCTGTAAACGAGATCGCTTTTATTTCAGGATGCTTTACTAATGGGTTTCCAACTGATTCACCATCTCCATTAAGAATATTAAGAACACCCGGAGGTAATTGAATCTTTTGACAAATTTCTGCTAATTTGAATGCTGAATAAGGAGTTATTTCTGAAGGTTTTGCGATTACGGTATTCCCAACAATAAGAGCAGGAACAATTTTCCATGTAAAAAGATATAACGGAAGATTCCATGGAGATATACAGGCAACAACTCCAAGAGCCTGCCTCTGGATGTAATTTTTAGAAATATTACTGTTTAAGTAATAATTAAATTTAAAACTATCTATAAAGTCTATAAAAAATGTGAAATTTGAAATTGATCTAGGGATATCTAATTTTTTTGCTAGACTAATAGGTTTACCAGTATCTCTAGACTCATATGCTGCGAAATCTTCTAAGTTTAATTGAATTTCATCAGCAATTTTTTTTAAATAAATAGAACGTTCACCGATAGAAAACTCTGACCATAATGGAAAAGCATTTTTCGCTGCTTTTACAGCAAGATCTATATCTTGACTATTTGAATTCGGAACTTCTGCATAAGAATAACCAGTTGCTGGCTCAAAGACATCTAAATATTTATTAGATTTTGGTGCTTCAAAATTTCCATTAATAAAATTAGAGATTTTTTCTATCATTTAAATTCTAATTTAATATCAACAGGTGGAGCATTTGCAGTAATTGCACTCATAGACACTCCGTCAATACCAGTCCAAGCAAATGATTCTAACGTATTGTAATTAATTCCACCACTAGCTTCAATAAATAACAAATGTCCTTGCTCTTTTTTTCTAATTAACTGTACACATTTTTCCACAGTGAGAGGATCCATATTATCTAAAAGAAAACCATCAATATCAAAGAGTAGCCCTTCTTTTAATTGATCAATCGTATCGACTTCGAGTTCTATGGGTATTTTATTTTCGTTTATTGCTTGACTTTGTTTAATTGCATTCGATATTCCACCGGCAGCCTGGATATGATTATCTTTAATTAAAATTGCTGATGATAAATCTAATCGATGATTCCAACCTCCACCAACTGATACCGCATGTTTCTCAAACTTTCTAATCCCTGGAGTTGTTTTTCGAGTATCCATAACCTTAAACCCTTCTGGAAGATTCAGATTACAATACTTATTTGTTTCGGAACTTATTCCACATAGTCGCTGTACCAAGTTAAGAACAACTCTTTCATATGTGAGAATTACTTTTGCAGGACCACTTAGACGTAAAAGGACTTCTGATGAAGAAAATGCCTCTCCATCCGAAGCAAGATATTCTATCTTACAATCATCTGGAAAACAGAAGGGTAAATATTTTTCACCACAAAAAATCAAATCTTCCATTGCAATCATATTCGCTGTTATGTTAGTTGAATCTAAAACTGTAGCTTTTGTTGTAAGGTCTCCATGAGGAGCATCTTCTTTGATAAACTCACTAATTTTTGATCTAATCCATTTATTATCTAAGTTAGTTAATTGCTGAAAATTAATTTTTTTATTCATTAGACACCAATTCTACCACCATCAACAGATATATCTTGACCTGTTATATAACTTGATTCATCTGATGCTATAAAGGCAACTACGTTCGCTATCTCTTGCGGTGTACCTAAACGGTTTAACGAAGTATTGTTTTTCCATGATTTTTTAATTTCTTGAGTGCTAACGCCCAAAGCTTTTGATTTACTTTTAGCAAGGTTTTCTAAACGATTTGTTGTAGTGTAACCAGGTAAAATATTATTAACCAATATACCGTAAGGTCCTAGCTCTATTGCAAGAGTTTTAGCCCATTGCGAAACGCTTCCTCTTATAGTATTTGAAACACCCAAACCAGGAATAACCTGCTTAACTGAAGTTGAAATAATATTGATAATCTTGCCATATCTATTTTTTTTCATACTTGGAAAAACAGCTTTTACCATGAGATGATTTGCTATCAAAAGTCTTTCAAATGCCTGTTTAAACTCTTTTGGATCTGCTTCTATAAGAGCACCACCTTTAGGCCCACCTGAATTGTTTACTAATATTTGAGGTGGTTTATTAATATTCTTAATATGATTATTTATTGTTTTTTCTAAATATTTAGTATCGTCGAAGTCTATAACTAAATACGAATGATTTTGCCCACCGGAAGAAGATAATTCAGATAGAGTACGCTGCAATTTTATTTTATCTCTAGCTATTAAAGTTACCTCACATCCACTTTCTGCCAACCTAAGTGCACTCGCTTTCCCAATGCCATCGGTACTTCCACAAACAAAAGCATGTTTATTTTTAAAAGTAATATTCATGATTTAAAATGATACCCTAGGCTTTCTTTTATTTTTTTAGGCAATTCTGGGAGCGCAGAACGTTTAATAAAAAAAGTGGATAAGTCAGATAGATCCGAAAAAACTTTATGGTTGAGTGCTGCAGAGTTTAAATAGGAATGACCACTAGATCCTCCTGTTCCTATTTTACCACCTATCATTCGATGTACCATTATGGCATGTCGTTGTCTCCAATTAGTAAACAGCTCATCAACATCCATTAACCTTGAAAGCAGATTAAATGGAGAATGTAAAATAGGTTCATCGCGATATAAAAAGATTAAAAGTGCTCCTTTTGTCGCTTTATGAGATAATCGCTTATCTCCTTTTTTAACAAGTTCATTATGCTTTTCAGAATTAATTAGTGCTTCAAATGCATTGACTGTTCTTTGATGCGACTTTAAGTTAGAATCTAATTCATCAATTGTATGATTGGAATTGTTTTGAATTACAGATTTTTCTTTGTTTAGATGAAGTCTAATTGCATCACTATACTTTTCCCAAAAATCAAAACCTTCAAATGATAAAAAGGGTGTTCTTTCTAACCATTTTTCTAATAAGTTAAACATTGAATCCGCAGTCTCAGATTCTTTTACTTTCTTTTTTTCATTATTTTTTATTACTGATTTATAATTTTGGTTACCATAGTTAAGTCTCGTTTTTTGATGGAGTCCTAGCTTATTTTCAATTAGGCGAAATTGAGAACTTTGAAACCCTGATGAAGGGAAAAGATGATCTCGGAACTCTAAAAAATCCATTGCTGTCATAGTCTCTAAGACTCTTATTTGATCAATAAGAATTTTTTGTATTTCAATTATCCTGTTTAAACGTAAAACAGAGTGACTTATATCAGATTCTATAATTTTATTTTGTTTGAAGAGCTTTAATACTAAATCCAGTTCATGAATAATTTGCTTGAACCAGAGCTCATAAGTCTGATGAATTATAATGAACAGCATCTCATCATGAGCAACTTCTCCTTTTTTTTCACTCATCAAAGCTTGACAATCCAAAAGTTTGTCAAGCTTTAAGTAATCACTATAATTTAAAAGTTTATCATTTTTCATTAATTAATCCCATTCAAACCCCGATACACTATCGGTTGTTGTACTAATTTCTATTGTGTTATAATCTTGCATCTCAGAAATAAAATAATAAAGAAATTTTGTTGTTTCAATATCATCAAGCCAAACTGAATCTGGAAACCCAAAAGTTCCAACTACTTCATTTTCAGATGGTTTTTCTTTTAAAAATTCCCATATATCATATTCAGACATATAACCAAGAGAGTATATAGTCTTGTCTTGTTCAATCGTCACTTTTTTTTTTGTAGGAGGCATTTTAATTATTTTTGGTGGTGTAGAAACTGCACAAGAAGAAAAAAATAATAATCCAATTAATATTATGTGGTTGTGCATCCTCAAAATGTACCCTCATTATTTTCTTCTAATCAACAAATTATATTATAAAGAATCTTATCTTTGTATGAATAAAAAAATCCATTATTTTTCTTGATAACTAATAAGATAAAAAAAACAATGAAAAAGAATACTGATAAAGACCGTTTCTACTATAATACTGATTTTCTGTCAAGTGCACCTGGACGATCAATTAGAATATTATCTGAATACTACGGCCCATTAGAAAGACTGAAAAAAAACAGAATAAGTGATACTATCGTTTTCTTTGGATCAGCCAGAATTAAATCTAAGAAAGAAGCAATGGAAGAGTTAGAAAAAGGCAAAGGTAACCCTTCAAACCTAAAACGACTTAAGATGGACCTAAAAATGAGTCGTTATTATGAAGAGGCTCGTACTTTAGCAAATAAATTTACTCTATGGAGTAAGGAGATTAGCTCTAAAGAACAACATTACATTATCTGCTCTGGTGGTGGTCCTGGAATAATGGAAGCTGCAAATAGAGGAGCATCTGAAGCTGGAGGAACAAACTTGGGCTTAACAATTTCCTTGCCTTTTGAAGATTCTGGTAATGAGTGGATTTCAAAAGACTTGAATATGAAATTTCATTATTTTTTTATGCGTAAATTTTGGTTCTTATATTTAGCTAAAGCTATTATTGTTTGGCCTGGTGGTTTTGGAACATTAGATGAGTTGATGGAAGTTTTAACTTTAATTCAAACAGAGAAAATAACTAAACGACTTCCGATTGTGCTGTACGGTAAAGAATTTTGGAAAAAGATAGTTAATTGGGATTACTTGGTAGAAATAGGAACAATATCTAAAGAAGATTTAAATCTATTTTATTTTACGGATAGTGTAGATGAAGCATTTAATTATGTTACTAACTATATCAAAGAACACCAATTAACAGGACCTAACTTTTAATGTATTTAGCCTTAGCAAAGGTCTTCCTCCTATCCTTTATATTTTCCCAAACTAAACCGATAATGAGCATTCATGAAAATAACCCAAGAGTTTGGGCATTAACGCATGCAATGGTCCATACAGAACCTGGAGACTCAATAAAAGATGCTACAATTGTAATAAGGGATGGAAAAATTGATAAGGTTGGTAGATATATCCAAATACCATTAGATGCGTATGAAATAGATATGAAAGGTTCAAAGATATATCCTGGTTTTATTGATGGATGGCTACAAGTAAAGAAAGATGAAAAGACGAAAAGCCCCGATGACCATTGGAATGAAAAAATAAATGCAGAATATCGTGCTAAAGATGATTTTAAGATTAAGGAAAAAGAGTTAAACACACTTTATTCATTAGGTATAATTGCAGCTCATGTTGTACCTGAAAAAGGTATAATTAAAGGGAATTCAGACTTAATAATTTTAAATCAAAGTTTTAATTCTCTGTCTGAAAATGTTGCACAGGTAATTGAATTTAAAACTCAGGGGTGGTCAGATCCTGCCTACCCAAATTCTTTACTTGGGGTAATTGCATTGCTCAGACAAACATTTATGGATGCAAAGTGGTATAAAAAATCACACGAGATTATAAAGCAATTCCCTGAAGAGAACGAGCCATTACATTTAAATCCTTCTTTAGAAGCCTTAGAAAAGAATGTTCTAGATAAAAAACCCGTCTTATTTATGACAGGTGAAGAACATGGAGCAATTAGATCATTAAAAATATCTGAAGAATTTAATTTAACTCCTTGGATTTTTGGTAGTGGGTATGAGTATCGAAGGTTAGATAGAATTAAACAACAAAACCCTTTTATTATAATCCCTGTAAATTTCCCAGGAAAACCAAAAGTTGAGAATCCTTATGATGCAATGCAATATTCGACAGAACAACTTCAGCATTGGGACATGGCTCCAGATAACATAAAGAGGATTCATGAAGTAGGACTAAATTTTAGCTTAACAACTTCTCTTCTCAAGAATAAAAAAGATTTCAGAAAGAATCTTCAAAAGATAATTGATCGTGGTTTATCTAAAGATATCGTTTTAGCAGCATTAACAACCTTTCCAGCAGAAGCGATGGGAGTAGGGAAAATTATTGGAAAAATACAACCTGGATATATCGCAAATCTTGTTGTTACTGATGGTGATTATTTTAATCCAAAGTCGAGAGTCAGCTCTATTTGGATTGCCGGTGAAGAAAAATTTCTTACAAATAAATTTAAATTTGAGATTGAAGGTAAATGGAAATTATCCTTCAATAAAAATGAAACCAATATTGAATTTTTTAGAGAA
>Ga0308010_1000707_pt1 | contig 20149 bp, 19 predicted proteins | sample Neamet129_FD_202368 | JGI IMG/M metagenome (GOLD analysis project Ga0308010, IMG submission 202368) | Marine microbial communities from water near the shore, Antarctic Ocean - #129 | ecosystem: Environmental > Aquatic > Marine > Unclassified | place: Southern Ocean | collected 2014-07-24 | reverse complement strand
TCATTCATAATTTTTCTTTTCTTAACAAGCTCTTGTGGAGGAGTAAAAACTCCATTAACAGCACAACAAATTATTGATAAAACCATTTCCTTGTCTGGGGCAGATAAAGTTTCTAATTCTCAAATAACTTTTAAGTTCAGAGATAAAAGCTATAATGCTATAAGAAAAAATGGAAATTACATCTTAAACAGGGTTTTTAAAACAGATGATTCCACAGTTAAAGATGTGTTATCTAACAACGGTTTTGTACGTTATATTGATTCTTTACCTTTTACAGTTATTGATTCTATGGCTACCAAATATAGTCGCTCCATAAATTCTGTGCATTATTTCTCTGTATTACCTTTTGGATTGAATGACAAGGCTGTTCAAAAGAAATTATTATCCTCATCAATAATTAAAGGAAAAGAGTATTACAAAGTTGAAGTTTCTTTTTCTGAGGATGGAGGAGGAGAAGATTTCGAAGATGTGTTTATATATTGGATTGGAAAAGATAATTTCTTAATTGACTACCTAGCCTATTCTTTTCATACTGATGGTGGTGGAAAGCGTTTTAGAGCTATAAAAGAGGATCATTTTAAAAAAGGAATTCGTTTTGTAGATTATTATAATTACAAACCATTATCAAAAGAAGCTTCTCTGGTTAATTTAGATAAATATTTTGAAGGAAAACAGCTAAAAAAAGTGTCTGAAATTATTTTTAAAAATATAGATGTTGATATATTAAACTAATCAACTGGTAAATTTACTTTAAAAGTTTACCTGCTATTTTTATATTTTAGGATAAATATTTTTGGTGACATCAGAAACTAAATCTCCTGTATGTTTGGTGCTAATTGGTTCAAATAGAAGGATCAAGGTTTCTTCATCAGCATAAGGTCGATGCTCGACACCTTTTGGCACAATAATAATTTCCCCAGGAAGAACATCTACTGACCTGTCACGATACTCCATTCTTAACTTTCCTTTAATAACATGAAAAAGTTCATCTTCATCTTTATGTGAGTGCCAAACAAACTCTCCTTTAACCTTTGCTATTAAAACTTGTTGTCCATTTAATTCGGCAATACAATGAGGGCTCCAGTGAGCATCAAACTCATTGTATTTAGACAAAATATTTATTTTTTTCATTGTATGTGATTTTTAATTACTTATAAGATATAGAAAATTAATTGTGAAAGACAAGTATATTTTTTATTTTTGATATTACTAATCATAAATTAATTAAAATGAAAAATATACTTATGCTCTTCACTCTATTCTTTGGAATTTCAGTGGTGGCTCAAAATATAGTTAATATAACCTACTATGAAATTCCAAGAGAAAACTCTGCTGAGTTTCTGCGTTCTCATCAAAAATTTACTGATCTATCAATGTCTGAAAATCGTTTAATATTGGGGGCAGGAGTGTTTGCTCACGTTCATGCGGACAACTATACTTATGTCTCTTATGAGTTTTATAATAGTGTTGCAGATATTGAAAAGGATGGAGCAATTGCTTCGAAAGCACTAAAAGCTAATGTAGATGCACTCAAGCTTTCCGAGGAAGAAAAAAAGGAATTTTCTACTGAATACGCTAATTACAGTCGCATCATCTATTACAATCATTCTGATCAAATGCGAATGGCTAATCCAAAAATGGAATGGAATTTTGATAAAGTAGATTGGACAAAGAAAAAAATAACAACCCTTTCCAAATTTAAAATCAAAGATGGTATGCAAAATCAGTTTTTTAAGACTTGGGAAAAAGGAGAATTTAAAAACAAAAAAGAAAGTGGTTTTGTAGAGGCTATGACGGGATCATGGCATCTTTATGGTGATGGTTCTCATGTTCATGTTTATACTTTTTTTAATAATTGGGATTCTTTTGCCTCATTCGAAAAAGCTAGTGATTACGAGGTTACTAAAAATTTAGGAGAAAATGATAAGAAATTTTGGTCTACAGTAGATTCTCATGAAGATGAGATTTTAATGTTTATCGGTGGAATTGACCAAACTACAAGAAAATTCTATTTTGCAAAGTAAATTCATTTTGTAAAAAATATGATTTTTAAACAAGTCAAAACCTTCTAATTATGTTTATAGAGGTTTGTCGTAAATTTATTGAATAATTGTGTGGTTCTTTTTTTTTCCACATAATTTTTTTATCCCTCTAGCGAATTAAGTAGCTAGGGGGATTTTTTTTGCTACTATGGTCATAATACCCTGCGATTTATTTGTGAAAAGATGTTTAAGCCTATACTTAACCAGGCCATAAAAATAATTCCAAAATTGATTTTCCATGCTCTTGCTCCAATCTAACCCTTTTATTTCCATTTCACTCATCCAGGTTAAAACGTAGGGATCTAAAGTTCCTTTTAAATCAATTAGATCAACTTGCCATCCATTTTTATTTAAAAGAGCTTCAATATTCTTTGGTGAAAATATAAAAGTATGCCTTGGAGTATGAAATCCAGCCCAATTTTGTTCGTATTTTTTTCTACTAAGTGAGTCATAATTTGGAACTTCAATATACAATCTGGTATTTGAGCTTGATATTGATGCTAGTTTTTTCAATGTTTTATTTGGATAATAGTCGTGTTCCAAGTAGTGCCAGAGTGAAATTATGTCAGGACTAAAGCTTTCCTTCAAACTACCTATGTCTCCTACTTTAAGATTTAATTCTTTAAATCTATCTTGTTCTTTTTTCCAACCACTATCAGAGAAGTCTATCCCAAACAAAGAAGAATTAAAAAAATCACCACAAGTTTCAAGAAAAGTTGGATTACCACATCCAATATCCAAAATAATACTTGCTTTATTTGGAGATGAATGCTGTTTTAACATTTTTGCTCTTCTTACATCAATTTGTCGTTGACTGAAGCTAACTAATTTTTCATATTTTCCCCAAGCAGAGGGGCCCCTGTAGGGTAAATAAAAATTTGTATAATACTCTTTAAGTTCCTTTAAAGGAAGGCGGGGATTTAAAAAAACAAGGTTACAATCCTTACAAATAAAAAAATTAAATTCTTTATTACTATGATGCATCATAGCAATATTTGAATATAATTTTTTTATTTTTTTATTGTTACATACTATACATTCTTTTAATTCCACTCGTTAAAATTAAGATTTATTAAAAAAGATGAAGCCTTAAGTAGCTCATCTAATTACTTATAAATTTTTTATGAATTAGAGTTTTAAATTTACATCAATTTCAAACTCATTATAAATTACCTTATCCTTAAGATTGTCCAAGAACGAATTAGATCCATGGAGAATATTATATAACGTACGGTCAATAAGCACTTTAGCTTTTGCTTCTAAATCACTTATTTGAAATTTAAAAGTAGTAGGATTTGTTTTTCCTTTGATTGTAAAATTACCAGTAACGTTATACAATCCTTCACCTTGACTCACAACAGAGGTAAATACTAATTTTGCTTGTGGATGTTTTGCTACACCAAACCATTCATCTGATTTTAAAGTTTCTTCAAGCTTTTTAGCATCTTCTCCTTGAAGATCAGTAGCCATAAGGGAATTCATGTCTACAACAAAATTACCCCCAGTAAGTGATTCATTATCTATAATTAAACTTCCAGATAATAAATTAATATTCCCCTCATGTTGTCCAGTTACTTTTTTACCTAGCCAGTGAATAGAACTTTCCGATGCATTAATATTGATTATTTGAGCACCTAGATTAGGTAAACAAAAAAAAGCAGCAGTAGTTAATACTAAAGTTGTGATTATTTTTTTCATTCAATAAATATATAAGATTAATTGTGTTCGACCGATGACACTTTAATTAAATTTATTTATGTCTAATTTCCTTATATTTAAACAAAAATTTATTCCCTATGAAAAAGCCATTTCTTTTATTACTAATTTTTTTTTCTTGTAGTCCACAAGAGAAAAAATGGAATAATTTAATTATTAATAATTCACTGGAAGGATGGCATATTTTTCAAGATGATGGTTCAAAAAAAGGATGGGAAGTCAAAAATAATATTTTAATCTTTAATACAGTCTCCGGTTTAGAATCTGGAAAAGATGATGCAAGTATATTGTCTGATAAGATGTATTCCAGTTTTGAAATTATTTTTGATTGGAAAATTGAAAAAGGAGGGAATAGTGGTTTTATGTGGGGCGTTAGAGAGGATGAACCATATAAGTTTCCTTATCAAACAGGCTTGGAAATTCAAATTATTGATGTTGCTGCCTATGATTCTCCCAAGGAAATATTAGGGGGGGAAATTGAATTAAATAATATTCTAACAGATATAAATGCTAAAAAGCATTATCTAGGTGCAGTTTATGATTTGTATGCTCCTAAAATTATCACCCCACCAAATCCTGCAGGTGAGTGGAATAAATATCATATTTTGATTGATCAAAAAAATAATTATGGATATGTAAAGTTAAATGATTTAACCATAAATGAATTTCAATTAAGAGGAGAAAAGTGGGACAGTCTTTATGCCAAAAGTAAATTCAATAAATCTGATGATTTCCCATATTTGGGTGACAAAAGATGGTATGATTTTGGTAAATTTTCTGAAGGTTATATTTGCTTTCAGGATCACCCAGGAAAATCTTATTTTAAGAATATTAAAATTCGTGAATTAGAATAAAATAGTTGCTGGAGTTAGATTTTTTAAAAAAAGGATACTTTATTTATTTTGGGCTCTAATTGTCATTAAATCCATATCGTATAGATTCAGATATTTTAATTTCTAAGTTTTCCTTTATATGATTGAAATAAAACTATTTTCTTCTTTGTATTAATAAAAAAAACTCCCATAAGTAAAATGAAAGATGCTAAAAGCGTCTGTTTGGTTATGTTTTCATTAAGAAAATACCACCCTAATAGTATAGCAACTATGGGATTAACATAATTACTGGTTGAAACTTTTTCTGGAGAGACCCTTCTCAATAGATAATTAAAAGATGTAAATGCAATTATACTTCCAAAAAGTATTAGAAAAAAAAGTGATCCTTTTACTGAATTACTCCAATCTAAGGGGTTAGTCCAATTTTCATTAAAAACAATGCTTCCAAAAATTAAAAAAATACTTGCAAACAACATTTGATATCCAGTATTAACAAAGAAATTTTTTGGAAGTTCAGCTTTTGCAACAAACAAACTTGCAAATGCCCAGCTTATCATGCATAAAAAAATCATGAAGATTGCTTTATAAGAATTCTCATTTCCAATTATTTCATTTTGACTTACTAATAAATACATTCCAAGCAATCCGAGTAAAACTCCAATAAAGGATAAAAAACTTATTTTTTTTCCTTCAAATATTCTCATTAAAACTAATACAACCAAAGGCTGTAAGGAGGTTTCAAGAGCAGCTAAACTTGAATCAATATACTGGAGAGACCAGACAAGAGCACCACTCCCAAATCCTAGAAATAGAAACCCCGCTAAACAACAATTAAAAGCTTGTTTTGAATTTATTTTTATTGAAAAGCCTAATAGTTTACAGAAAATCAAAATTAGAGCTGCAGAAACAGAAAATCTTATTGAAGCCAGCATCAACGGAGCAACCTCATTTAATGCAATCTTATTAAAAAAATATGTTGATCCCCATATTATGTAAATAGATAAAAATGCTAATACAATCAAAAAGATATTTTTAACTTCTTTGGGTTTTCTATAATCTGATTCAGATTTCATTTTAAGTATTACTAGTTTTAGTTATGTTTTATTTTCTTTATCAAAATTTGTTAAATATAGAAAATAAGAATAAAATAGGATATTTTTAAACATCTATTTAAACTTGAAGGTCAAAAGGATAAAAGAAACTCCTAAGCTTAATTTGAATATCTCACAGCTGAATCATGTTATCTTCAGTAAGACGTAATTATTATAATCAAGTTTAATGATTTTATTTATATTCACAAATTATTAATCATGTAATCAATTAAAATGAAAAAAACATATCCTTTATTATTTAGTGTTTTGCTTGTAATAAGCTGCTCAAATAATAATAAGAAAAAAATAGTTTCATCTCCAGACGCAAAAATAGTTATGGCTGAGTCTATGCAACGGTTTTCGAATGCATGGAATCAAGGAAATGCAGCGATGGTAGCAAAAGAGTTTACTAATGATGCGGTAAGAGTTATTTCTAACCCTCTAAGCCCTATCGAAGGAGAAAATGCTATATTAAAATCTTTTGAATCAACTTTTTCAGAAGAAAGTAATTTCTATAAAAGTCACATTGAAACTTCTGTTTTAGAAACTCGTGCAGTTTCAGATAATATTTTTCTAGGTACAGGAATATTTAAAATTTTAGATGAAAACGATAATGTTTTAGAAGAAGGTAAGTGGGGTAATGTTTTCAAGTATTCTAATGGTGAGATTAAATTTTTATTGGAGTCTGCCCATAGAAATCCGAAAGTTCAATCAGAAATTAAAAATATAACTGTACTTGCCTCTTCAATCACTTCAGAAGAATTACATTTTGATAAGGTTCAAAAATCAGTTTCAAACTACATGAAAAACGTTAACACTCAAAATGCAGAAGGTTTGTCTTTACTTTTTACAGAAAATAGTATTCAAAGTGTTAGCTCTAAAAATGGTATTATATTAGGTCGTAAAAAGATTAGAGATTCAGAAATTTTTTCAGAAGGACAAATATTAAGTGCCAATATTATGGGATATAAATACTTAGAAAATTCAATAGCTATAGCTTACGGTAAATGGTTGCAAATCGATCAAAAAACAGGGGCTAAGACAGGTGGTCAATGGGGAAATCTATTTAAAATCAAAGGAGATAAAGCCTTATTAATAATGGAGTCAGCTGGTGTAACCGAATAGTATTTAATGCATGAATAAACTCCTAAGTAATATATTCCGAAGAAGCCTTGGATATATTCCTTTCCTATTATGCTTCATTCTTCTAATACAAACAAATACTTTTAGGAGTTTTTCTTTGTGGAATGGTTTGATTCAGATACTTCTTTTTTTATTTATAGTTTGTATTCCTGCTTACTTTACAAAACGCATGTCCTATGTAGACATTGCATGGCCATGGGGGCTTGTTTTGATATCACTTTTAGTATTAATTTACGGGAAGGGCTATTGGTTAAGAACCTATTGTGTTGCAGGAATGTATTTTTTTTCTGGATTGAGAATGGGCATAGGAGCACTAATATTATTTAAAAAGGGACATTTAAATTCTGAACTTTCGAGGTATAAGTTTCAAAGAAAAAGATGGCAAAAATTAGAATATAAAAATGAAGATATTTCACTTCAGTATGAAATATTAATTCAATGTTTTGCAAACACAACTTTTTTAGCTCTCCCTGCAATATTTCAATTATATAATCCTCAAGAGAATATTTCTTTACTTGAAATATCAGGATATATCATGTGGGTTTTGTTTTTCGTTATGGAGCATGTAGCAGATTTTCAAAAGCAAAAATTTTTAGAAAAATGTTTTTTTGAAAAAAAAAAGAAACAGGTTTGTAATGTTGGTTTATGGAAGTATTGTAGACATCCTAATTATTTTTCTGAATGGATGATTTGGAATGCGCTAATTCTATCTTCAATTCCTTCTTTATTATATTTATTGCCTTATGAGAAATTATTATTATGGATAGGGTTATTGATTTCACTAATCTATATTTCTAGGCTTATGTACACTACACTTGTCTATTATACAGGAGCTATACCATCAGAATACTATTCCTTAAAGAAGAGACCCGATTACAAAAAATATCAAGGAACAACTAATATGTTTTTTCCGGGCAAACCCAAAAAGCATGATATATAAATTATATAATTGATCTGAAGTCAATCAATTAAAAGTAATCTAGCAAGTCAAATAAAATAACTTTTAAAATGTATCAAAACTTAAAACGCCATATACAAGAAGTTGTAAATGTATCTCAAAGCGACTTTAATCTCTTTATCAGTAAAACAAAACTGGTACAGTTAGAAAAAAATGAAACTTGGAAATCAGAAGGGAAAATAAGTCAGGAATTAGCTTTTGTAAATAGCGGTTTATTAAGACATTTCTATATGGATAACGGAGATGAGAAAACCGAAAAATTCTATCAGGAAGGAACTTGGGTTGGCGATTTTGGAAGTTTTTTGTCTAATACGTTATCATTAAGAAACTATTCCGCAATTGAAAAAAGTGAATTATTCGTTCTTAATTTTAGTGAAATACAAAATCTCATGCCTAAAATTCCTGTAATGGAAAGATTTGGAAGACTTAATGCAGAAAATTTACTATTAGAACAGATGAATAGAAATCGTTCGTTTTTATTGGATGATGCGAAAACAAGATATGTCAAATTCAAGCTTGATTTTCCTGAATTGCAACAAATAATCCCCCAATATCTAATAGCTCAATATTTAAGTATAAAACCAGAAACGCTAAGTAGAATAAGAAAAAAACTTATTGACATAGATCAATGATTTTTAACAGCAAGGAAATTATTTTTGATTTAAAATAAAAATAGACCCTAAAATGAATAGAATTAACACATCACTAATACTCGCATTAATGTTAGTATGTCTTTCCTGTAATAAAGAGGATGTACCAGCGCCAGATAATCCACAAGGATATAACATGCTATTAATGGGACATAGTTATTTTAAACCTTATGCTGAAAGATTAAAAGAAGTATCAATAGACGCTGGCTTTATCAATCATAACCAAACTTTTGTTTTCTCTTCTGGAGGATCTGGTTTTCCAATCAGTCTATGGAATGACACAGGAGCTAAAAATCAACTAATTAAAGAAACGCTTGATGCAGGTAATGTGGATGTTTTTGGAATGGTTGCTGACTCTCGTCAGATAGCTGGTCAATCTTTCGAAGGTATTAGAAATTGGATTGCTTATGCACTTCAAAATAATCCAGAAATCACAATATTTTTATCCATTAGTTCTCCAAACCAGCCAGATAACTGGGAACAGACAGCACAACAATCTGGATTTACAACAGTACAAGAATCATTTGCTGCACATACCAATCAAAATGTTCACATAGCATTGATAGATTCGTTACGTACTGTATTTCCATCAACAAATATCTTCTCAATCCCGACCGGCAAAGCTAGTATTGCTTTATGGCAAATGCATAAGGATAGTTTGCTGTTAGATAACATCGAATATATGGGACTATTTGAGACTTCTCTTTTTACCGACACGCACGGCCATCAAGGAGAAATAACTGCTTCTACCGGAGCACTTATGTGGTTGAAAGGCATATATAAAGTTGATCTTACTACTAACGATTTTGATACTGGTTTTAATACAGATTTACATACAGTTGCTGAAGATGCAATGAATAGTCACGATCCGAATTACAATAAGTAAATACTTATCATTTATGAAAACGGTGAAATTGAATTTTGTAGGCCTCCAGGGTTGCTTACAGTTCCACCTACAGAAGCAGTTACTGCCGTTAATTTAATAGCTGCTTTAGCCTTTAAAAATGATTCCATTTGGGTTATCATACCCACTCATAGTTTTAGCAGAACTACTAAAAAAGTTGATGTTTCAGAGGGAAATAGAATTCAATCAAGACGTCTTAAGTTGGTTCATAATTAATATTTCTTCTGAACCAACAAATTTGTAACAGATTAAGTGACTAACAACACTATTTGTTGAACTTATCCAAACTAGGCATATTTACTCCTATTAAATATTATGTAGTAAAGCAAACTTGATAAAATTGATATTGGAATAACAACAGGTCCAATCATTTCAAACATTATAAAAGTCATTACACCCAAGAAAACTAAAACACCTAATTCAAGACGATTCTTTAAAAATCCCTCATTAAATGCTGCTCTTACAATAAAATAATTTATTGGAAGATAAAAAATTACAGCGGTAATTGTTCCAGGACTAAAGTCTTGATAATAAATACTAAAAAATATATGGAAAAAAGCGTTTGCGACCTGAGCTGTAATCAAAAAGAAAATTATAATATGAGCACTAGCCCTATTTTTCTTTATTAAATGAATATAAACAAATATCAAAAGAAGAGAAATTAATATACATAAAATTGCTTCGGTTGAAATTGAATTGTTGTCAGAGAAATATCTTAATCTCCAATCTCTGAAATTAAATATTATCATTTCTTCGAAATGATGTAATGCATATATTAATGGTGCAAGAACAATTAGATTTTTAAATCTATTCATGTGGTAATTCAAATTTATTTTTTTGCAATATTAAATATAAAGTTAAACCATTTGAATATTTGTGTTGATAATAGATTAAATTTGCCCAACGTAAAAATATCTATGCGGAGATTGATAAAATCACTACTTATTTTTTTCATTACGGTATCTATTGCAGCCCAGGAAAAGTATACTATAAGTGGCTCCATTTATGATAAAAGTAGTAACGAAACTTTAATCGGAACTTCTATTTATTTTCCAGATTTAAATTTAGGAACTAGTTCTAACGAGTATGGTTTTTATTCAATTACCTTACCTCAAGGGAGACATGCTGTTTCTATAAGTTATCTTGGATATGAAACAATAAATGAGTCTATTGAGCTAGGTATGAAAAGTTCAATAGATTTTTTTTTAACTGAGAGTTCACAAAATTTAGATGAAGTAGTAATTCAAAATAATATTGAAAAAGTAAATATTAAAACAGCTCAAATGAGCGTTAATAAACTTACTTCTAAAAGTATAAAACAAATACCCGTGGTCTTAGGTGAAGCAGATATTATTAAGTCAATTATTCTGTTACCCGGAGTTACCTCAGCAGGAGAAGGAGCCTCAGGATTTAACGTGAGAGGTGGTGCTGCAGATCAAAACTTAATACTCTTAGATGAAGCTATTGTATTTAACTCTTCACATTTATTTGGATTTTTCTCTGTTTTTAACCCAGATGTAATAAAGGATATTAAATTATTTAAAGGTGGGATTCCATCGAAATATGGAGGAAGACTATCTTCTGTTTTAGATATATACCAAAAAGAAGGAAATAGTAAAGAGTTTAAAGTAACTGGTGGTATCGGTTTACTTTCTAGCAGATTATTAGCTGAAGGACCAATAAAAAATGGTAAAAGTTCATTTTTAATTGGGGGTAGATCTTCATATGCGCATTTATTTTTACCGCTTATAGATAATAATAATGAGGCATATTTTTATGACTTAAATACCAAATTAAATTATCGTTTCAACAAAAACAACAATGTTTTTTTCTCAGCTTATTTTGGAAAAGATGTATTTGGGATCAACGATAGTTTTATTACAAAATATGGAAATACTGTAACAAACATTCGTTGGAATCATCTTTTCTCTGATAAAATATTTTCTAATCTGTCTTTAATTTATTCAGATTATTTTTACGGATTAACCCTTGATTTTGTTGGATTTAAATGGGATTCTGGAATTACAAACATAAATTTTAAATATGATTTTAACCATTATTTAATGGACAACTTTAAATTAAGTTATGGGGTAAATAATATTTATACGAGATTTAATTCTGGTGAAATACTTCCAAACAGAAAAGACTCGGGTATCATACCTCGTAAATTGACCGAAAAATATGCTAATGAGTTTGCTCTATACTTAGAAGCCGATCATAATTTATCAGATAATTTTACTTTAAAGTATGGTTTTAGAATTAGTAATTTTAATCGCTTAGGGCAAGATGAACTAAATAGCTACGTAAATCAAAATCCAGTAGTTTACAATGAACTATTTCAAAAATATGAACCAGCTGTTGCCATTGGCAAATTGAGTTATAATAGACGTGAAATACTAAATAGTTTCAATAATTTTGAGCCACGTCTATCGTTTTCGTATTTAATAAATGACAATAGTTCTCTAAAGGCTAGTTATAATAGAATGGTACAGTATTTACATTTAATATCCAACACCTCCTCTCCTGCACCATTAGACATATGGGTTCCAAGTGGGCCTTTTATAAAACCGCAGCTTTTAGACCAATATGCAGTTGGATACTTCAAAAGTATTAAACAAGGTGGTTATTCAATTGAAACAGAGTTGTTTTACAAAGACATCAAGAACAGAATAGACTACATCAATGGCGCTAACTTAGTTGCCAATAACGAAATTGAAACTGTAATTTTAAATGGAAAATCTAGAGCATATGGGTTAGAGTTTATGTTCAGAAAAAGTGAAGGAAAATTAAATGGATGGTTAGCTTATACCTTATCAAAATCAGAGCAACTTACTCCAGGTAGAAACAAAAATGAGCCCGGGATAAATAATGGCAATTGGTATAATACTCCATATGATAAAACACATGACTTGTCTATAAACGCGAGTTATGAATTAAGTGCTAAGTGGAAATTTAGCACCAACTTTTTGTTCCAAACTGGACAGCCGACCAACTATCCTATTGGTCAGTATGAATTGCAGGGATTAAATGTGCCTATTTACAACGATAATATTAGAAATGCAGACAGGCTTCCTGCATACCATAGGTTAGATATTTCAGCAACTCTAACGCCTACAAAAAATAGAGAAAGAAAGTGGCAGAGCGAATGGGTGTTTGGCATATATAATGTTTATAATCGTAAAAATGCAGCATCTATAGCATTTTCAAGAAACACAGAGACCTTAACAAATGAAGCTATAAAAACATCAATTTTTGGTCTCATACCCTCAGTAACATATAATTTAAAATTTTAAGAATGAAAAAAATAGCATTATTATTATTTAGTATGTTTTTGTTATTTGGTTGTGAAGATGTAATAGAAATTGAAGTGCCTTCTGGTAAACCCAAGCTGATTATTGATGCTTTTTTTCAGGTTTTTTATAATCAAAACCCTGTTACTGCCTATACGGTTGTTAAGCTTAGGAAATCAACAGATTATTTTGAAGAGCAAATACCTATTATAACTGACGCAAAAGTATTTATAAAAGATCTGACAAATAATATTGATATTGTTTTTACTGATGATAATTTAGATGGTGATTTTGAACCTATTACAGAATTTATTCCTCAGGAAAATATTGAATATCAACTTAATATATTTTATGATGATGAAGTATATAAAGGAACTGCAAATAAAATATTAACATCTGGTTTTTCAGAAGTCTTCCAGGGTGATGCTACACTTTTTTCTGGTGAAGAAATTGAAATTAATGTGACTATTATAGATGATATTAACACTCAAAACTACTATTTATTTGATTTTTCAAATAATTTATACAGCGCAAGAGAAGATCGGTTTTTTAATGGTTCTAAATATAACTTTTCATTTTTTTATCAAAAAGATGAAATTGAATTACCTTCAAATGTTACTCTAAAAATGTCTGGCATATCGAAAGATTATTTAACCTATTTTAGGGTCCTTTTGGAACAAAGTGGACAAAATTCTGGCGGTCCTTTTCAAACAATCCCCTCATCATTACTTGGTAACATTGTAAATACTACAAATTTTGATAATTTCCCATTAGGGTATTTCCATATCTCAGAAACAGACACCTATAATTTAAGCTTAATAAAATAATAAGATAAAAATATTTATAACACACATAAATTAGCATGTATTAAAGATTGCTGCTCCCTAGACTGAATTTAAAGGGTTTACATTTTACCAATCTTTTTTGAAATTTATTAGTAACCACGTTATTATTCCAAAAACTACAACAAGTCCAAAAACTAAATAAGTAGAGAATTTTTCATTAAGTTTTTTCATTTTATAAAGGTATAAAATAAGCTTAAAGTAGGGTCTCGCTAACTAGATTTAGGGGGTTTTTTTATGCTTTACCTCCGTATATATAATAAAAAAGAGTAATGTTATTACTACAACTATAGCAATAGGTCTATACCACGAATTTGAAACACCAACTTCAAGAATTGTTGGTGTAAAAATAACAATCATCATTAATGGGGAGAAGTTTCTTTTGAAAAACCATTTCATTTATCTAAGATAGAAAATCTGAGCTTTCCAGAAATTTAAATTTATTACTAAGGATCAGAGAATAACAGCTAGTTTTGTGGAATAGCCATGATAATATTTCGGTCTTAAAAAATATAAATAACTTTATCCAATTCATCCATATAAAAATAAACTTCGTTTTCAATATGAGTTTAAATACATTTATAGAAAGAGTTTTTAGTTAGCCCATTTCAATATATTTTCTAAGACTTTGTTAACGAAAGAAAATATTGACATCTTATCTTTACAAAAAAATACATCCAATTGATGAAAAATATAAATGATGCAGAAACACTAACATTGTCTAAAAGTGAAATGAAAGATTATGGCTATAGAGTCGTAGATATAATCGTTGAGCATTTTGATAATCAAAACTCTAAAAGCCCTGTTGTTAAAGCATCTAGAGAAAAAATGGATGCCCTTTTTTCAGAAAATATACCTGAAAAAGGAACAAAAGCTTCTAAAGTATTGGAGTTCGTTGTTGACAAAGTACTTTCACAAAGTAATATTCCTTCACATCCAAAATTTTATTCATTTGTACCTGGTCCTAGCAACTATATTAGCGCTATGGCAGATACTTTGGCTACTGGGTTTAATGTTTTTTCTGGTGGATGGGCTGCTTCGCCTGCAGCTGCTGAAATAGAGATCGTAACTATTAACTGGCTTTTAAAGCTATTTAAATTTCCTAATAAAAAAGGAGGAGGTCTTTTTACAAGTGGAGGCTCAATGGCTAACCTTACAGCGCTAGCAACCGCCAGAAGACAAAAGTGTGGAGATGATTTTTCTAATGCCATTATTTACATGTCTAATCAAACTCATTCTTCAAACATTAAAGCCCTTAAAACAATAGGGTTTAAGAAAGAACAGGTTCGGGTTGTTCCAACTGATTTAGATTTTAAAATATCAATAAATAAACTTAAAAATGCTATTGCGATTGATAAAATTGAAGGGTTTAATCCATTTTGTATTATTGCCAATGCTGGTACTACAAATACGGGTTCTGTGGACCAACTTGATGAAATAGCAGCAATATGTAAAAAAGAAAATATATGGTTTCATATAGATGGAGCATATGGTGGAGCAGGAATTTTATCTAAAAAGGGAGCTAAGCTATTAAAAGGTATAGAAAAAGCTGATTCACTAACAATAGATCCACATAAATGGTTTTTTCAGCCTTATGAAATGGGTTGTTTATTAGTTAGAAACCATAAATGGCTGAGTTCAACTTTTAGCGAAAAACCAGAGTATCTTAGGGATGTTGAAGGTAATAAATCTGAGATTAATTTTTATGATCATGGTATACAGTTAACTCGCCGTTTTAGAGCATTAAAACTTTACATGTCTATAAAAACATTTGGATTAAATGCTTTTAAAAAAGCAATTACATATAATATAGACTTGACAGAAAGTCTAGAAGTCCTGTTAAGAAAAAGTCCTGATTGGGAAGTTGTATCTCATGCTACTCTAGCAGTAATTAATTTTAGATATAACCCTATTAGTGAAAAATACCCTGAAAAAAAGTTAGATCAGTATAATCAGGAAATATCTCATCGTATAATTGCCTCTGAAGAGGCGCTTCTTGTAACAACCATATTACACGGAAAAGTTGTACTAAGAATGTGTTTAATTAACCCAAGAACTACTATCAAAGATGTTGAGCAAACTCTAGATAAGTGTTTGTCTTTTGTGAAGGAAATTATAATAGAATAAAACGGTTAGTAAAAAACCGTTCAATATATTTTGCAAATTATACATTGAATGAAAAAAATATTGGATGATTTTAAATAAAGTAATTTCCTTACATTGTAAGTGCCTAAAAATTAATACAATGAAAAAATTATTACTTCTTGCTTTACTTATAGTTTTATCTTGTTCTAAGGATGCGAAAGTAGCTGAGCCTGCTCCAATACCCCCAATTATAGTTGCCCCACCAACACCTCAATTTGATTTAGTGGTTAGTGTTACCGAAGGAGGAAGTGTTGATAACTCTGGTGGAACTTATGATCAAGACACATCAGTTACTATAACTGCAACTCCGATTTTAGGATATGAGTTTACAGGCTGGACAGGTAGTAATGAAGTCTCTAATGTGATTAGTGTTAACTTAAATACGGACATAACACTTACAGCTAATTTTGAGTTAATTGAAGTAGCAGAAACTCAGTTTACAGCTTCAATAATTGCAGGAACCGGTGGAGTTGTATCTACGCCCGGAGGAACCTTAAATGAAGGAACTGTTATATCAATTACTGCAACTGCCAACGATGGATACGAATTTATAGGCTGGACTGGGAGCGAAGAAATTTCTAATGTGATTAGTGTTACGTTAAGTACAGATATTTCAATTACAGCTAATTTTCAGATTATTCAAGCTGCAATAAATTACTATTCAAGCGGCGAATTAATAACAAATAATAACATATCTACATGGTTCGATAGATCTCTTGATGTTTATGGCATGAGATTTCTTGTTGCTGGAGCAGCAGGAGGACAACCGGCTGTTTCTGATGAATTTGCAAAGAAAGTTGCTCAATTTTATAAGTTATTAATCAATAAAGATGCAGCTGGAATAAATACTGCGGCTCAAGAAAAAATGATTCGAATTATTTCGGGTGAAATAGGCTTTCATCAAGGATTTCCTACTGGACAAAGGATTGGCTATGGAAATGCACCGCAGTATTCACCAAATCCTCTTACTGACGAGGGATGTAATGATTACAGTGGATTATGTTCGTTAAATGACTCTATGATGTTAAAAGATATGATTTGGTATATGAGTCCTGATAATTCGGGACAAATCGGTGATAATGTCATTGTTGAAGTTTTTGAACACTTATTACACACTATGCAATTTCTTGGAACTAGAGGTGCTGTAGATGGGTCTCTTGAGGCATTGAATATGGATGAAAGAGAAGATGTTTCAGGAACAGAACTATTTCTTGCAATGAAAGAGGCTTATGAAAATGGTGTTTTTGGAATTGATGATTATGGTGGTGACATTAATAATTCTGATAAATTTCCTATAATGCTTGTAGAGTATCAATATTTACTGACTTTTGGAATGTGGGAATTTGGATCAGAGCTTTGGGACGGAGGGTCGCTTGCACCAGAATGGAGTGATAATGCTAATACTCCAGAAGGAATTCAACAGAATAATCCTTTAGGCTTCGCACTATTTAATAATTACATAGCTCCCGTTTTATCTAAGCCAAATATTGCTACTTTAAGATCAATATTCCAGGATAATGACGGTGGAGAGTCTGGCTATGTTCCAGATTAAATAATATTCTATTTACCCAAAGAAACTAAAGTGATTCAAGTAATAGTTTTTTCAGTTTTTAGTGTTGTAGCTTTTATTGACGTAAATAATTCTTCAAGTCCTGAAGAGGAGTTTTTTTATTTTTTTAAAACATCTTCACAAATAGTAACTGCACTTCTAGCAGTTTACATATACATTAACGCACCATATAAAAAGAAAGAGTATGTGGGGTAATAACAAGTGGACTAATTCAATGATGAAAAAGTATTGGTGGTTTACCATCCTTGTGATTATAATTTATATTGTTTTAATATTCATTTAATACCAGTATGGAGGGGTGCTTTATTGATACTATTTAGTTTTTAATTATTTCAAATGATTTACTGATTTTAATGGGAGCTAAATGTAAAGTTGAATAATGCATTTCTTCTTCAGTAAGTTTAGGTATTTTTAATTTCCTTACTTTTATGAATAATGAAAAAGCTGCTTCTTTTATTGTTTATTCCACTTATTTCTTGTTTGGGTGAGGATAATGAATCCATTTCTTCAGAAACAATTGCCACAGAAGAGCCTGCTGAACTTCAAGTAAATCAGCACACTCTGACATTTACTTTTGGTGATGGAAAGGACACTAGTTTTAATCAGATTAGATATTTAGCTCTTGGAGATAGTTATACAATTGGTACGGGTTTAGAAATAAGTGAAAGTTGGCCTTATCAGTTATCTGAATTAATCTCAAAAAACAAAAATGAAGAAGTTTATTCTAAAGTAATTGCTCAAAGAGGAATAACAACTGATGAATTATCTTTATTGGTTGAAAATACAATAATAACAGAAGAATTTGATTTTATTTCAATTCAAATAGGAGTTAATGATCAGTTTAGAGGGGAAAGCTCAGACCAATTTGAAAAGAAATTTGTTGAATTAATTAGCAAAATTAAAGCATTAGATTCTCTTAAAAATGCATTAATTTTTGTTGTTTCAATCCCAGATTGGGGAAATACTCCTTTTGGGATTAATTTTGATCAAAATAAAATTTCAAGTGAAATTGATATATTTAATAAAGCTTTAAGACGTCTTTGCAATACGTATAATATCAAATTCATCAATATTACTGATATTTCAAGGATCTCTCCAATAGACGATACACTTGTAACAAATGATGGTTTGCACCCCAGTGGAAAAATGTATGGTCTATGGGTTGAAAAAATTCTACCTGCAATTGATAGCTTAATAGTGGTGAACTAGTTCAATATAAAAAGTAAAGTGGTTTATCATAACAAATATCACAACAGCTATAGTTTCAATAACCATAAACGGACAAATCCAATAGTAAAACACTATTGCCCTGTAAGAAAAGATTCTTACATTTGAATTGATATTAGGCTGCACTTTGGAAAGAAGATTACCTCTTTCCAATTCTATATCAATCAAAAGGCTAATAGAGTTATCTGCTCTGTTAGCTTTTTTCTTATTTTAATCCAAATCTTCTTTGCTTTTACTGACTTTAATAATATCTTAAGACAATAAATTTCTAAACTTAGTATAGAAGATATGCCTGTATTTAAAATAGAAAGAAAAAAGTAAAGACTGAAGTACTGTTCTAAATTACAATGTAAAAACCAACAAAGACATGGCTCTAGAATTAACAAAATACTTTTAAATGATCATAGCATGAAAATAAATAAGGTTTTATTATTGGTAGTAGTTTTATTCTCTAATACAACACAAAGATTAAGTGCGCAAAATGAAGATTCTCCAAAAATTGTATTAATTACCATAGATGGTTTTCGTTGGCAGGAACTTTTTAAAGGAGCTGATAAAGAGCTAATCTCAAATAATCTTTATGTGCAGCATCCTGATCAGTTAAAAAATATTTTTTGGGACGACATTGAGTTTGAAAGGAGAAAGAAATTAATGCCTTTTGTCTGGAACTCCATCAAGGAAATGGGTCAAATACATGGCAATAGATTAGTTGGCAGCAAAATGAACCTTACCAATAAATATTGGTTTTCTTATCCGGGATATAGTGAAATATTAACTGGAAAAGTAGACGAAAGGATACAGAGTAACGATAAAATTAACAATCCCAACAAGACCATTTTAGAACTTGCCAATAATCTTACTCAATACAATGGAAAGGTCGGTGCCTTTGGAAGTTGGGATGTTTTTCCGTTTATCATTAATGAAGAACGTTCTGGAATTCAGGTGAATGCAGGGTTTAAAGTTGCCGAGGCGGTTGATCTGACTAATAAGGAGAAGTTTTTAAATGGGCTACAGGCGAAAATTCCAAGACCTTGGTATTCAGTTCGACACGATGCTTTTACCCATTACTATGCTTTGGAGTATATGAAAAGAATACATCCAAATCTTATTTATATTGCCTACGGGGAAACGGATGATTTTGCACATGACGGTAATTACGAGGCTTACTTGAAATCTGCCCACACCACTGATTCCTTCATAAAGGAATTGTGGGACTTTGTTGAAAGCGATTCATATTATAAAGGAAATACAATATTCATTATTACAACTGATCATGGAAGGGGAACTATACCTCTTGATAAATGGAGGGATCACGGAAAGGATATTGATGGGGCAGACGAGGTTTGGGTAATTGCCTTTGGAAAAGATATAACACCATTGGGGGAAATCAAGACGAAAGAACAATTGTATACTAATCAAATCGCAGCTTCCATAGCCGAATTATTGAATATTGAAGTGGACAAAATCAAGATAGGAGCAAAATTTGGATTTATTGCTGATTAATGCGTCACAAAAAACTGGAACATTTGTAGTGTTACTGCTGATTTAAAAGAAGAAGATATGCCTTTGGTTTAGTTTTAAAAGTGTTTCTGTAATCTTTGCATAAGCTAAAGGTGAAAATAGTAGTTAAATTTCATGTTCCTTTAATAGTAGTGGACTAGTTTTAAGCCATTTGATTTTACTCCAAGCTCGTTCATGTAAAAAGTATAAAGTTGATTTTGTAAAGAAACCAATTCCA
>Ga0308010_1000700_pt1 | contig 20313 bp, 21 predicted proteins | sample Neamet129_FD_202368 | JGI IMG/M metagenome (GOLD analysis project Ga0308010, IMG submission 202368) | Marine microbial communities from water near the shore, Antarctic Ocean - #129 | ecosystem: Environmental > Aquatic > Marine > Unclassified | place: Southern Ocean | collected 2014-07-24 | reverse complement strand
AATATTAAGAAAAAGGGTGATTCATAATGCTAGGTATTATTAATAGTGTAGCAGGATTAGCTACAGCATTTATCGACGGAAAGACTGTTGTAAAGAAAGCAGAAGCCGAAACTAAAATGAAGATAGCCACAGGTGAAATAGACTGGGACATCGAAGCTATGAAGGCTACACAGAATAGTTGGAAGGATGAGTGGATTACACTTTTGTTTAGTATTCCCCTTATTTTGGCGTTCTGTGGGGATTGGGGTAATGACATTGTGCAACGTGGTTTTGTGGCACTAGAAGTTATGCCTGATTGGTATCAGTATAGTCTTGGCGGTATAGTTAGTGCGAGCATTGGTATGCGTGGCGTAAGTAAATTCTTTGGAGGCAAAAAATGAGTGCAGAAAACTTTGATAAGTGCTTGAAAATGTTGTTAAAACACGAAGGGGGATTTGTAAATCATCCAGATGATCCCGGAGGTATCACAAATTTGGGAGTCACTAAAAAGGTGTACGACGAGTGGATTGGTCGTGAGTCTACGGAGCAAGAAATGCGTGACCTAACACCTGATGATGTTGGCCCGATATACAAGAAAAACTACTGGAATCGAGTTAAAGGAGATTCACTTTATTCTGGTTTGGATTGGGCCTGCTTTGATTGGGCCGTAAATTCCGGTTCAGGTAGACCTGCAAAAGCTGTGCAACGAGCAGTGGGCGCTACGCAAGACGGAGCCATTGGCCCCGCTACACTTGCATTGGTCATGGAAAAAGACCCTAAATTTATCATTGAGTATGTCCATGATGTACGTCAGGGATTTTACGAAAGTTTAGATACGTTTAAAACATTTGGACGTGGATGGACTAGGCGCAACAAGGAAACGTTAGAGCAATCTTTAAAAATGATATAAATTGTTCGGTTTATTTTTAAAAACTAAATAAAATTAACAATTGTTCGGCTTAAAGCTAACTCTAGCATAAGCCGAATTTTTGTGTATAATCCTTTCAACAGGAGTCTGCTGATGCCGTTACAAAAACTTCAATTTCGTCCGGGTGTAAACCGTGAAACTACGTCTTACAGCAACGAAGGCGGCTGGTTTGATATGGATAAAGTTAGATTTCGATTTGGATACCCTGAAAAAATTGGAGGATGGATTAAATCTTCTTCAAGTACATTCCTTGGAACGTGCCGCGCCTTGCACCCTTGGGTTGCTCTTGATGGAACTAATTATTTAGGTGTTGGAACTCATTTAAAATACTATATAAATCAGGGTGGTTCTTACAACGACATTACACCTATCCGATTAACAACATCTGCTGGTGATGTAACTTTTTCTGCAAACGCAAATACTCTTGCTGCTTCTGCAACCGCTATTCAAACTACTTTGACCTTAACGTCTAGTTCAGGCTTCCCAACTTCAGGTCGAGTTAAGATTAATAGTGAAATTATTACTTATGCAGCTTTAAATGGAAACAATCTTACTGGTTGTGTGCGTGGCGTAAACGATACAGCCGCTGCATCTCATTCTTCCAGTGCTGCTGTATTATGCGCAACTCTAATCGTAACAGATGCTGATCATGGTGCTCTTGAAAATGATTTTGTTACTTTTTCTGGGTCTGCAAGCCTTGGTGGAAACGTAACTGCGGCTATAGTAAACCAAGAATATCAAATTACAACTATTGTTAGCAATAGCATCTATCAAGTCGAAGCTAGAATAGTTGAATCTATCAGCAGTATTACAGAATCTTATGGTTTAAATGAAACATTTGTTTTTGCAAGCACTTCTGATTCAGCTAGCGGCGGTAGTTCTGTTGTTGGAGCTTACCAGATAAACACTGGCCTTGATACAACTATTGTGGGTAACGGATGGAGCGCTGGTGGTTGGGGTAGAAGCACTTGGGGTTCTGCCGCTGATTTAACAGCATCTGGAGACACACTTAGAATTTGGTCACATGATAATTTTGGTGAAGACCTCGTTATTAATGTGCGAGATGGTGGACTGTTTTATTGGGATAAATCTGCAAACTCTGGAACTACATTTGGTCGTGCTGTCGATCTTTCTAGTATAACAGGGGCTAACAAAGCTCCAGTTATAGCAAAACAAGTTATTGTATCTGACATAGACCGTCACGTTATAGCATTTGGCTGTGATTCAGAAACTAATCCCGGAGTTCAAGACCCTTTATTAATTCGTTTTTCAGATCAAGAAAATGTTACAGAATGGCAATCACTTGCAACTAATACGGCTGGTGACTTGCGTATTGGTTCAGGCTCTAAGATTGTAACTGCTGTAGAAACTCGCCAGCAAGTCCTAGTGTTTACTGACGTTTCATTACACGCCATGCAATTTTTAGGCCCACCATTTACCTTTGGTATTAATTCTATTTCTGAAGGTATTACTATAGCAAGTCCGCTTGCTGCTATTGCCGTTGAGGACAACGTATTCTGGATGGGTGCTGAAGAGTTTTATGTTTATGGCGGAACAGTGCAACGACTTCCTTGTTCTGTTCGAGATTATGTCTTTTCAAATATTAACAGTAATCAACTTGAAAAAGTTACTGCTGGTGTAAATTCTGCATTCTCCGAAGTTACTTGGTTTTATCCTTCAGCATCTAGTGAAGAAAACGATAGCTATGTAACTTACAATTATGAGCAAAAGATATGGTATTATGGAACTATGTCACGCACTGTATGGTTGGATCGTGGTGTAAATGCAGACCCTATAGCGGCTGGTGATGACCACTTCCTATACTTACAAGAAGTTGGCTTTGATGATGGAAGCACAAGTCCTGCTACCGCTATATCTTCGTATATTGAAAGCAGTCAGATGGATTTAGGAGATGGCGAACAATTTGCCTTTATGCGCCGTTTAATTCCAGACATGACGTTTAGAAACTCTACGGCAGCAGTGCCTAGCGCAACTATGACGCTTAAAGTTAGAAACTTTCCCGGAGGTAATTATCTTGACTCAAATGCAAATTCTATAACAAAAACAGCAAGTGTGCCTATAGAACAATTTACAGAACAGGTATTTGTTCGGCTTAGAGGCAGATCATTTGCATTTAGGATTGAAAGTGAAGATACTGGGGTTGCATGGCGGTTAGGCTCTCCACGGGTTGACATTAGACCTGACGGGAGGCGTTAATGTCAAGAAATTTAGTCCTACCGTTCTTTCCTGTACCTCCAGAAGAGTACAGTAAAGAATATATGGCAGAAATAATGAGATCATTTACCGTGTATTTGACTCAAATGCAGAATCCCGGCGAAGGTCGTAATACAGGTTTAAACCTTACAAACCTGCAAACAGACGATCAAGGTTTAGCTCCGGGCGAATTGTTTAATTATAGAGACGCTTCTGGAATGATGGGGTATGTAAAGATTACATTGGCAGATACTTCTAATCTAAGAGGCAATACCGCAACAGGTGGAGTAGGAGCAACAACGGTGACAATAGCATGACTGATACAATTATTACAATGGAAGACGGCTCAAAATGGAAGCCTGCAATTAGCAAAGATACTGTTTGTTGCGCAAACTGTAAAAATGAGGTAGATACACCGGAAGAGATTGCGTCCTATCCGGATGGTAACTGTCCAGATTGCGGTGAAAGCTGGGTTGGGACGGAAGAAAGAAGCACAAGTATTCAAGTTACGGCCCCTGAAGGAATTTCTGGGTCAACGCTCTAGTATTTTGTTAAAACATTTGTTATCTTAAAGACATTAAACACGAGGTTGGTATAATGCAGAACATGGCTGGATATGGAAGAAACGGTGACACTACTATGGGACACCTAACTCCGGGTGAAACAATTGTTCCACAGCAGGTTCTTCAACAGAACCCACAAGTAGCTCGTGGCCTTGGTCGTGCGTTTACAGATTCAGGTGTTGATCCTAGTCGTTATGTTGTTGGATCAGGTCAAAACAGCATCAATCCTGTAACTGGTGAAAGAGAATTTTTTCTTGATAAAGTACTTGGCGCTATTATGGGAAACCCTTCAATATCAGGCGCTCTTGGAAATCTTGCACTGCGAAAGATACAAGGAAAAGATGTAGGTCTTCGTGATGCTTTATTAGGTGGACTAGCCGGTAGACTAGCCGGTGGAGTAGGCGGTGCTATGGCAAAAGGCGGAACAGGAATACCATTTTTGGATAACCTTGGTCAATCTGATATGGGAAATGCCGTTGTTTCAGGTCAGAGCAACCCTTTTCTAAAAGCTTTAGGCGCTGCTATGAAATCAGGAGACATAACTGAATCTGCTAGTAATAGCCTGATGGAAACTTTTTCCGCAATGGGCGGCAATACAAATTCTAACGCTTCTAAAAAAACCGAAGGTCTTTTAGGTATAGGTGAAATGCTTGGCTTTGATAACGTCGATAGCGGAATTGGCCGGTTTCTTAATACAAAAGCAGGCGAAGGCATAGTTTCTGGACTTGCATCTCAATTAGCGGATAGTTTGTTTAGCGAAGATGAAGACCCTGATCCATATGGAAGTATGGCTAGAGCTACAAGAGGAGCAGGTCAAGCACCTGTAACTCTTCGTCAACGTGCTCCACGCAGGCAAACAGATATTTTGTATAGAAACGAAGGCGGACCAGCTTATTTTCCTCGTAGAAATGGTGGAATAATGCCAAGCGAAGGTTCTGGGACTAAAGATGACGTACCTGCAATGCTGACTGCTGGTGAGTTTGTAATGACTCGTGATGCAGTTGAGGGTGCAGGTGGTATTAATAATATGTATAGCATGATGGATAAGTTCGAGAGGAAAGCCTAATGGTTGATGAAGTAACAAGCACCCAGATAAGACAACTTCCGGCTTATATGCAGGAATACGATGAGGCGTTGCTTCAGCGTATTTTTGGCTCTCCTGACGATGATGGCGTTCTAACAGGTGGACTAATTGATGATCCAAATTTGTTCGGAGTTCCTGATAAAGTTCAAGCTAGTGAAGACCCGCTTCAAAGTTCTGTATATGGAACATTTGACACTCAAGAAAAACGACAAGCATTTATGGATCGTGCTCAACCGTATTTTATGGATGAAAACGGCATTGCGCGATATTTACCACAAGCATCTGCTAATTTTGATGCAGGTTCATCTACTATAGCAGATTCACTTGCAAATTATTTCCCTGATGCAAAAAATTATTTACAACAAGGTGTTGGCGGAGTTAATACAAAAGGTTTTTACGATACAGAACTTGCAGGCGCAAAATTACGAGCCGATCAATCAACACAATCTTTTAACGCACAAGACCGAGCGAATTCACTTCTTGGCGATGCTCGTAGCGCAATTCAAGGCGGTTTGGGTAGCTTTAACCCATCTTCTGCTGAATCATTTATGAACCCATACAAAGAACAAGTTATTGATGCTACTTTAAGCAAAATAGACCGTCAGGGCGCAAAACGGCGTCAAGGTGACGCTGCTACTGCAATTAGTAAAGGTGCGTTTGGTGGGTCACGTTCGGGTGTTCAAGCCGCTGAAACAGAAAGAGCTATTGAGGAAGCTAAACAGGCAACTATTTCTCAATTGATGTCTCAAGGTTACGATAAGTCTTTAGCTGGAGCGCAAGGTGCATATGAAAATGCGGCAAAGCGTGGCATAGCTGGTGGTCAGCAACTTGGATCAATTGCTTCAACTCAACTTGGTACGGAAGCAAAGAGCTTTGAAGGTGCTGAAGGTCGTTTACTTAAAGCGGCTGATATGTATCGTAGCATGGGTCTATCCAGTGCTGAAGCGCAAGCTCGTGCTGGTGAAGATGAAAGAAAACGTAATTTAGAAGCAGGTCGCCTTGTGGGTGGACTTGGAGCAAGCATGGGTCAACTAGGTGGAGCACAAGCTAACATTGGCAAGGCATACGGACAGTTAGCAGGAACATCTGCTGATATTGGTCGAGTTTATGCTGGAATGGCACCTAAAGACTTAGCAACTATGTATGAACTTGGTGGAAAACAACGTCAGTACAATCAACAGTACAACGATTTTGCTCGCCAAAACCAATTGGCTAATACTCAGCAAGCTTTGGCACCTTACAGTTATGCACAAAATTTCTTAACGGGAGCACCTTCTGCATCAATGTATTCGCAATATAATTCGGCTCCAAGCCAAGCGCCTAATCCTTTCTTGCAAGGCGTTGGCGGTTATGCAACTTTTCAGGGTCTAAACTCTTCTAAATAAAAGGTAAATAATATGGCTGATCCTAGTGGTAGCGAAATTGCAAAAACATTAAAAACCTTATTCCAAACTGAAGGCCCAGAAGCTGATGGTACTTATTTTGAAGTGCCTTCTTTTCAAAGTAGTCCCGGAGGTAGATTAGACGCGTTTAAAGAAATTAGTGAAAGATTTTCTCCAGTAACTAAAGCAGACCCTAAAAAATCTGGAATATATAAAGGAATAATTGATGATATTAATTCAAGAACAGCCGGAGCTGATGGTTTAGGTATATTTTTAGATGATCCTTTTAAGTCTAGCGAGTTAGAATTTGCTAAACGAGAAATAATAAAGAGCGCAGGATTAGATGATTTAGCTAATTCATCTATGTATCCTAGTGGTTCGAAAGGCATGTCTTTAACCAAAAAGAAAATACTAGAAGATCAAGCATCTCGAATAGAAGATATGCCGAACAACTCTTCGGTTTTTGATGAATCTGGACTTGATCAAATAGCTGCAACATTAGCTGAAGCTCAACAACCTATCTTAGACGGCTCTGCATCAAGTGGCATTGAGGCGGCTGGTGAAGGGTTAAAAGCTTCATTGTTAGATAACTCTACATCAAAGGGTCCAGATGATGGATTTAGAGGTGGAGAACCTAAAGTATTAGGTTCACAAGAAAATTTAGATGATGGATTTTCTGCCGCTTGGCAAGATGCTCAATCAATTTTAGGAATTGATGCCTCTCCCAAAGAAAGTGAAAGCAAAAAAGATTCTCTTGAAAGATATAAAAAAGAATTTTCAGAAGCTACAGGAATAGATGTTAGTGGTAAGGTTGATAAAAGCAGAGCTTTAATGTCTTTTGGTTTAGCTCTTATGCAAAATAAAGCTGGTAAAGATTTTAATGTCAGTAAAATACTTAAAGAAACTGCTGTTGCGGGTGAAGAAGCGCTTCCTGCCTTAGACAAAGCAACTGCTAATGCTAAAGCAGGCCAGCTTGCAGCAGGTCAATACGCACTTGGTCAACAAAAGGCTGATGTTGCAGCAGAGCGTGCTGCAATATCATCTAGTGCAAAATTCAAAAACGATTTGTATTTAAAGTTTTATGATTCCTCTCTAAAGCGCGAAGAAAATCTTTTAGAAAGTAAGCTAACCATTCAAGAGCAAATGGCAGAAGCTAAAGCGGCAGGAAAAGATTTTACTAAAGTTGACGGTAGAACATATGCAGTAGGCCAAGGGTCTGCGGCTTCTTGGGAAGTAAAGTATGTATATGATAGCACAGACCCCAATGGAGGATTCCTATTAAAACCAGAGAATGCAATTAAAAAGCATATACAGGGACGAGAGGGAGTTACTGACGCAAGGGAATTGATTACTGGGTTAAGGGGAGCCGCCGCAGAAATAGCTGAAGGTGGAGGTAGTAAAGCTTTTGTATATGACAAACTTCTTTCTTTCGGAAAAGCGGTAATGCCTGCTACCTATTTAATTGGACAACCTACTAATGTTGAAAATTATGACAAAGGTGTAAAATCAATATTAGCTGAATTTAAAAGGTTTTTAACACAAGAAACAGGTAACGGAATTTCTGATAAAGATGTTGAAATGTGGACTAAAGATTTAATGGGAAATTTAAATTTATTTTCAAACCTTGATGCAACTAATGCAGCTTTAGATAAATTAGATAGAATTTTTTACAGAAAAGAAGCAGAATTTGATGGCGCGTTAGAAGAATTACTTGACCCGACTAATCACGAAAAAAGCACTCGTGCTGAAATATTGAAAAAATTTGGAACTTACGATGACTTAAAAGGTCAAGGAGACCTTGTATTTGTTGACGGAAAAATTCAAAGGATAGAAAAATAATGGGAACTATTGAGTTAGAAATTGAACCCGGAAACTTTGTTCCTTTTGAAATAAAAGGAGAAGAGCCTACATATTCTGAAATGATGCAAGCTAAAAAACTTGTTCGTAAAAATGAAATGAACTCTCGTGAAAGCGGAATTTCTCCTAAAGGCTCAAGCCAATTTGACACTGAAACAGGAATTAAAGACTCATCTTTGCGCCGTCAATTAGGTGGAGCAGAAAATTATAAAGAAGAAGAAAATGTATTAGGTCGGTATGGATTTAGAGAAGGCGACTACATTCGTGATAGTCGTGGCAATCTTGCTTTAACACCGCAAGGCGCTTTACTGTTAGATATTGAAACTGATAAGCCAATTATGATTGATGAAAGTGGGTTTAGTTTAGCTGACTTGCAAGATTTTGTTGGAGAAGCTGGAGAAGAGATTGTTGGTGGTATTGCTGGTGCTATAGCTGGTCAAGCCATGATTCCTATTCCAATTCTTGGTGCAATGATTGGTGCTGGCATTGGTGCTGGTGGCGGTAAGTTTGTAGAAGAGGGCATAGAAACGCTAAGAGGAACGCAAGAAGAAAGCTTTCTTGATGTTAGCAAAGCCGCAGGTAAAGAAGCTGTTATAGCCGCCGCTGGTGAAGGTATATTCGCGGCAGTAGGTAAGGGGTTTGGAGCAGTTGCAGGGCGTGGTCGTGTTGGCAATAAGCTATCGGCTCAAGAAGCAAAAGACGCTGCCGAAGCTATAGAAGCACGATTTTTACCTTCAATGGATGCTATTGGCGCAAACTCAATTATTTCAAGACAGCAAGCAATTAGTGATAAAGTTTTAGGATCGACTAATCGGTTGGTTAATAACAATAAAAGAATTATGGAAGACCTATCAAAATTAAGAGTTTTAGGAAGCAATGGAATTGTAGATGTAATTCAAACAGCAGATTTATTAACTAATGCAGTCAAAGCTGGAGACACAGCGCTATTAAACCAATCAAAGAAAACATCTTCTGATCTTTTGCGTCACATGGATGACATAGCTACTCAAATGGGTAAAGCCGCAGTTAAAGATGTCGATATAGATGCTGGAATACAAAAGTCTTTTAGTCAAGCGTTTAAAGAATTTGATACTCAAGCTAGAATACAGTATGAAAACATAGATAATCTTGTATCTAGCGCAACTGGTGATGCAAATATTTTTAAGACATCTGCGATAGTCAAAGACGCAGAAAGAGAACTTAATCAATTAGTGGCTGCTGGTGGTGGTAACTTAGGAAAAGTTCAAAATGCCTTGCAAGATATAATAAATCTAGGAGATAGTGCTTCTTTTGCGCAAATATACAAAGCAAGAAAATCTTTAAACGACACATGGATGGGCAACTATGGCTCTGACAGCGTTAGGTTTATGAAAGACAAGTTTCTTGGACAGCTAGATAGTCGCATTCAGCCCAAAGGTCTTGGAGCCGCTTTACGAAGCAATGCTGCTGGAAATCTTAATGAAACGCAAAAAAACTTAATGAAAGTTGCATCTAAACAATTAGTTCCAGCTAATAAATTCTTTAGAGAAGGAATGGAAAAGTTTGAGGCAGTATCTGAAGCGGCTAGTATGAAAGAACTCGCAAAAGCGATTAAGTCTGGAAGCAAAGAAGCCAACCCAGCAGGTAAGTTTGGTGATCTAATCAGAAATGACAACGCAAGACTTTTAAAAGATACAAAAAGTGCTTTAGATAAATTTGCCCCTAACACTTACGAGCCTTTGCGAAAACGTGCTGCTGGTGAATGGCTAAGAAGAAATTTAAAAGAATCTGGAGTAGGTGAGGGTTCTAAAAAGAAGTTTAGCGGCAGCAGATTTAAAGATAAATTAGACAAGCTTGGCTCTACAGCCGATGAATTGTTCGGAAAAGAAGCAGCAGAAATAAAAAAACTTGCAGATCAACTAGATGCACTTTCTTTAACTAACGTAAATCAAAGTTTAATTAATGATTTTGCAAAATCTGGTGCTGATGATGCTGGAATAAGCTTGTTGCAAAAAGTTCAAACAGCTATGGACGAAGAAGCTTTATTTAAAAAGACTTCTGTAAATGCCAAACTTCGCACTGGCGTCCTTAGTGCAGAAGAAGCTGCTGATTTAATTTCAAGTCCCGCTATGCGTGGGCCTGATGTAAAAAAATTAATAAAATACTTTAATGACGATCCTGCTCAAATGGAAAATGTGCGAAGTTATTATATGAACAACCTCATTGGTGACTTTGAAGAAACTTTCTTAACAGACAAATCTGCATTTAAGCTTTTAGCTAAAAGATTTGATTCCGCTAAAAAAACAGGTACCTTAGATGAATTGTTTAGCGCAGATCAAGCTAAAGACATTTATAAATTTGGTAGAATTATGAATGTTCTTGGTAAGTCTGCTCAAGGTGGTGATCTTGTTGCAGCTAACATTGCGGCTAACCCTCTTCAAAATCTAGGAAGAATTGCAAGATTTTTTGTAATAGGTAAACTTCTTTCAAACGAAGCAATGTATAAATCATTCGCGGCTAAATATGGAAAAGAAGCTGCAAAAGTTAAAACTCCTGAAGGTAAGATGCAAGTGTTTTTAAGTATTATGAATCAAACTGCACAATCTTTTGCAAAACAAACTGGAGTTAGGGAGGCTTCAAATGTTGTATCTTCTACAAGAGATAACGCTTCTAATTTAATAAGTGATATTCAAAATGAAATAGTTTCTGAACCTACTACGCCATCAATAAGATCACAAGGTATAGAAATACCAGAAGTAACATCTTTAAATAGATCGTTTTACAATCCAGAAGCCGTTTCTCCTATGCAGACACCTTCAGTTAGAGATCGAGCAAGGCAAAGCCCTGCGGCGGCGGCTACTCTGTTAGGTGGTTTAGGTAGCGCTGATCTTCTTTAGTCTTCTAAGACAGAAGACAGTCCACCTAGACCAACTGTGCCATAGCTATTTGGAGCTTGACGCCTAGACTTGACACTAGCATTAATATGTTCGTATGTTTCGTCGATCATACGCGCAAGTTGTCGCCCAATAGCGCGATCTTCGCTTTCAGCAATGATAACAAGTTTATCATAAGCTTCAATAGAGACGCCTACGGATTTATACTTACCGGGGTTTGGCATGGAGGTTCCTTCCCATAAATGACTTTCCCTAATGTATATAATCCCAAGCGGCGTGGGTCAAGACCCAAATACGGAAACAAAAAAGTTATCATTCAGGGTATCAAGTTTGATTCTAAATGGGAAGGCGAACATTACCTTTACCTAAAGTCGCTTGAACGAGCTGGAACAATCAAAGACCTTGAGCTACAGGTGCGATTTAACTTGATGGTTAATGATCAGAAGATATGTGCCTACATCGCTGACTTCTGTTACAAGCGCGAAGATAAAGATGGCGTATGGCATGATATTGTTGACGATGCCAAGGGCGTTGAAACGCCTGAATTTAAGCTAAAAAAGAAGCTTATGAAAGCCTGTCTAGGCATTGATATTTTATTATCGAAAAAAGGGGGGCGCTAGCCCCCCTGTTTAATATTATATACGCTCTATATCGTGGGTTAATGGTAGATCGCTTCCATCATAAAAATCATCATCTGGATCTAAATCAAAGAAGCCTGTTGCAATTTCTTCCTTTATATACTTAACAGCCGCAACAATTGATTTATCGCCAAAGCCTACGCAATATAATCCAGAAGCCATAAACCCCTTACCTTTTGGAGCGTAGAACACGATACTCCACCAGTTTCCAATTTTGACTTCTGGATGTATGTAACCATTAAATGCATCCATTATTACGCCATGAGCATCACAAATTTCTTTTAGTTTATCTAAAGTTTTCATTTTAATTTCCCTTACTTAATAATACCACTATATACCATATAGTATGGGATGTCAATACTCAACATAAAAAAAATTATGTTTAAAAAAGTTCTTGACACGAAACCATGCTATATGCTTATAGTTGGGACTCTAGTAACAAGCAGAAAGGAAACGACATGAAAAGTCGCGAACTATTCGAACGTCGAGAGGAACTTAAATCAGTTATTAATCAACTGAAGGGTGAATTAAATGACGTTGAAAATGAATTGTCATGCACATATTTATCTCGTGCAAGAGATGCTTTGCATGAAGAAGGTAAAGACTTTGGTACGGCTCACATCTTAGATGGCAACCGTAAAATCAAAGCAGTTTTATCTAAAAAGATTTCATGGGATCAAGATGGACTGCGTAGAGCTTTAGGCGAATTGTCTGAAGAAGATGCACGACACTATGGCAAGATGACCTTTGCCGTTGAAGAGCGCAAGTTTACAGCAGCGCCACCAACAATCAAGAGAATTCTTGAAAATTGCCGAACAACAGAAGTTGGTCGTTTCACAGTAGAATTGGATAAATAAAATGGCTTTACAAATTATTACAGCCGATCAACGTATGGCAGAGACTAAAGGCCATAAGATCGTAGTGTGTGGTCAAAGTGGTGTAGGTAAAACTACACTAGCTCGCACACTAAACCCAGACAGAACTTTGTTTATGGATTTAGAGGCTGGTGACGCGGCTATTGAAGGACATCCTATTGATGTAGTTCGACCTAGAACATGGGCAGAATGTCGTGACTTAGCTTGCTTCTTAGGTGGACCAAATCCATCACTAGCAGAAGACCAGCCGTATAGTGAGTCTCACTACAACTATGTCGAGTCTATGTATGGTGACGGATCACAAGATGTGTGGAACAAATATGACACACTTTTTGTTGACTCAATAACTGTAGCAGGGCGATTGTGCTTCCAATGGTGCTTACAGCAACCAGAAGTACGTTCTGATCGCTCTGGCAAGTTAGATACTCGTGCAGCTTATGGCTTACATGGTCGTGAAATGATGTCGTGGCTAACCCACATACAGCATATTCGATCAAAAAATGTAATATTCGTTGGTATACTTGACGAGATTACAGACGAATATGGAAGAAAACAGTATGCCCTTCAAATAGAAGGTAGCAAAACTGGTAGAGAATTGCCCGGAATTGTAGACGAAGTAATCACAATGTCAATCTTGACAGGTGATCATGGACAGTACCGAGCATTCGTGTGTCAACCTTTGAATGAATGGGGCTACCCAGCTAAAGATCGTTCTGGTAGACTTGATACACTTGAAGAACCACACTTAGGTAAGCTCATTGAGAAAATGAGCAGTGGTGGTCCAAAAACAGACAAAGAATTAACCTTTGTCGATCCTGCAACACAAATCTCTAGCGAAGGAGAAGCATAATGCTTAATCTAAATAACGTCCCACAAGACGAAAACCCACAAAATCAAGAATTTACATTAATTCCAAAAGGAACTGTAGTTCGTGCTGTAGTCTTAGTTCAGGCTGGTGACATTGAAGTCCCTGAGTTTGGTCAAGGCCAATGGTTTAAGAAATCAGCAAGTACGTCTGCAAAGTGGATGAACCTTGAATTTACTATTATTGGTGGTGATTTTGATCGTCGCAAGTTCTGGCACAGCATCTTTGTAGATGGTGATAAGCTAGGAGCAAGCGGTATGCCTCTTGCAAAAGAAATCGGTCTTCGTACATTGAAGTCAATCGTAGAAAGCGCACGAAGCATTTTACCTACTGACATGTCACCGCAAGCACAACAAAATCGTAATATCTCTGGCATGTTCGACTTGAACGCATTAGAGATTTGTGCGAAAATTGGTGTAAAGAAAGGCACTAATGGCTATCCAGATAGCAATCAGCTAATGGTGGCACTAACGCCTGAAAACAGCGAATTTTTTACCCAAGGGAATATACCGGCACAACAAACACAACCGGTTAATCAGACTGCACAACAAACGGCTCCACAGCCAACTGGTGCAGTTCCTGCATGGGCGCAAAGTTAATCTAGCGGCAAGGCCAATCTGCGCCTGCTAGAACACGGACAGGGGGGCCGTGAGCCGCTAACCCCCCAACTATTCTAGCAAATAGGTTTTATTATGATATTACGTCCTTACCAAGAGGTAGCCGTTTCTGACGCGTGTAACGCATTAGATAAGCACGGAAATACCCTTGTCGTTGCTCCTACAGGAGCTGGCAAAACAATTATGCTTTCAGCTCTAGTTGGTCAACGCCACAATAAGGGCAAAAGAATTCTAGTCATGCAACATCGTGACGAGCTTGTTAGGCAGAACAAGCAAAAGTTTGAGAAGGTTAATCCTTACATCACAACAAGCATTGTCAATGGCACAGTAAAGCATTGGGATGGCGAAGCTGTGTTCTCAATGGTTCAAACAATGTCGAGGAATAAAAACCTTAGAGATCGTCCTTTATTTGATATGATTGTTATTGACGAAGCACATCATGCGGCGGCTGACACTTATCGCAAGGTTATTGACGCGGTTCTTGAAGATAACGACAAAGCAGAGATCGTAGGATTTACAGCAACGCCAAATCGTGGCGATGGTAAAGCTTTGCGGTCTGTATTTAATAACTGCTCTCACCAAATTGAATTAGCTACTTTAATCCGTGAAGGCTTTTTAGTTCGTCCTAAATCATTCGTGATTGATCTTGGAGTAGGCGAACAACTTGAAAACGTTACTAAGCGTGGCAAAGAATATGACATGGAAGAGGTTGCGGCGATCATGGATCGTCAGGTTATTAATGATCGTATCGTACAAGAGTGGAAAGAGAAGGCAGGAGATCGCAAGACCGTTGTGTTTTGTTCTACAGTTTTACACGCTGAACACGTATGCGAAGCTTTCCTAAACGCTGGAATTAAGGCAAATTTCGTAATTGGAGAAACACCAAAAGACGAACGAGCCGCGATGCTGCACGATCTTGAGTTTGGTGACACGCAGGTAATTGTGAATGTTATGGTGCTGACAGAAGGATTTGATGCTCCGCCTGTGTCCTGTATCATTCTAACTAGACCATGCTCACAAAAAGGCACAATGGTGCAGATGATTGGGCGTGGTTTGCGCATTCTTGATCCTGAGTTATACCCAAATACGATTAAGACCGATTGCGTTGTCATGGACTTTGGCACATCTATACTTACTCATGGAGCTTTAGATGAAACTGCAAACCTAGATGGAAGACCCAAAGACCCGGACGCCGAAGCGCCAACAAAAAAATGTCCAGAATGTGATAGCGAAGTTCCTTTAAATATTCGCGTATGTCCAATCTGTGAATATGAGTTCCAAAATAAAATCAAAGAAGAATTAGATAGCTTCGTTATGACTGAGTATGACCTGATGCAGATGTCTCCGTTTATGTGGATTGATGCGTTTGGAAATGGAAACGCTATGATGGCTATGGGCTTCAGTGGGTTTACTTTGGTAGGTAATATCGGAGAATACTGGATAGCCATCGTCAAGGCTCAGAATGGGCGTCCTAGAGTGGTTTCTATCGGTGATAAAGTACAAGCTATGGCAGCAGGTGATGATTTTCTCCGTGAGATTGAAGATAGCAACGCGGCTAACAAAAGTAAGCGTTGGTTAAATCAAGCGGCTACTGACAAGCAAAAGGATCACTTGCGTAGAAACGGCGTACAAATTAGCGCGATTGATTTCTCTTGGACTAAGTATAAGGCAGGATGTTGTTTGAGCTACTATTGGAATAAACAAAAGATTGATAAGATAATTTTCGAAAGAATAAAGCTGATGGAGATACAAGATGAATAGAAGCGAAATACTAAACACAGCTAAATTATACGTCACAAAAGACCGCGCATCTGATCATGGTGATATGGAAAGCAATTTTACTATGATTGCAGAATTATGGTCAATTTACTTAGGTGTAATTGTAAAGCCACATGACGTAGGTGTTATGATGAACCTCCTAAAAGTGGCACGCATTAAGTCTAACCCTAAACACTCTGACAACTGGGTGGATGGTGCAGGTTACATGGCATGTGGTGGTGAATTAGCCACACGGGAGTTATGATGCCAAGATTCGAAATGTATCTTATGCTTGCGCAGAAAAAAGAAGGTAACATTGAAACTTCTGAGTATGAAATAGTGTGCTGGGTCGATGACTCAAGCAACTTAAAAGAAATCCAATCAGTGGCTAATGAAGTGATTAATGATCACATAGAACGCGCTGAAAACCTTTTGCTGTTCGGGACTGCAAGCGTAAGGGTAAAGGGCAATGAAGTCTTAACTATTGGTTTTAGAAACAGTGAAGCAGATTCCGAAGAAATAGACGAAGCTATAGATTTGTTCGGTTTGCATGAAGGGGAGACGATACATTGACAGCAGCAAGTAACGCGCCATCCGCGCAAAAGCCACTAAAAGAGTTGGCATTTATATTAAGTAAATTTGGTTGGAATAAAAGGTTTTGCGATCTTACAGAAGAAGAAGTTCACACACTAATATTTGCCATACAAGAATCAACACCGCTAGATAAGGAGATTAAAATTGGGACACTCGAAGAAACCTACTATAAGTCAACAGGCACTTGGCCTTCTACTTCAATCCCATTCTAATGAAAATCCTATCGCAAATAATATTAAAGAAGCTGTAGATAATGCTATTGTAGCTAATGAAAGCAAGCGAGAACGCCGTTCTTATATCGGTGCGTCAAGCATTGGTGATGAGTGTCAGCGCAAGATACAGTATAGATATTTAAATTATACGATTGATGAAGACAAAGCATTTACTGCAAGAACTTTGCGTATATTCCAGTTCGGTCACGAGATTGAAGATTACGCGTCTAAATGGATAAAAGATGCAGGGTTTGATCTGCGAACTGAGCAGTCAGATGGTAAGCAGTTTGGATTTTCTATAGCTGATGGCGAAATAAAAGGTCACATAGATGGTGTTGTATGTGATGGTCCAGTTGCAATGGGCTATCCTTCCTTATGGGAATGTAAGTCAGCAAACGACAATAAGTTTAAGGCTTTTGTTCGGCATGGCGTTGCTAAAGCAAACCCAGTATATGCTACACAACTTGCGCTTTATCAAACATATATGGAGCTTCACGAAAACCCAGCTTTGTTTACTGTGGTGAATAAAAACACTTCAGAAGTTTATTACGAACTTGTTCCATATGATAAAAAATTAGCTCAACAGGCAAGCGACAAGGCAGTGAACATATTGACTGCCGCGAAAGCAGGTGACATTCTGCCTCGTATTGCTCATAGCAAAGACTTTTTTCTTTGTAAGTTTTGTGAGTTTACAGAAACTTGCTGGGGAGCTAATCAATGAATATAATGAGTTTTGGCAAGTCACCAAGGGATGTGGCGGAACGTATTTCTAAGGAAGTACCTCGTAGTATACAGCTACAGACGCTTATAGATACATATCCACAAGGTGTTCAAAGGGGTAAAGAATTCTATATAGGATCACTGCGCGGCGAAGCTGGCAGGTCTATGGTTATTAATATAGATCAAAGTAGTCCGTGGTTTCTTACAGGTAAAGACTTTGAATCTGGTGATGGCATTGGTGGTATCTGTAAGGTTTTAAAAGAAGGTAGAGGCTATACTTTAAAAGAGTGCTTCGATCTATTTGAGGTCTATGTGCAGCCTGACTATGTAGCTCCACCTGATAACATTGTTAAGCCGAACAATCCGTCTAACTTTGCTGTTACAACTGCTCAAAGTGGATTCTCAAAACCCGAACAAAAGAAAAACATTAACCCAAGCACAGATTTTGAGGACGAATATAACTATACTGATGAGAATGGTGTAGTCATTGTGTCTGTAAGAAAATACTTTGAGCGTGACTTAACTGGAGAAATTATCCGGGATGATTTGGGTAAGCCTAAAAAGCAGTTCCGTCAATTCATGGAAGGTCGCCAAGGTATTCCAGAACCCAGACCATTATATAATATTCCGAACATTTTAGGTTCAGATAAAGTTATATGGGTAGAGGGTGAAAAGTGCGCAGATGCTTTGAATGCTATTGGATACAATGCAACATGCACCATAGGTGGTGCTGGTATGTTGTCAGAAAACACATCACACAAGTTTGATTTCTCTCCTATGAAGGGCAAGAATGTAATTCTATGGCCTGATAATGATGATGCTGGCAAGAAGCTTGCCGCACTTGTAGAAAAAAACGTTAAGCTTGCTGGTGCAAAAACAGTTATGATGCTTAAAATACCATCAACCAAGCCAGAGAAGTGGGACGCTGCTGATGCTATAGATGAAGAATTTAACATTACAAAGATGTTAAGGAAGAATGAGCGAAGCGTAAAGAAACCAATCAATCTGCTTGATGAAAGCCTTTTGATTAATGAATACTTTGTTGGCTCCGCTCCAACACAAAGCTTTTTAATCGGTGATACTATACCTCTTGGAGTTCCATGTGTATTTGCCGCCGCTGGTGATAGTGGTAAAGGCATGATGACGCTAGACTTAGCAATGAAAGTTGCATCTGGAACGTCTATGCAAAGTGCGTTTGGGGGTTTAGTTGCCCAACATGGCGATGTAATTCTAATTACTGCGGAAGATGATAAAGACGAGATGCACAGACGTATTGCGCGACTTGATCCTAAAAAATCTCGCGAAACATATAGCCACAAACTTCGCATATTGCCATTGCCAAACCTTGGTGGTGTGTTTCCAATCATGCAGAAGTTTGACAATACATATTTGATGGGTGATGAATTCTCTCGAATTTATGATCAGATGTTAGAGATGGAAACATTAAAGCTAATCGTAATTGACCCTATGGCCTCGTTTGTTCACGCAGATGTAAACGCTGATCCTGCGGCTGGAGCTGCATTTATGAGTTTACTTGCGCAGATGGCTACTGAAACTGGCGCTACTGTGATGGTCAACCACCACATGGCAAAGATTAAAGACAATGATCCTGTCAAAACACCAGAACAGGCTCGTAATCTTATTCGGGGTACTTCTGCTATCGTTGATGGCGTTCGGTCTGCTTTTGCAGTCTGGTCTGTAGATGAAAGCACAGGAAAACAACGCTGTCGTGATCTTGAAATAGAATATACACGTAATGGTGTGTTTGATGGAGCTGTCGTTAAATCAAACGGGCCAGCTAATCGTGACATACGACACTTTATTCGTAACCCGAACACTGGTCTGCTAGAGGATCGCTCTGTAGATATTAGATCGCTTGTCATGTCGCATTCAGTTCGTCAACGCATGATCCACATTGTTGATTTCGTTCGAATGAGAGAAAACGAAGGACGCGCCGTGACTCATGGTGGTGCGCATGATGGAATATATCGTTCTATTCAAGAGTCAAATTCTCAAGAGCCATGCGCAGTATACCTAAAAACTGCTGGATTAGAGACAACAATTAAAAATGCGGTGACGAAAGCTTGTGCAGATGGGCTAATGCGCAAGTATTCAATGACATCATCGGGGTCTGAGAGATGGCTGGGTACAATTGATGGCCCAATGTCACGCGGTGAATATGAACGAGATACAGTTTGAGATAATATCTAGCAAAGGAATTAAAACAATGAACCAGAATAAAATAGAGCGATACCAAGACATTTATCGGGAACTTTGGGAGGCGCAAGTCAAAAAAGATCGTAATGATAACCCAAGATTAAATACAATATCTCCTAATTATAAGAAACGAAAACCTTATATATCTATATTGAAATTAGATAAAACACCAATCCCATATCGTTATCGCGTGTTGTCAAAGCAAGCGGAAACAATCAACATGTTGTTGCTTCGGGGCTTCGGGGTTAAAGATATTTCTCCAATCATACATACGTCAGAGAAAGCTATTCGAATAATTAAAGATCGTTACAATTTGCCAAGAAAAAATTAACGATTAAATCCGCCATAACCTGAGAAATTGTTCGAGTTATTTCCGTACTGCTGCGGTTGATACGGGTTTGACATCGGGGCGAAACCACCTTGACCACCATAACCTTGATTCATTCCGTAGCCTCCAAATTGTTGTGGCTGCGGACTGGGCTGTTGATATGGACTTTGTTGGTATCCACCGCCTTGCATCCCGTATTGTTGATAAGGAGTTTGCTGCGGCTGCATACCATAACCTTGCTGCATGTATGGATTTTGTTGCTGCTGCTGACCATAACCTGAAAAATTGTTCGAGTTATTGTATGGCTGCTGCCCATAATTTTGCTGCGGACGGGGCTGCATACCACCATATCCACCATATCCACCATATCCACCATATCCACCATAATTTTGCTGCGGTCTTCCGTATCCACCCTGCATTCCACCCTGCATTCCTCCGTAAAAATTCTGCTGCGGGCGCTGCATACCGCCGTAACCCGAATAATTCATTGGCTGCGGGCGCTGCATCATCTGAGAAAACTGAGGTCTGCCGAATCCACCCATAATACCTTGCGGTCTTTGCGGAGGTCTTTGAGGAAATCCACCAAACATTCCCATACCCGTAGGTCTT
>Ga0308010_1000699_pt1 | contig 20342 bp, 19 predicted proteins | sample Neamet129_FD_202368 | JGI IMG/M metagenome (GOLD analysis project Ga0308010, IMG submission 202368) | Marine microbial communities from water near the shore, Antarctic Ocean - #129 | ecosystem: Environmental > Aquatic > Marine > Unclassified | place: Southern Ocean | collected 2014-07-24 | reverse complement strand
GAATCACCGTATATAATCGATGTTGATATTCTTTCCATAGTTGTTTTTCTAGTTTGACAGCTTTGGGAGCATTAAATAGAAATTCAAATAAACCCGGTTTATTTTGAGCACTTTCGGCAATTTTCATCAAGAGATTTACAAAGGTTCGTCTAGGAGACTCTTGATTTGCAATTACAGGTTCTAAGGATTCCCAAATTTCTATCCAACCATCATTTAAAATAGCCGAAAAGACATCTTCTTTTGATTTAAAATAATAATACAAAGTAGCTTTTCCAAATCCGGATGAGTTTGCAATCTCATCCATGGTTGCACCTTCTAAACCTTTATCTTTAAAAACGCTTAAGGCTCCTTCTAAAATACGTTCCTTGCGCATTTGTCTTTCTTCAAATTGTCGTTCTGAGATTGGCATATATATATATAGTTTTTTTATTCGACTCCTTATTCGAAAATTAAAACATATACTAGATTTAAGCAAAATGAAATTATAACAATCACTTTTTTTTTTTAAATTCAATTACTAAAAAATACACAATCAAAAAAGGTTAAGACTATGAATCAAAAAGATGTTATAAACTCATTAAATAAAATTTTAGAACTTGAACTTGCAGGTGTGGTCAGATATACTCATTATGCTTTTATGGTTCAAGGCCCTTATCGTTTATCCGTTGTCCAATGGCTTAGAGATCAAGCACTTGAATCTTTAACTCATGCTGAAGCTGTTGGTGAGCATATTACAAGTTTAGGCGAACATCCCACTCTTAAAATAAGTGACTTACTTGAGACACATAAACATTCCACAGAAGATATTTTAAATGAGTGCCTTGAGCATGAACGCGAAGCCATCAAATCATATTACGTATTGTTAAAGGCTGTAGAAGGTGGGTCAATAATGTTAGAAGAATATGCCCGCACCCAAATTGCTATGGAAGAAATGCATGAAGCAGAATTAAAAAAGATGTTAAGGGATAATTTTTAATTATTTTCAAAAAGGTTAATAAATTCAAAAACTTAATATAATTATTAATTTAAAGAAAAATCAGATATCTAGCTCCTAGACTCGACAGTTCGAAAACTTGAAAAGTTACCAATTGATTCGATCATAAATCGCTAAAGCAGAATCTGAAGGGAAAGTTTTCAAATATCCGTAACCTCTTAAAATTGATTCTATCTGTAAAGATAAACCTGACTGATAATAATCAACAAGGTAATCTAAATTTTTAACCTCTTCTTTATTTTTTTTATATTCTTTAATACGTTTTGCTGCATTTATTACCGGTATGATTTCATCATTCTTAGTTTCTAATAACGCATGGAGAAAAGTTTTATATGCAGTCTCACCATCTCCTTCTTCTTCTCCTATCATTATGTGTAATTGAGGGTGGAAATCCTGAAGAAAATTAAATGCTTCTATTTTTTTCAATAATAACTCTCTTTCACTTATATGCTTTTTTAATTCACATGAATGCAAAGAAAATAAAAATAAGATTATATAAATAGGGTTTTTCAATTTGTATTTATTTAAGAATTAAAATGCTGAAATTATTTAAAATAGATAAAAAGGATCATATTAGAGGCTAACTATTTATTAATTTTTAGCTCTTTTTGTATTTAATCCAAACCTTTTTTCCATTACTACCTCCACCGCATTATACAACTGAAGGAAGTGGTGTAATGAAATAGTGACGTTTAGATTATCCTTTACAAGTAAAAGTACTACATCTGTAGTGGAGCTATTTATTTTTTTGTATTTATTTATCAAGTAATTATGAAAAAAACGAAATTGGCAGGATTTCATTTTCATTTCAATATTACAAAATGAAACAGATATTTTATTATTCTGCTTAATTAAAGAGATTAAAATTGGTTTTTTATTATATAATTGAAGCATAAGAGATTCTTTTAAGTGGTTTTTCTTTAATGATAATGAGACTAGTTCTCATTAAAGAAATTAAAAGAGATGATTAGTTTATCAAAGCTTTAATTTTAAAAAAGAATATTTAAATTGTTTTAATTTTCACTATCTCGATTTATTCATTTTTTCGAGAACATGAGGTGCGAAGTAGCTAAAAATGCCATCTGATCCGGCTCTTTTAAAACAGATTAAACTTTCAAGAATTGCATCCTCTAAGTTTAAAAAACCCATTTTTGCAGCTGACATTATCATTGAATATTCACCAGAGACTTGATAAGCAAATATCGGGATCTTAAATTCTTCCTTACATTTTGAGATTATATCTAAATAAGGTAATCCTGGCTTTATTATTATCATGTCTGCTCCCTCTGAAATATCCATTGAGACTTCATATAAAGCTTCATTTGAATTTGCAGGATTCATTTGGTACGATTTTTTATTTATAGGCTTGAGTAATTTACTCGACTGAATTGCATCCCTAAATGGGCCATAAAAACAAGAAGCGTACTTAGCAGAGTAAGACATTATTAGAGTATCTTTAAAACCATTACTTTCTAAAGTCTTTCTAATACTCGAAACTCGACCATCCATCATATCTGAAGGAGCTAAAATATCACATCCTGCTTCTGCTTGTACTAGTGCCTGTTTTTTTAGAATGGATATAGTTTTATCATTATTTACTTTATCATTGTGAATAATCCCATCATGTCCATGGCTTGTGTAGGGATCAAGAGCCACATCACAAATAATGCCAAGTTCAGGAAAATATTTTTTTATTTCTTTTACACAACGACACACTAGATTATCAGAATCAAGAGCTAAGGATCCGGTTTGATCTTTTTTATTATTTTCTATATACGGAAATAGTGCTATAGCTTGAAGACCTATTTTAACTAATCGATCAATTTCTGGAATTATATTATCAATTGAGTAACGATAAATAAGAGGCATTGATTTTATTTCTTTTTTTTTATTTTGTCCGTCCATGATAAAAACTGGCCAAATTAAATCATTTGAGGTCAATAAGTTTTCAGATGTTAGGTTTCTTGAGAATTTTTGCATCCTTGTTCTTCTGAGTCTTGTTGAGGGAAAAGTTCTATTTATTTTTTTCATATTAAGTCGGTGTAAGGTTTGAGTACAACAAAGATCAAAATACCAAATAGAAGAATAAATGGTATTTCATTAATTAATCTAAAAAATTTAGAAGTTTTTTTATTTTTATTTTTAGAAAAAGCTTGGACATATCTTCCCAAATTAATATGATATAGCGTTAAGATGATTACTAAAACAAACTTAAGAACAAGCCAAACATATAATCCTAATTTGAATGCCATAAAAAGTCCCGTAACCCAGACTAAAAGAGCAGAGGGATAAGAGATATAATAATAAAGTCGTCTTTCCATTACTTTGAAAATATCTGAAGTATTTGGGCCTACATTTTTTCCTGCATGGTAAACAAAGATTCTTGGTAAGTACAATAATCCAGCCATCCAAGCGACTACAAATAGAATATGAAATAATTTTGCCCAGAGATAAAGATTATTCATTTATTATCACCACTTAGCAATTGGAGGTAGTGACATCAAAATGGCTTCGGTATTACCTCCCGTCTCTAAACCAAATTTTGTTCCTCTATCATAGACTAAATTGAATTCAACATATCTCCCCCTTTTGAGATATTGTTTTTCTTTATCACTATCAGTCCAACTTAAATCTTTTTTTTCAGTCAAAATCTTATCGACATATTTTAAAAAATATCTCCCAACATCTTTTACAAATAAAAAGTCTACGTCCTTTTTAGTATTTAAATAATCAAAGAAAATTCCACCCACTCCGCGCGATTCATTTCTATGTTTTATAAAAAAATATTCATCACACCATTTTTTATACTTTGAATAATACGAAGTGTTATGCCTATCACACATAGATTTCAGACCTTTATGGAAAGAGGCTTTTTCATTTTCAAAATTTAAGCAGGGGGTTAAGTCCATACCCCCACCAAACCATTGTTTAGTGGTAACCAAAAACCTTGTATTAAAGTGCATTGATGGAATATTAGGATTATGAGGATGTAAAACAACGGAAATGCCTGTAGCCCAATAGGAAGGGTCTTCTTTTGCACCTGGAATTCTATCTCTCATTTTATCTGAGAATAAACCTGAAACGGTTGATATATTTACGCCGCCTTTTTCAATCAAATCTCCTTGGAGTGTGCTCATTAAACCACCACCTGAATGAGAATGATTCCATTTTTTTTCAGAGAAGGTGCCACCATCATGGTTTTGAATCATTTTAATTAGATCTTCTCGCAAATTCTTAAACCATAATTCTGTTTTTTTTTTCATAAGATCACCAACCTTTTATATTCTCATCAATAATATTTTTGATCATACTGATATGGTCTTCCGCACTATTTAAACAAGGTATATAAACTAATTCTTCTCCACCATTTTCCTCAAATAGTTTTGAATATTGGATTTTAATTTCTTCTAATGTCTCCAAACAATCAACACTAAACCCTGGCGAAATAACATGCAACTTACGAATCCCTTTTTTTGCAAGATCAATAATAACCTCATCAATGTAAGGTTTAAGCCATTCTTCCCGACCAAATCTTGATTGAAAAGCTAATGTATAGTTTCTTTTCTTTAATTTTAAGTTCTCGGCTACTAACCTTGCGGTCTTATGACAAAAACAAAAATAAGGGTCTCCATTAATCAAATATCTTTTTGGCATTCCATGAAAACTAAAAATTAAATGCTCTATATTTGATTCGTTTTCTATGGTACTCGAAAGAGAAGATATATAGTCAGGTCGATCATGATATCCATTGACAAATCTTAAATTAGGTGTCCATGACCACTCGGATAAAACATTTGTAACTTCATCTAAGGTACTTGAACTTGTCGGAGAACCTGCTTGCGGGTAAAGAGGTAAAACTAATATTTTAGAAATATTATTTTTTTTAAATTGGCTAAGTACTGATTTAATTGAAGGGTTGCCGTATCTCATACCCAAGCCATAAAAATTATTATTATTAGTATTATCGTTCTCAAGATTAGTTAAGATACTTTTCATTTCAACTAGTAGCGGTGAGCCTTCATTGGTCCAGATTTTTTTATATAGTTTAGCTGATTTTCTTGGTCTAAGGTTTAATATAATTACTTTTAAAATTAACAGCCATAAAATGCGATTAATATCAACAACTCTTCGATCCATAAGAAATTGATTTAGATATCTTTTAAGGCTTTTTTTATCTGGAGAGTCCGGTGTTCCTAAGTTAGTTATTATAATACCAATCTTTTCAGAATAGGTTGAATCAAATCCCTCCATCATTCACTACTTGAAAAATGAGATCGAATCTCTTGTACAAAATGTCTTACATTTTCTTCAGGTGTTTTTGGAAGAACACCATGACTTAGACTACATATCCAACCAGCTCTTTCTTCAACCGATATTTCTTTCATATTAACTAAGAACACGTCAAAATCTTTCACGTATTCATCATGAGGTTTAAGAAGTGATAATGGTGAAAAGTTCCCCTGAACAAAACCATTTTTTTTTTCTTTTAAAAAATCGTCGAACCCGATTCCATTTGAAAAAACTAATCCAGATAATCCTATTTTTTTCATATCTAGATTTGGAGTTTGGTAAATTGCTTGATTTTTTGAGAAATAAGCAATCTTATTTTTAAAAGGTAAAAATAATTGATCTCGCATATCTTTCAGATATTTATTCATGAAGTATTTTTCATCTAACTGAGAACTATTTGTATCAAATATATATATAATCTCAGCCCCAGCTTTCAATTGCATTTCTATATTTTTTTTTAATAAAGGCATCATCACATCATATAAAAGTTTTTGAATAAAGGGTTCTTCGTTGAAAATATCAACTTGGATTTTATTTTTTAAATTTAAGCCATAAGATAAAATAGTCCAAGGGCCTCCGACAAAACCGACAAGGCTCTTATCATTAGGCAGTGAATCGATAGTAAGTTTTATAGCTTTGGCTTGAAAACCTAAATTTTCTTCGATTAAATCATTTGGAATCTTTTCTACTGATGACAGTGGTGTTAAATAATTTGAAAAAGTAGGACCAGGGCTATAGCTTAAGCCTAAACCTAGAATTTCTAATGGAAAGAGGATATCACTAAAAAGAATTGCAACATCATAGTCAAAATCATCAATGGGTCCGCAAGCAACTTCTGCCGATAGCTCAGGAATCTTACACAATTCTTCAAAAGTATATTTTTTCCTTAATTTCTGGTAATGAGAATGATATCGCCCTGCCTGTCGCATAAACCATATTGGTGGTACTGCCTGAGGCACACATTTTATTGCATTTATAAACTTTTGATTCATCTTATTTTATCTCTTTTGAATTAAAACGAATCCAATCTGAAAAAGAAAGAAAAGGCCTTATGTTTTTTTCATTTGGCAATACGTTTTTTAAATACTTATATGTTTTTCCTAAACCACAACTATGTTGCTTTTTTATAATATTTGGACATTCTTTTAAGGCTTGATCAAATTGCGTAGGACTCATCCAAAAAAAATGTGTTTTTTTTGATAAATCAACACATTCTATTTTCGAAGTTCGTGGCTTCAATTCATATGTTGGAACTAAAAGATATTTATTAGAAGAAGCACCAGAATGACTAAGCTTGAAAAAAACAATTTCAGAGGGCAAAAAATTATCTAATAACAACAGATCATCTTCTCCAAAACTATCAGATGTCCCCGAAACCCAATATCCTTTTTTTACAGCTGACTTCCAACTGCTTAAACCACTCGTCCAAATAAAGTTACTGTTACTAATTTGACCACAATTATCCAAAACATTTTTACGACTAAGATATATAAAGCTCTTTTTTATCTTTTCAATTTTTTTAGAATTATCTATTAATACTCTATTAAAAAATCGATCAGCCTTTTTATCAATAGGATATAGATTGTTTGATTCTTCAATCTTTTTTTCTCTTAAATCATTATTATTCAAAAGAGAGAATTCTTTCAGTTGGTCTCCATTTTCTGTTTCACCAGTTAAGGATAATATCGTTTGATCTGATTTCTCCCAAACGGAAACTCCAATTTTTTGATGACATCCACCACCATATTCAGACATTATTTTTTTTTCTTTAATTACAGAATTATAATCTTGATAGCTATTAATTCTATTTAAAAACCTAAATAATTCTTCTCGATCTTTTTTTATTTCAATAGCGATTGCGCCTTGTCCTGGAGCTGTTGGAAAAACAGATAAAGGAAGAATAACCCATTTATTGGTATGAATAATTCCTTTAATCATTTTTTGAACATCTTGAGATCCAAAATTGGTTAGCCTATCAATTGCCACTTTTGCTAAAATAATACCCTGAGAACTGCCTTGGTTAAATTTCTTAAGCCTAGTTTCAATATTCCCTCGTATATCTTTAAAAGTTATTTTTTCAAAAGAGGCTGGAATTAAATCTGGTAAAACCTTAGTCAGGTTAAACTTCCGTCTTGGAGAAGAGGTTAGAATCTCGATATTACCTTTTTTTTGTTTTAATATATTCCTTTTGAAAATCACGACATCCCTCATATCTCCCCTAGGTAGAGTTCCTGCAACTATAGTTTGACTAGACGGCTGAACGGGTATATCTTTCCATGAATGAACAGCAATATCAAAGTCTGCATCTATTATTTTTTGAGTGATATCTTTTGTAAATAAACCAACCTGACCGGAGGAGGCGAGATTTATTGACTGGTCTAAATCTGCTTTTGAATCTGTTGTGAAATATTCAAGGGTTAAGTCTTCATATACTTTTTTTAATTCTTCTCCAACTAGGTGGGCCTGAATTTTTGCGAGACGACTTGATCTTGAGATAATTTTTAATTTTTGATACATATCTACTTTTAAAATAATAAAGAATTCGTAATTTCGAATGGTGATTCTAAACAAATTTTAAAGAAAACTAAAACATAAAACACTACATGAATTATAAAAATTTTATTGATGACCAAAATAAACAATTTAAAAATAGCGGCTTTGCCAGAACTTTTACTCCAGTTTACAGATTTAAATCCTCATTTCCTTTCTCACAAATTTCATTTGATGAAACTACTGAAGAAGAAAAAATAGAAGTAAAACCTGATACATATATCTGGTGCTCAAATGATTATTTAAATATGAGTCATCACCCATTAGTCATTGAAGAGATGATTTCAGTTATTCAAAAAGTTGGTACTGGATCTGGAGGCACTAGAAATATTTCTGGCACTACTCCATACCATAATCGTTTAGAATCAAGATTAGCTGAATTTCACAAACGCGATAAAGCGCTAATTTTTACTTCAGCTTATGTTGCAAACCAATCAACAATTTCAACACTGTGTAAAAAAATTAAGGGAATTCATGTATTCTCTGATGAGTTGAATCATGCCTGTTTAATTGAAGGAATTCAAAATTCAAAAGCTAGTTATTCTATATTCCGACATAATAACCTTAAACATTTAGAAGAGCAGCTACAAACCTTAGAATATAATCAACCTAAAATTATTGTTTTTGAATCGCTTTATTCTATGGATGGAACTGAAACTAATGTTAGTGACTATGTAAAACTTGCTAAAAAATATAATGCTCTGACCTATTTAGATGAAGTCCATGCCGTTGGTTTATATGGAGAAGGTGGTCGTGGAATAGCCTATAAAAATGGTGTTTCTGATCAAGTTGATATTATCAATGGAACACTTGCAAAAGGTTTTGGCCAAATTGGTGGTTATATTGTTGGGGATGAAAATCTAATTGAATTCATTCGATGTTTTACTGCGGGATTTATTTTCACAACATCTTTAATGCCATCCATAGCGGCTGCTACAAAAAAGAGTATTGATATTGTTGAAAAATCTGATGAATTACGAAAAGATATTTTTTTAAAATCAAATTATTTCCGATCAAAACTAAGGCAAAACGGTATACCATTCATTGACAGTAACAGTCATATCATACCGCTCCTTGTTCATGATACAGAAAAAGCTAAAATGTATTCGAATCTTCTGCTCAAAGATCATAATTGTTACATTCAACCAATCTTCTACCCAACGGTTCCAAAAGGCAGTGCTAGATTGAGAATAACAATCACCCCAAAACATACAACTCAAGATATTGATAATTTAATTTCTGTACTTAATAAAATATGGTTAAGAGATGATCATAAGTATCATACTAGTTTAGTAAGCATAGTTAGTCTTTAAAACTTAGCTGTACGTTTTATTTATCCTTTCAACTAGCCGGTTTGCATTTCTGAAAATATTATGAGTATGCGTATATTTAAATTCAGCGTTTCGGCCTGCTAAATATAAATTTTTAAAATTTTTCAAATATTTAAAAACAGGCTTTAAGTTTTTTTCTAAATCAACATTAATAATTGGATAGGCTTTAGACATCCTTATGATTGTGTGATTTAAAATATCAGTTTCATTAATTAGTTTATTTTGAATTAATGATGTACTTATTAATTTAAAAAGCTCACGGTTTTCAAGCTCTGAGATAATGTCACCCTTTGAGCATGGAACTTCGACTACAATACATGTTTTTTCCTTTGGTGCTAATTGAATGCTTCTATTTTTAGGCTCATAAATTCGAGTAAAAGGAAAATTTTTATCAGGATAATACATTGATGCATTTTTTGAAAAAGAAGGTATGTTCAAATAGAAAATACATAACCTTAAATCTCTAAAATTAAGTTTATTAACTAGATCTAATATTTGATCTGGTGGTAGTGGATTCAAAATACGGACCAGAGTGGTTATTGGTAAAGTACTGATTACTAAATCAGTTTCATCCTTTTTATTATTACCATATTTAAGATTGGTTAAATAAGAATTTTCATGATCAATTCTCTCTATTGGTGCATTAAAGATAATTTTTTCAACTCCGATAGAATCTCTTAATGAATTAAAAATCTCACCAAAACCATTTGTTGGGTAATAAAATGTTCCATCTAAATGCTCTGATTTTTTATAACTTTTTAAAAAGAGATCTTTTAAGACCGAAACTATGTTGTGATTTTTTAACCTACCTCCCGAAATATTAGAAGAAAGGTTTTCAGCCTTTTCCCCCCATAATTTTTCTGTATAGTTAATTAAAAATAACTCGGAAAGAGTTTTTCCATAATTTGAATATGCTAGATCTTTAAAATTGCTTAAAGGGATTTTTTTTTTGAATGTGTTCACTAGAACTTCTTTCAAAATATAACTTAATTTTAGAGGACTTATTTTTTTAAAAGTACTAGCAATGGTTAATGGAAAATTAATCATAGAGCCATTGTAATAGATTTGGCTGGGTGCTTCTATTTTTGATAATTCATCATTTAGCAATATTTTAATTAAAGAAGTAACTTCAGAATATTGATCGTGTAATCGATGTGCCCCAGTATCAAATTTGAATTCCCCATTAGTTATTGTTTTGCAGTTCCCTCCTACTTGGTCTGTACTCTCATAAATTTTGATTGGAATCTCTTTTTTATTTGCATAAAACCCCATTGCTAATCCAGCAGGTCCAGCACCTAATATTTGAAAAGATGGCTTCTTATTATGTTCCATTATTTTTTTCCATAACGCTATATTTTTTAATAACAGGCCACATTCTATTTACATACGGATTATGAAAAAAGACACTTTCTTCAGTCAAAAAATATTTTTCAAATTTAATATGATTAAAATTTCCAATTAAATAAGTATTTTGAAGATTTTTAAATTTAAAATTTTCTATCTGATCGGTAGACTCAACATTAATAAAATTTGCATTTATACCGTGAGATTTTAGATAATAGTTAATAAGAGGAATACTTATAATGCTAGAGTTACTTGGAATATCCTTAATGGAATTTTTCAATTGGGAGATAGCACTGGGGTTTTTATGTTGTAATACTAACTTAGTTGTTATCGAAATAGCGGAAATAAAATAAAGACCTAAGATTAAATTGAGTATGATGTCTTTAGGGTTGAGGACGTACTTTTGTCCTAATACTAAGATTATAAAAATAATTATCAAAAGAGGTAAAACATGTCTACTTTTATGAATTACATTTTGAAAAAAGAAAATCCATAAAAAATAAATAATTACTGAAAATATAATTAATTTCAAATTTTTATCAAATTTATAATATTTTCTTAACCCGATTAAACCCAGTTTAAGTAGATACAGTAAAGAAAAAGATAATACTATTGTCTGCCATGATCTACCAGGCCAATATCCACCAAGACTATCTGCCCAGATCCCTTTTAATAAATTGGTTAATCTTAATAACCAATCAGACTCAGTAATAATTGTACCACCAAAATTGGTAAAATGACCTTGAGTATGAATCATCGCAGCATCATATAATGGACCTATTCCCGTTACCCAAATAAGAGGAATTAGCCAAATTAAAAAACCAAATGAAAAAATTAAAAATAGAGTGGCTCTTTTTTTATGGTTTATAAGTTGATATAAAAAAGGAATGCAAAGTATAGGTACATAAGAAAGTCTAGTTCCAGCTAATAAACCGGTAAGAAGAAATCCTTTAAGCAAATATTTAAATTTATTATTTTCTTCTATTAAATAATAAAGTGCAGCAATTGAAATTGATAATCCCAATAAATCTGGCATATACCGATTGCTCATTAACCAAATAATAGGATTTAAGAAGACTAAAGAGGCACAAAAAAAACCTATACGAGTATTTAAATCAACTCTGCATATTTTTATTATATAATGAATGATTGTAAAAACAGATATTCCACCAATAATAGAAAATGTCATTCCCATGCTATTTGTTATGAAAAAAATGATATTTCCAGCTAGACAAAAAACAGCATAGCCTGGGAAATGAGGCTGCAACTTAGTTACATCAAAATCTTGGAGACTAAAAGCAAATCGGAGGCTATCAATATCCTCCATGTAGTAAATACTTGTAAAAGCCCTAGAAAAAAGGCATAGTGTGAAGAGTAAATAGTATGATTGTTTTTTATTTAACATTATTTATCACAAATAATAGTTAAAAAATAAGGGGTCTTAAACTTTAAGACCCCTTATTTGTGTATAATATATGTACTATTAAGTTAGATTACCAACCAGCCATATTTGCATCGGAAAAACCATAGACTGACTGTAGTGTTGATTTAATAGTCGCTAAACTAACTCCATGATATGTTCCAAAAGCAGTAGAACCATCTTCTGGGTGAACTGGAAAACTACCCATAGCATCGACAACTGTCATTAACTGTGAATCAGTAATGAGTTTAAAATCATTATATTGAAGAGCAATAGTGAAACCTCTCATTTCTGCCCAATGCTTGTTAAGATCTGCGCAGTCAGCTGATAGAGGACCAGCAGAAGACCCAGCTTCCAAAAGACTAAGCATATCGGCAGAAACATCATTCACATAATGTACAACCGTCGCTGCAATAACTTTTTCCCAGTTGTTGGCAATAATAGTTACCTGCGCATCAATTTCAGCTTGAGTTGCTTCATTATGAATAAGTTTACGACCTTCTAGATAAGCATTAAAGATGGCAGAAGTAAAATCTACCGTTCCGTCAGGAGCTCCAACATCTCTTTTTGCCGCATTTACAGCAATACCAAAAATATATTCTGATTTGAAATCAATACTTCCACTTCCATCTGTGTCAAAATAAGGACCAGATTTTCTATCAGTATCATCGGAATAGCCAGTATTATAATCACGAGCAGCACCAAAATAACCAAAAGACTCATCCCAATGATGCTCCATCTCTGTATAAGCTGAAGTTCCATCTTTCGCAACCGAATTATCATCATCAGATAAGCCAGCTAGATAGTTAGAAATTCCTTGAGAATAAGGAACAGCACCAAGTAACGTTTTATTAATCATTTGAGAGAGGTTCAAACCATTTGCATCTGTTACCGCTAGATGAGAACCTACATTATCAGTGTTTGTACAATTGTCAGCAATAGTTTGCATCCAACCCGTAATTAATGCATCAGCATTTTGATTATATCCATGTACAACATCACTATCTACTTTACCTTTTAAATTCTTTCCTGTAGATATACTAGTATACTTTGATACAGCAGCTGCTGGATCCGTAGAAATCCAAGTAGTTAAATCACTTGCATCAGTATAATCATAAATATCGGTCATACTTGTGAAAAGGATTGGATTACCGGAAGTTCCGCTAGGGTAGTCTGTCATTGTTTTCAAATCATTTAACAGCATGTTACGAACTGTTTGTCCTGAATATGAAACACTGCTTTCACCTGCATTAAACCTACTTTCAAAAACATAAGATGTAGGTGTTTCAATTGAGTTATCGATGACCGGATCATCTGCGGTATCTTCGCATCCGAAGAATCCTAATACCAATAGGGATGCTAGTGCGATGAACATGTTTTTTGTTTTCATTTTATTTTTCCTTTTGTTTAAAAAAATTTTATTGTGGCTTAAAATAGATATTCAATACCAAAATTAATTTGCCTTCTAGGTCCTGGAAGTATCCCAGAACTAACATTTGCATCTTCCTGCCCTGGGTTTGAATGCAATCTTGAGCCTATATAAATTTCATCAGTTAAATTTTTTCCAGAGCAAAATATTGAAATATTGGAATTAAAATTATATCTAGATGAAATATTGTAAATAAAATATGAAGGGACAGGTCCTTTTATTCCTTTATTGCCAGTTGTTTCTATATTTTCAAAATCAGTGTAAACTTCGCTTACATATTTAAGATCAACTCTAAAAGAGATTTTTTTACTTCCGATACTTTCTAAACCAATGTTCAAAGTATTTTTTGGAGCATAAGGAAGTTCATTACCTTTTAGATCTGCTATTGCTCCTCCGGCCTTAATATTTGAAGCTATCTCACCATCAACTATTTCGGTTGATAGGTTTGTATATGAAAAATTTAAATTAGGTAAAAAGATAGAAATATTAGAAAGTCGTAGTTTTCCATTTAATTCAATTCCAAAATTTGAAACCTTTCCTAGATTTTTAAATGCAGTTCCTCTTCCAGCTGCTACAAGATTTTCAATTCCTAAATGAAATAGTGCTGCTTCAAAATTAAGTATCGAAACTGTACCCCTTAAACCAACTTCTTTATTCCAACTCTTTTCAGATTTCAGATCAAGCCCTGTAATATCACTATTCTCACCAAAGTTTAATACTTTAAGAGCGCCACTTGAAGGAGGAGTATACCCTCGATGTACCCCTCCAAAAAATTTAACACCCGAAAAATTTTGTGAAAACCCAATTCCAGGTAAAACAACATATTCTGTTTTGTCAAGATAAGAGGAACCTTGAAGTCTATCGATCCTTTCTTGTTCGAATATTTCGAATCGTAAACCAGGCCTTATGTTTAATTTCCCAAAACTAATTGATTCTGAAACATATGCTGAAAAAGCCGTTGTCTCGTAGTGATGACTTTGCTGCCCTTCAGAAACTACCGGTTCGTCAACAGTACCGGTGAAGTAATATCCCTCTCTATCATCAACAGAATTACCAGCTTTTCTATCATCGATAAATCTCTCCCAATATCCCCTGAGACCCACTTCCATTTTTGCAGGTAGGTTGAATGCCATATGATCAATTTTATAGGATTTTTCTATACCAGCTACATAAAAAGTCCTTAAGATTCCAAAATTATCTGTTCCATTACCTGTACGAATTAGGTCATTAAATGTATTAGTCGGAGCTACTGGTTCTGACTCTAAATTATTTAAATCTGTAGCCAGAATAAAAAGATCATTTTCTCGCCACCATCGTCTATCAAAATAGCTCATGAATACAGTTGTGTTTTCCGTTATATTAGAACTTATTTTTTCAGTTTGGATTAGATCTATAGCAGTACGGAAAACTTTGAAATTATCATTCTCTTTAGGATTAAATTTTGGATTATTTTCAAAAGACCATTCAGTTAAGCCTGTATAAGTGGCTTCTGAATCTTCAAAATTTAAATTTGCCTTCAAGTAAATATTTTTAGTAGCGGATTGTTTATAATTTAATTTGAAAGTGCTATTTAACTGTTGAAAACTATTATTCTCTCTAAACCCATCACCTTGTTTTACTAAAAATTGAATTTCAGGTTTTATTTTCTTATTACCCCATCCTCCAACTTCTGCAAAAACACTTCCATATCCATTTTCACCACCTGTAATTTTCACAAGACCGCCAAAAGAATGTCTTGGTCTTTTTGTATAATAGTTAATTACCCCTCCCATTGTTTGTGGGCCGTAATTAATAGAAGCACTACCCTTAATTACCTCTAACTTATCAAGTCGCTCAGAAGGTGGATTATAATACATATTAGGGTACACATACAGCGCAGGTTGTATAGGAATACCATCTTCCAAAATTAAGGCCCTTGAACTTCTTCGAGGGTTTAGACCTCTTATGCCAATGCTGATTCTAGAATTTCCTATTCCATCATCAGAAAAACCATTAATTCCAGGTACAAACTCAAGCATTTCTTGAGTACCAATAGGGTTAATAAGTTTTAAAGTTTGAGCATTCATTATCGTTGCAGCACCTGGCAAATTTTGATAATGCGTTTCTGAATCACTTAAGATCTCTAACTTTGCCATTAAAATGGGCTGCAGCGTCATTAGAACCTCTAGATTCAACTTTTTCTTTGAATCAATAATAATTTTCTTTGAATATTCCTCAAAACCAATATAACTAATGTCTATAACATATTCTCCGTAGGACAATGGCCCAACAGAGAAAGATCCAGTTTTACCTGTGGAGACACCATATTCTTCACCAGAACCTTTAATAGTAACATTGGCGCCATTAAGAGAAGATTTATCAAGGCTTTCCAGTACAGTTCCGGTCACCATTGTTTGTGAACATAGTTTTGATATAAAAACAATTAAAAGCTGAAAAAATAATATTTTTTTCATATGAAGTACCTTGATTAAAATATTTCGGGATTATCTAAGAAGTCTTTTCTTTCGTCATCACCAGGTAATACAACATCACCATAACTACCACCGGCATCATCGGAAGGAACCTGAGGAGATAACAACGGATCATCTTCGCATGCGATGATAAAAAATGAAATTATCAGAAAGATCGGAGCAGAGAGTACTCTTTTAATTTTCATATTGAATAAATCCTTTAATATAATTTGCATAAATAGAAAAAATAAGAAGACAAACTTGATTATTTTATTGGTTTTCAAGAGCGCTATTCCCATGGAAAGCATAGTTAAAAGCCAATAATAATTGACTTAGAAACGGATATCTCAAAATAATTTCTTTTTTATTCATTTTTCTTAAAAATTTGGAGGCTCTAAAGTTAACTTGGAAAATCACAACTTAGATTTCGGAACTAAGAGTTGAAAAGTTTGGAGCCTCCGAGTACATAACTAATTGCTAATGAGACTTAATCTCAATAAAATTTAAGAGTTCAACCTTCTTATTGTCAATAACTATTATTAACATTTGTAAGTTATTATTGCCGTCCTTAAATTAAACTGACCAGTCAGTATATTTATGAAAGAAAAACTTCAACACAAAAGAAAACAACAAATTATGACTTCTGCTTTGTCAGTTGCTCTTATAAAGGGTTTTGAAAGTAGTCGGATGGATGACATCGTAGAACACTCAAAGCTATCAAAAGGTACAATCTACTATTATTATAAATCTAAAAAAGACCTATACCTTCATCTAGTTGATCATTGGTTTATTGAATACAGTACGGGTGTTTTGGAAAGTTTAAATAAAAAAGAATCAGCATCAGATCAGCTGAAAGCACTTTTTTCATACTTTATTGATCAATTTGAAAAAAATCCATCAACATTCAAAATTATGGTTGAGTTTTGGCGTATGTCTCTTCTTGATAAAGACTTCAGCTCTAAACTCCAAAAAATATATTCACAGTTTTTAGATTATTTAATTGAAATTATTTCAATTGGAATTGATAATGATGAATTTAAAAAAGTAAATCCTCGTATAACTGCATTATCAATTTTAATTAATATTGAAGGAATCAAATGGTTTACCGTATTCGAAAATTCAGATGTTGAGGCTCATGAATATATGGATACAATTACACAATTTATTTTAAATGGACTTAAAAAGAAGAGTAATTCATGAATATACAAAAAATTTTAAAAATGAAAACAGGTGGGCAATGGCTCATTGGAACCAGCCAGGATAAACTTATTTTTTGTAGAGAAACTTTTACTGAAGAACATAAAGAAATTGAAAAAATGGTTTTCAAATTTGTAAAAGATAAAATATATCCAAATATTAAACAAATAGATACGCTTGATGAGAAACTTAGTAAATCTCTTTTAAAAGAAATGGGATCACTTGGGTTATTGGGAATAGATACACCTGAAATATATGGAGGAACTGAGTTAGATAAGATAACGGCATGTATTGTCGCAGAAGCTGTTGGATATGGAGGTTCAGCTTCGTTTGGATGTACATTTGGAGTGCAAACGTGTATTGGGTCTTTAGGTATTGTTTTCTTTGGCACTGATAAACAAAAAGAAAAATATCTCCCTGCATTAATGACTGGAGAAAAAATCGCAGCATATGCGCTAACAGAACCTTCAGCCGGTTCAGATGCACTCTCAGGTAAAACATCCGCAATCCTTTCCGAAGATGGAAAAAATTATATTTTAAATGGAGAGAAACAGTTTATAAGTAATGGTGGATGGGCTGATATCTACACAATTCTAGCACAGGTTAATGGAACCCATTTTTCAGGATTTATTGTTGAAAAAGGAACTAAAGGTTTTACTATTGGGCCGGAAGAAAAAAAAATGGGTATGAAAGGGTCATCCACTACCTCTTTAAAATTCACAAATGCATTGGTACCTGTAGAAAATCTATTATCTAATATTGGTGATGGACCTGCAATAGCATTTAGTGCTCTAAATATTGGAAGGTATAAACTTGGTGCATCGTCTGTTGGTGGTTCCAAATTAGCTGTCGTAGAATCTATTAATTATGCACATGAGAGAAAGCAATTCGGTCAGGAGATTGCACAATTTGATTCAATTAAAAGTAAAATTACAGATTCAATAATTAGAATATATTTAGCAGATACGATGCTTTATCGAACTGTTGGAATGATCCAAGATGCAATTGATGACCTCGATAAAAAGGATGATGACTATTATTTAAAGATTAGTGAGGTCACAGAAAGATTTGCAGTTGAAGCATCAATGGTTAAAGTTTATGGAAGTGAAACATCAAATATGGTAGTGGATAGTTGCCTGCAAATATTTGGGGGATATGGTTTTATCGAAGAGTATCCAATGGCAATGCCTTACAGAGATGACCGAATTAATAGAATTTGGGAAGGAACAAATGAAATCAATAGAGCTATCATTACCGGTTATATGATGAAAAAAGTCCTTATGGAAGAGATTCCTCTTAGAGATTATATTAAAAATTCACTTCAAAAATCAAATCATTCAGATTTATCTAAAGAACTACTTCAAAACCAAATTGAATCGCTAGATGCATCTAAACTTCTTGTTTCGTTGACTTTTCAAGAGGCATTATGTGAGTATGGTCAAGACCTAAAGCATGAACAACAGTTAAGTGAAAAGTTTGCTGATATTTTCACAGAAATTTTTACAATTGAATCAACAATATGCCGAGTGAGGCAAACTTTTAAATCAGATAGTATTTCTCAAATGACTTTAATTATTGCAAAAGTTGGAACCTCTGAATCCTTAACTAAAATTGAAAACTTAATTGATTTATGCTTAAATAAAGTATGTTCAGGAAATATTCCTGAACATATAAATAAAAGAGTTATCCAGCTTAAGAAAAGTATGAAAATAAATAGTGATATTATTTCATTGAAGCAAGACCTAGGCAATTTTTTAATTAAACAATCACAATATCCCTTTTAAAGGAGATTCTTATGAAAAAATATTTTATCAAAGAAAAAAAGAAAAAGCGAAAAATTAAAGAGATTGAAATTTCTAACTTTGACCTTAATACTTTTCTTTTCAAACCTAGTTCTCGTAAATAGGAGCGGTATATGTCTAAATCTGTAATAATTGACGCTGTACGTTCTCCAATTGGTTTAAAAAATGGTCAACTAGTTGGAATACGTCCTGATGATTTATCCGCTCAAGTAATTATTGGTCTTTTAGAGAGAAATAGTGAACTGAAACCTGAATTAATTGAAGATTTGATTTTTGGATGCGCTTTCCCAGAAGGCCCTCAAGGAATGCTAATATCAAAAGGAATTGCCATTTTATCAGGATTACCTGAAACAACAGCCGCGTCTGTTGTTAATCGTTTTTGTGGTTCTTCAATGGATGCCGTCCATCAAATTAGTACTAAAATTGAATCTGGCGATATTGAAGTAGGTATAGCAGGAGGTGTTGAAGATATGTTTTCAGTGCCAATGGGAGGATTTAATCCAGATTTCCACCCTGATTTAGCGGAGCAAGAATACTATATTGGGATGGGTGAAACAGCTGAGAACTTAGCTATCGACGGTAAAATCTCTAGGGAAGAGCAAGAAAAGTTTTCTATTCAATCTCATCAAAAATCACTTGAAGCATATAAGAATGGTCTTTTTAAAAATGAAATTATTCCTATTGATTTTTATGGTGAACATTTAGTGGAAGTTGATGAAGGTCCAAGAACTCCTGATCTTGAAAAGATTAGAAGCCTAAGCCCTGCTTTTATAGAGAATGGTAGTATTACTGCTGCAACATCAAGCCCTATATCAATTGGTTCATCGGCTGTACTAATTACTAGCGAAGAATTTGCTCTAGAAAATAGCCTAAAAATAAGAGCACATATAAAAGGTCGCTCTGTTGCTGGTGTTGACTGGCGTAGGATGGGTATGGGCCCCTTACCCGCAACTGAAAAAGTATTAAAAAAGACGAATCTATCAATGGATGATATTGATGTAATAGAGTTGAACGAGGCTTTTGCAGCACAAGCATTATACGTAATAAACTCAGGGTCCTGGGATAAATCAAAAATAAATAAAAATGGTGGATCAATCGCTCTTGGACACCCTCTCGGGTGCTCTGGGGCTCGAATTATAACAACGCTAATAAATGTAATGGAACAACAAAATGTAGAAAAAGGATTGGCAACCATGTGTATTGGAACAGGGCAAGGTATTGCAACAATTTTAGAGAGAACATAAAAAATGAATACAAAAATAAAAAAAGTGGCAGTTCTAGGCTCAGGTGTAATGGGTGCTCAAATTGCCGGTCACATAAGTAATGCCGGAATCCAAAGTTACCTTTTTGACACATCTCAAGAACTTTCAGTTAAAGCTAAAGAGAACCTTTTAAAGCTTAAGCCTGCCCCATTATATAACCAAAAAAATATAGAGTTAATTACTCCATGTAATTATGAAAAAGATATTGAAAAAATTAATGAAGTGGACTGGGTTCTTGAGGCAGTTGTTGAGAGATTAGATATTAAATTATTA
>Ga0308010_1000698_pt1 | contig 20361 bp, 24 predicted proteins | sample Neamet129_FD_202368 | JGI IMG/M metagenome (GOLD analysis project Ga0308010, IMG submission 202368) | Marine microbial communities from water near the shore, Antarctic Ocean - #129 | ecosystem: Environmental > Aquatic > Marine > Unclassified | place: Southern Ocean | collected 2014-07-24 | reverse complement strand
ATTAGCCAAGCTTTGCAGAAATCGTCATAATGTTCGAAGCTTTCGAATTGATCCCATTTGTCATCAACGCCTTTTACTTTACTGGTGTCAGGTCTTCTTAAAGTTTCACCAATTTGCATATTGTAAGGAGGGTCAGCAAAAACCAAATCAAAAGTTTTGTCTGGAATTTTTTTTAACTCCGCAAGACTATCACCGTTAACAATTTTATTAGAAAATTTTGACATTTTAAGATTCAACTCTAAATTGAATCTTAGGTCAAACAGTTTCACATGAAACCGTATGTCTCTTGTGTTCAAAATTTTTATCTTAACAACATGTTGTGTATCGGCTTAAATCCTTTCCTATGATGAGAGGTAATACCAAATTTTTTTAATCCTTCAAAATGGGCTTTAGTTCCATAACCAAAATTTCTTTCCCAAGCATAATGAGTAAATTTTTGTGATAATTTAATCATAAGTAAATCTCTATATGTTTTCGCAATAATTGAAGCGGCACCAATACATTTAATTTTTTCATCTCCTTTAATAATTGTTTTATAATTCTTTAGCCCTTTTGGAGCAAAAGGACCATCTATTAGGATTTGGTTGGGTTTTTTTTCAAGTTTATCAATAGCTCTTTTCATTGAAAGTAATGAAGCTTGTAAAATATTAATTTTAAATATTTCTTCAACAGAAGCTACGCCAATGGCATAGAAGGAATTCTGTTTAATAATTTCTGCTATTTTTAACCTATTTTGAAAATTAATTTTTTTTGAATCATTAATTAACTTTAAATCTATTTTATTATTAAGTATTACTGCGGCTGAAACCACAGGTCCCGCTAAGCAGCCTCTGCCTACCTCATCCACACCTGCTGTTATTAAATTATTTTTCAATATTAATTTTAAGATCTAAAATTTTTTTATTAATCATTTTAAGATCTATCCATGACAACTTTTTTTGATCAGGCTGTCTCATTAAAAAAGCTGGGTGAAAAGAAGCAATAACTAAGGTATTACAACTTCCTATTTTTTTCTCAATCCACTTACCTCTAGCATCAGATATAACTTTGTCATTACCAATAATTGTATTCAAAGCAGTGCTTCCTAAAAGAATTAAAATTTTAGGATTTATAATTTCTACATGTTTAATCAAGTAGGGAAGATAGCGAGCAATCTCTTCTTCAGTTGGGTTTCTATTTTCAGGTGGCCTGTAGTTAACTACGTTAGAAATATAAACATTATCTCTGTCTAAGTTAATTGATAACAACATTTTATTTAACAGTTCGCCTGTCCTACCAATAAAAGGAACACCTTCTAGATCTTCATTTGCTCCTGGACCTTCCCCAACAATCATAATTTTTGCATCAGGATTACCATCAGAAAAAACAATATTAGTTGAACTTTTTCTCAATTGACAATTTTTAATCTTACTTATCGAATCTTTAAGTTCTTGAAGTTTTTTGCTTTTAGGACCTTTGATAGCTAAATTTCCATTAATTTTATATCGATTTATAGCTTGATTTTCATATATTAGGTTATGATTAATTAAACTATAATATTTAATTAGTTTTACCAATTTAGTATTAATTTTTTTTGTCATCTAAATAATTATGAAAAACTTAAAAGCCCAATTCAAGTTAATAATTTACCTTTTTATATTCTTAACCATATCTAATATTACATTAGCTAAAATCTCAGATAAATTTTCTGATGCAAATGATGTTTCAAACTATTTTTCAGGTGTCTTATCTATAAATGATAACCAATATCAAAAATCTTATTTTTATTTAAAATCATTAAACAACTTAGAAGATAGTCATTACATGTATTCTCAATATTATCAATATTCTTTAGTAGCTCTCGGCAAATTTAAAGATGCCGCTAAATACTCTAAAAAATTAAAAGATAAAAAACTTGATAGTTTTAAGAGTAATCTAATAAGTGCAGTTTATTTCCTCGAAAATAAGGATTTTAAAAATGCCTCATTTTATTTAAAAAAACTAGAAGATAAAAATCAACCTGGCACAATTCAAAATTTATTATCTACATCATTGAATGCTTGGATTAATTTTAGAAATACTTCAGATCTTAAATCAGCACTTAGCCTTCTAGATACAATTCCCGAAAGATTTAAAAACATAAAAAAAATTCAAAAAGCTTTCGCGCATTGTTATTTTGACTCACCAGATGTTGATAGAATATTTAAAGAGCTAACATCAAGTCGAGATATGAGTTATTCAAGATATCATTTCTTTCACGCAAACTATCTAATTTCAAAAAAAAAAGAAAAAGAAACAAAAGAAGTCATCAAGTCTGCACTTGATCAGTTTCCCAAAAACTTAATGCTGAGTCAGTTAAAATTAGATTTGAAAAAAAAACAAATATCCACCAATAAATTTGATTGTAAAAATTCAAAAGACGTAATCGCTGAAATATTTTATGTGGTATCAGGTGCTTTAGCTTCGCAAAATAATTACATGGGCTCAAATTTCTATTTAAATTTTGCCAAATATTTAAATCCAAATTTTGTTTCATACGATACGCTTTATGCTAACAATCTTTTTTTCAGTCAAGAGTACGTAGAAGCAAAAAATACTTATATTGAAATAAAAAAAAAAGGTTCTGCTTATAATTGGCATGCATCGAAACAAATAGCATCAATCTTTATTAAACAAAAAAAAAAGGAAGAAGCAGTTAATAGTCTAAAGAAATCATTTGAAAAAATAGAAGATATAACAACTTATGAAATATTTGATTATGCAGAATTTTTAAAAAATAATGAAAAATACGAAGAATCAATTAAATATTATTCAGAAGTGTTAAGTTTAATTGAGATAAAAGATGATCTCTACGTACAAGTAATGGATGGAAGAGGTGTTGCCTACGAAAGAACTAATCAATGGAAAAAAGCTGAAATTGATTTACTCAAATCTTTGAGTGCCTTACCTGATAATGCCTATACAATTAATTATTTAGCTTATTCATGGATTGAAAAAGGAATTAAAATTGAAAAGTCACTAGAGATGCTCAGGAAGGCAAATAAACTTAAACCAAACGACGGCTATATTATCGACTCCTTGGGCTGGGCTTTATTCAAATTAAAAAATTACAAAGAGGCAAAACAATACTTAGGATTAGCAATCCAGCGTATGGCTTCAGACCCTGTAGTTAATGACCATTTCGCAGACTCTCTTTGGATGAATAACGACGTATTACAGGCAAGATATTTCTGGAACTATGTTTTAAAATTAGAAAAAACAGAAAAAAAATTAAAAAAAAAAATTGAACAAAAACTATTATTTGGAATTAAAAGCTAAATAATAAAAGATGATTAAATCTTATTCTAAAATTAATTTATTTTTAAGGGTTCTGAAAAAAAATAATGCAGGGCTCCACAACATACAGTCAGCAACAATGCTTGTAGATCTACATGACGAGATAAGCATACAGAAAATAGAAAAAAATAGAGATGAAATATTATTTACAGGACCTTTTAAAAAAAATATTAAGAACAATTCAAATACGGTAATTAGCACCTTATCACTATTAAGAAGTCAGAAATTTATAAATAACAACAGGAAGTACAAGATTGTTATTAATAAAAAAATACCAGTATTTGCAGGGCTTGGTGGTGGGACAGGGAATGCAGCTGCTATAATTAAATATTTTTTAAAAAATAAAATAAGTCCAAAGTTATTAAAAATATGTGAAAAGAAAATAGGTTCAGATTTAAGATTATTTTTCTTTAATCATTCTTTTCAAGAGAATCTAAAAAAAATAAAAAAATTTAATCAAAAATATAAATTTTACTTTTTATTAGTTTACCCGAATATTAAAAGTTCAACAAAAGAAGTTTATTCAAATATAAAAACATTTAATTCACGGTTAAAAATTGACCCATCAAAAATTCTTACTATCGAAAAATATGATAAATTTTTAATAGATGAAGTTAATGATCTGCAGAAAATTGTAGAAAAAAAACACAAAAGAATTAAAGGTGTTTTAAATCTAATTAAACTTCAAAAGAATTGTTTATTTTCAAGAATGACAGGATCTGGTTCTGTTTGTTTTGGAGTATTTCATAATAGAGTATCAGCTAATTTAGCTGTTAAGGCTTTAAAAAAGAAATTTTCGAATTATTGGTGTGTACTTACAAAATCTATTTAATTGTTTATATTTATGGTATATCACATCGATAATATTGGGGCATAGCCAAGCGGTAAGGCAGCGGTTTTTGATACCGCCATCCTAGGTTCGAATCCTAGTGCCCCAGCCAAAACAATGAAAAAACAATCAAAATACAAAGCTCTTTTTTACAAGATAAAGAAAATATTCTTCCCTTTTTACAAATCAAAAAATATTAAAAAATTATTTTATATTCTTGAAAAAGGTAAAGAGAAAAATAGTCAAGTTGCTATGTTCGTTGGTGGTTGTGTTAGAAAGTTTTTATCAGGTGAAAATATTGATGATATCGATATTGCAACAATTTTTTCTCCAGAGGAACTAAAAGAGAAGTTTAAAAACTCAGAATTTAAAATTATAGAAACTGGTATAGATCATGGATCTGTTACAATTATTCTAAACTCAAGTAAATTTGAGATAACAACATTAAGAGAAGACATTAAAACTGACGGCAGACATGCTGAAGTTTCATTTATAGAAAACTGGCAACAAGATTCAAATCGAAGAGATTTTACTATCAATTCAATCTATATGGACAGAAAAGGAAAAATATACGACCCACAAAATGGTAGATATGATTTAAAAAAAAAACAAATAAAATTTATTGGAGAATCTGCCTTAAGAATAGAAGAAGATTATCTAAGAATAATTAGATTTATTAGATTTTCGATTCATTATAACTGTAAACAATCTGACGCTGAAACAATAGAGTCTATCAAGCTAAATCTTAATGGAATAAAGAACCTTTCTAAAGAACGAATTTTAAGTGAGTTATATAAAATATTTAAATTAAAAAATATAATTAATATTTTAGAAAACAAGGATATAAAAAATATTTTTTTAGTTATTTTTCCTGAGTTTAAATACTTAGGAAGAATTGAAGATCTATATTATTTAATATCAACAAGTAACACGCCTCAATCACCAGAGATTATTTTTTCTATACTTTTAATAGATGAAAAAGATAATTTTGAATATTTTTGTCACAAATATAAAGTTTCTAATAAACTGAAAAAGGACCTTAGTTTTTTTGCAAGTAATTATGTTAAGTTTAAAGAAGAAAAAAATTATTTAAAAAAAGATTTGAAAAAAAATGTTTATAAGCTTGGAAAAAAAAATATTAAGAATTTGACATCTTTTATATATTGTGCGGAAAAAAAGTTTTCAATTATTTTATTAAAAAAAACATTTAGTGAAATAAATAAAATTAAAATCCCAAATTTTCCATTCAATGGCAAGTATGTAATGGAACAAGGTGTGAAAGACGGAAAGAGAATTGGTTATGTTTTAAAAGAGTTAGAAGCAAAATGGGTTGAAAATAATTTTGATCTAAAAACTGACGAAGCTATTTCTATTGTTGATAGAGTAAAAAAATTAGATATATTGAATATCTAAAACTTCAAAATTTTTTTCACCAGAAGGTGTTTCAACAATCACCATAGCCTCAAGACTTTTGCCTATAAGTGCTTTTCCAATAGGTGATTTAAAATAGATTAAATTTTTAGAGATATCTGCCTCGTCTCTACCTACAATTTTGTAGGTTTTTTTTTTATTAAATTCTAAATCTTTAACAGTTACCGTAGAACCAAAAATTATATTGCCGTTATTTTCAATCTTTTTTATATCAATAACATTTGCCCTTGCAATAATATCACCTATTTCAATAACTCTACTTTCCATTTGAGCTTGCTGTTCTTTTGCAGCATGATATTCAGCATTTTCTTTCAAGTCACCGTGAGATCTTGCCTCTGCGATCGCGGCTACAATTTGTGGTCTTTTTAAATTTTTAAGTTGATCAAGTTCTAATTTAAGCTTTTCTAAACCCTCAACTGTTATTGGTTCTTTATCCATTTTATTTCCATTTAGCTTGAGGTGGTAAAGACATTAAAATTGAATCAATGTCACCACCTGAATTTAATCCAAACTTCGTACCTCTATCATACAAAAGATTAAATTCAACATATCTTCCTCTTTTGTAGAGCTGTTGTTCTTTATCCTTTTTATCCCATCTTAATTTTTTTTTATCTATGATTACTTGTTTTGTCATATCAATAAAACCAGCACCTAAGTCTTGAACAAATTTAAAATTTTTCCCCCAATCTTTAGTTTCGTAGTCAAAAAATATTCCCCCTATTCCACGTGGTTCTTTTCTGTGCGGTAAATAAAAATAATTATCACACCACTTTTTATATTTGTTATAATCCTTATGGTTTGATAAACATATTTTTTTTAATTTTTGATGAATAATTTTTTCTTCTTTTGTATCTTTAAAACTTGGAGTTACATCCACTCCCCCTCCAAACCATTCTTTTGAAGTTGTTATAAATCTTGTGTTAAAATGAAATGCTGGTATCTTAGGATTTTTCATATGCGCAACTACAGAAATTCCTGAAGCCCAGTATTTTCCATTTTTTTCTGCTCCTAAAATTTTAGATCTAAAAGCTTTTTCAAATTGACCCGAGACAGTTGATTGGTTCACGCCAACTTTGTCGAATAATTTACCATCACTTAAGAGATAAGAAGTACCACCCCCCTCTTTTTGGTCGTTTTTCCTCCATGTTTTTTTAATGAATATTTTTGTTTTATTTTTATTTTTTATATTGGCTTCATTTTCAAGTAATTGAAATTGATTAATAATTTTTTTTTGCAGAGATTCAAACCAATCACTAGCAATTTTTTTTTTTATTTCTAATAAGTTTTTCATTTAAAAAAATTGTTTTGTTTTAGAGCTTCAGAAGCAACTATTGCAACAGTCATAGCTACATTAAGCGATCTTGCTTTTCCACTCAAGGGTACATTTAACTTATATTTTATTTTTTTATGGATTTCATCTGGCACCCCAGCACTTTCTCTACCAAAAAGAAGAAAGTCATCTTGTCTAAATTTAAACTTATGATAAATTTTTTTAGATTTAGTTGTCATTAGAACTATTCTAAATTTTAAATTTTTTTTTATAAAACTTTCAAAATCTGAATACCTGACTATCTGGCTAAGCTTAATATAATCCATAGCTACTCTTTTAAAACGTGAGTCGTCTAAATTAAATCCACAGGGTTCAATAATATGAATCTTTATGTTTAAACATGCCGACAATCTAACAATAGCAGCTGTATTTTGAGGTATATCTGGTTTATAAAGTACTATATTTATCATTAGCTGTTAATTTATGTGTCATTCTGACCCTAGAAAAGCACTAGAATTAGTTTTAATTAATCAATCTCGGATAGTAAATATTTAATTATGAGCAAACAAGAAGATAAAAAAGACAGAAGAGATTTTCTTTTCACAGCTAGCTATACTGTAGGTGCTGTAGGTATAGGTGCTGCTATATGGCCGTTTATTCATCAAATGAATCCAGATGAGTCTGTTAAAGCATTAGCTACTACGGAGGTTGACATAAGCCAGGTTGAGCCTGGAAAAACTATTACAGTTTTATGGAGGGGAAAGCCCATTTTTGTCAAAAGAAGAACACCGGAGGAAATTCAAGAAGCTGAATCAGTTAATTTAAAAGATCTACCAGACCCCCAGAAAGATAAAGATAGAGTTAAGGATGGAAAAAATGAATGGCTGGTTATGGTTGGAGTTTGTACTCATTTAGGATGTGTACCTTTAAAAGACAAAGGAGAATTTAATGGTTGGTTTTGTCCATGCCACGGCTCTCACTATGACGTTTCAGGAAGAGTAAGAAAAGGACCGGCTCCAAAGAATATGGAAATACCAAAGTATGAATTTATAGATAGCAATACAATTAAGATTGGATAATAAAAATGAGTGATCACGAATACATACCAAAATCAAAAGCCGGAAAATGGTTTAACGATAGATTACCGCTTTTATCTTTGGGCGCACACTTATCTGAATACCCTACACCTAAAAATTTAAATTATTGGTGGACATTCGGTGGAATATTAACTTTTTGCTTAATAACACAAATAGTTACAGGCATAGTTCTAGCTATGCACTACGTTGCCCATGCAGATCTTGCGTTTGAAAGTGTTGAAAAAATAATGAGAGACGTAAATTACGGTTGGCTCATTAGATATATACATAGCAATGGTGCATCAATGTTTTTTCTTGCTGTGTATATACATATTTTTAGATCTTTGTTTTTTGGTTCATTTAAATCACCAAGAGAATTAATTTGGATAATCGGAATGTTAATTTATATTTTAATGATGGCTGCAGCTTTTATGGGTTACGTTCTGCCTTGGGGGCAGATGAGTTTCTGGGGAGCAACAGTTATTACTAATTTATTTAGTGCTATTCCTTTAGTTGGAGAAAGTGTTGTTACATGGCTATGGGGAGGATACTCTGTTGATAACCCAACCCTTACTCGTTTTTTTAGTCTTCATTACTTAATTCCATTTTTAATATTAGGTTTAGTAGTTTTACACATATGGGCTTTGCATATACCTGGAAACAATAACCCTGTTGGGATAGACATTAAAAAACCCTCACAAGACACAGTACCTTTCCATCCTTATATTACAGTCAAAGATATCTTTGCCTTGTTAATGTTTATGATTGTTTTTTCTGGATTTGTATTTTTTTCACCTAATGTATTAGGTCATGCAGACAATTATATTCCAGCTAACCCACTTGTTACACCGGCCCATATTGTTCCTGAATGGTACTTACTTCCTTTCTACGCAATCTTAAGATCCGTTCCAGATAAATTAGGTGGAGTTATATTAATGTTTGGAGCATTATTTGTTTTAATAATTTTACCTTGGCTTGATACGGGCAAAGTTAGATCAGCTGTATTTAGGCCCATGTACAGACAGTTTTTTTGGATCTTTGTAGTAGATGTGCTCGCTCTGGGTTATCTAGGTGCAATGCCAGCAGAAGGCATTTATTTGTTTTTAGCAAGAATAGCGACAACTTATTATTTCCTCCACTTTATTGTTGTCTTACCAGCTTTAGGGTTTTTTGAGAAAACGGATCCATTACCAGCAAGTATTTCAGAACCTGTTCTAACAGGCGGATTTAGTTCAGTTCCAGCTAGGTCAGATAAAATAATTAATGAAAAAAAATAACTATATAAAATTATTAACAACTATTTTGGTAGCAATCTTTTTTTGTGGAAATGTATATTCTGCAAGCAAAGACTTGCTTAGAGTAAACTGGAGTTTTTCTGGTATCATGGGAAAATTCGAGAGAGATTCTCTACAACGAGGTTTTCAAGTTTATAAAGAAGTATGTGCCTCATGCCATTCAATGCAATATCTGAGTTATCGGAATTTAGGTCAAAAAGGCGGTCCAGAATTTACCTTAGAAGAAGTCAAAGCAATTGCAGCAAGCTACGAAGTTGAAGATGGACCAAATAGTGACGGCGACATGTTTGCAAGACCCGCAAGACCTTCTGACCATTTTGTAAACCCATATCTAAATGTAAATGCAGCAACAGCATCTAATGGAGGTGCTTACCCTCCAGACATGTCTGTATTAGTTAAAGCAAGGCCAGGAGGAGCTAACTATATTTATTCTGTACTAATGGGCTACGAAGAAAAACCTACTGACTTTGAATTAGAAGATGGTGTCTACTATAATAAATACATGGACGGTAATAAAATTAAAATGCCAAGTCCGTTATCGGATGATTTAATAGAATACACAGACGGAACAAGTGCTACACAAGCTCAAATGGCAAAAGACGTTACAGCTTTCCTTACATGGGCAGCTGAACCACATTTAGAAGCAAGGCACAGAACAGGAACTAAAGTGATTATTTATCTAATTATATTAGCAACTCTCGTTTACTTTAGTATGAAGAAAATATGGTCAAGGATTGACGCGGAAAAATAGTACATCTCCATCTTTAACAATATAATCTTTTCCTTCTATTCTCAATTTACCATTTTCTTTGCATTTTTCAGAACTACCATATTTAATAAAATCATCACAAGAAACAGCTTCAGCTCTTATGAAGTTTTTTTCAAAATCTGTATGGATCACAGCCGCAGCTCGTGGAGCTAAAGTATTTTTTTTAATTGTCCATGCTCTACTTTCCTCAGGTCCTGAAGTAAAATAAGTATCTAGATTTAACAAATCATAACCTTCTCTAATTAATTTAACCAAACCAGTTTTTCCTAGACCAATCTCTTTCATAAAAGTTTCTCTTTCCTCGTTGTCCAGCCCCATAATTTGATCTTCTATATCTGCACAAATAATTACTATTTTTTCATTTAGAAATTTACTTTTAACAACCTCAGTATATTTATTTCCTTTTGCAAGACTTTCTTCATCTACATTACAAACTATAATTTTAGGTTTAAGACTCAGCAACCCCAGTTGATTTAAAATTTTTACTTCTTCTTCACTAAGTGAACTCGAGTCCTCTTCTCCATTATTTAATAATTCTAGTTTTTTTTCTAAAGCTTGTATCTCTTTTGGATTTAATAATTTTTTTTTTCCTTTTTCTAATTTTTTCTGAATTATATCAATATCTGATAAAAGAATTTCTGTTTTTATTGTTTCTAAATCATCTAAAGGATTAATTTTAGAGTTAACGTGAGTAATTTCTGCGGAATCAAAGCATCTTACAAGGTGAATAATTGCATCCACTTCTCTAATATGAGAAAGAAATTTATTTCCTAAACCCTCACCTTTAGAAGCACCTTTAACTAACCCAGCAATATCAACAAAAGTGATATTAGTAAAAATTTTTTTTTTCGATTTCGATAGTTTTGCAAGTTGGTTAAGACGTTCATCAGGAACATCAACTATACCAATATTTGGATCAATTGTGCAAAAAGGAAAATTTGCAGCCTCAGCATTTTTTGATGCTGTTAAAGCATTAAATAAAGTAGATTTACCGACGTTAGGCAAGCCTACAATTCCACACTTAAAACCCATCTAGATTAAGGTTAAAAGATTTGAATTAACTTTACTAGAGAAAAGATCAATTTTTTTTTCTAACAGAGTAGGAATTAGTTTAACTATGCTATCAGCTATTTCTTTAATTTGATCTTCTTCGTCTTCTTTAAAGTCTTCCAAAACATGATTGTTGACTTTTTTTTTAATTTTAGGGTGACCAATTCCAATTCTAACACGGGCATAATCTTTACCAATAAACTTATCTATGGATTCAATACCGTGGTGACCCGCACTACTGCCACCAAATTTTGCTTTTATTTTGCCAAACTCAATATCAAGATCATCATGGAAAACTATTACGTCTTTTGCATCAATTTTAAAATAATCTATTAACTCTTTGATTGCTGTTCCTGAGTTGTTCATGAATGTAAGAGGTTTTATTGCATACACTTTGTTCTCACTAATAATTCCAGTTGTTAATAATCCTTTAAACTTAGGTTTTTGCTTAGACAATTTAAAATAAGAATTTATTGCATCAATAATTCTAAAACCAATATTATGACGATTATGAATATCTTTAGGTCCTGGATTACCCAAGCCAACGAGTAGCAACATATTTAATTATTTCTTTTCAGGCTGTTTTTTTTCTGTAGCTTGTGCTTTGTCATCTTTTTTAGGTGCCTCGCCCTCAGCAGGTTTAGCTCCTTCAGCTCCCTCGGCAACCACATCTGTTCCTTCTACTCCTTCTACCGCAGCTCCTTCAGCAGGTTTCTCTGGTTCTTTCATAATTGTAGGAGCAGCTACTGTAGCAATAACAAAGTCTCTACCCGTAATTGTAGGAGCTACATTTTCAGGAAGTTTAATAGAAGATATTTTTATACTAGTACCAATTTCTAAACCTTTTAAATCAACAATAATATCTTCTGGAATTTTTTCTGCCGGACATTTAAGTTCAACTTTTCTTCTTACAATATTGAGAACACCACCCACTTTTAACCCTGGGCAATCAGCATTATTCACAAATTTTACCGGAATCTCAAGAATAATTTTTGTTCCAGGAACAACCCTCATAAAATCAATGTGAATAGGTTCGTCTGAAATTACGTTATAGGCAACATCCCGTGGAATTACTTTTAATTTATTTCCATCTAAATCAACATCAAGCACAGAAGACAAAAAAGTTTCAGAGCTTAAAATACTTTTCATAAGTTTTTTTTCTATAGAAATTTTAGCATTAGGATCTTTGCCTCCATAAATTATACCTGGGATAAATCCACTATCCCGCAGTTTTTTTAACTGGCCAGATGTAGCGGTTTCTCTTTTGGTTACTTTTAAATTATTCATGTTTATGTATGGATGAGCTATTTAACTTAAGTTAGTTAATAAAACAAGTATTAATTGAATAAATCTGACACAGAAGTGGAGTTTGATATTCTATTTATCGCTTCTGCCATAAGAGGAGCTATAGAAATTACCTCAATTTTACTATTATTTTTTATTTTTAAAGAATTATCAATCGAATCTGTAATGATTAGTTTTTTTATTTTAGATTTTTTTATTTTATCGGCAGCCTCACCACTTAAAACAGCGTGCGTAATAAAAACGTAAACATCAATTGCACCTGCTTTTTTAAGAGCATCTACGGCATTAATAATTGTTCCACCACTATCAATAATATCATCAATTATAATACAATTTTTTCCTTTAACGTCCCCAATAATATTCATAACTTTTGATTTGCCTGGCTCAGGTCTTCTTTTATCTATAATTGCTAAATCAGCCTTTATTTTAGTTGCTAGCCCTCTAGTTCTTTGTACACCTCCAACATCTGGAGAAACACAGATAAGCTTTTTAGATTTAAACTTTTTTTTAATATATTTTGCGAACAAAGGTGTTGTAAATAAATTATCTACCGGGATGTCAAAAAAGCCTTGTATCTGCCCAGCGTGCAAATCAACTGTGACTATTCTATTTGCACCAGCATTAGTAATTAAATTTGAAACAACTTTTGCTGATATAGAAGTTCTTGGCGCAACCTTTCTATCTTGTCTAGCGTAGCCAAAGTAAGGAATTACAGCGGTAATATTTTTTGCAGAAGATCTTCTTAAAGCATCGATACACAATAGCAATTCCATGAGATTATCGTTAGCTGGTGTGGAAGTCGATTGTATTACGAAAACACTATTTCCTCTTATATTTTCATTTATTTCTATATAGATTTCTCCATCAGCAAACCTTTTAATATTTGTATTAATTAGTTTCAGCTTCAGCTGCTTAGAAATCTGATTGCTTAATCTAGGATTACTAGTTCCAGATAAAATTTTCATGAGAATAAGTTATATATACAGTTAAACATTTATATTTTCAAACAAATTAATCATTAATTAAGCTTATTACAGAAATACATCTACCATAGTCTTTTTCGCCTAAATGATTTGATCTTCGAAAGCTAAAAAATTTTTTATCTTCTGAAAAAGTATCAAAATCAATATTTTCGATGTGATTTACTTCAAGCTTTTCAAATTTTGAATTTACGTATTTCCTTAAATTAAACAAAAACTTATTGTTTTCAGTAGGTATGAAAAAATTTTCATTTTTTTTAGATTCTTTAATGAACTTGAAGTAAAACTCTTTTCCAACCTCATAATTATTTATACTTATACACGGACCAATCGCTACATTAATTTTGCTATTTATGCCTATTTTGGCAATTTCATTAATTGTGTTTTCTATAATGCCACCGATTGCACCTTTCCAACCCGCATGAATAGATCCAATAATTTGATTAACCTCATCATAAACAAGTATAGGAACACAATCAGCAGTGAGAACTGAAATAGCAATATTCTTTTGACTTGTTATCAAAGCATCTGAGCTGATTCTTTGAATATGTTTATTCGTATTATTTATTATAGTTACTTTACTGCTGTGTGTTTGATTCATCGTATATAAATTTTCAGCACTAATTCCTATTTTTTTTGAGACTATTTTTAAATTTTTTAATATATTTTCTCTTTTATCATCAGAGCCTAAACCACAGTTTAAGCTGTTATAAATTCCTTGAGAGACACCATTATTTTTTGAAAAAAAACAGTGATTAATATTATCGAATTTTTTAAATTTTTTTGAAAAAAACATTAAATAAAACCTGTAGTAAATTTCTTTTTTAATTTGAATGCAAAAATTACTTTAAATAATTCACCCATTTGTGTTGGGTTTAAAAGCCTTTGAAGCCTGTAATAGATATTTGATTTTTCTTGAAAATTCATATTTTCACTCAGTATTTCAGCTCTATTAACAATACCCATTTTTTTTAAAAAAAATTCCTGCGTGACCACATTATTTAATTTAAGATTTTTTTTTTTAAAGTAAGTTTTTAACAAATTAAAATTTACAAGAGAAGTTATGTCTGCATTTCCAACATTGTCAAATAACTTATTTTTTTTGTGATTTTTAATTGATTGTAACGTATCGATACTTTCTTGTTTTAAAAAACCATAATCTATCAAAAGTAAACCTCCGTTTTGTCTTTTGACGGCATCTATGATTAAATCTAATTCCTTCAAACCTTGTTTTGGAAATTCAACAAAAGATTGATTTTTAATAAGGTTAAATTTTTTTAATTCTTTTATAGTTTTTGAATTAATTTTCTGTAAACAGTTTTTTATTTTTAAATTATTTTCTAATTTTACATATTTCTCATATAATACATTGTTAAATTTTTTATATTGTTTTATTGGAATTGCATCGAAAAATTCATTACCTAAGAAAATAACTGGACCAGAGGTGATACTATTGAAGTTCTTAATCCATTTTACATTTTCGTCAAAAAGATTTTTTTTTTGTAACTTTTTTAAACTTTCACTTTTTTCATATAAAAAAATATTTGTAGAATTAAAAAATTCAGGAAATTTCTTAAATACCTTAATTAATGTTGAGTTCATTCGCCCACTTCCCGGCCCAAGTTCAACGATGTTAAATTTCCTTGGTTTCTTTAAATGTTTCCATAAAGCGACAACCCATAAAGCAAGCATCTCACTAAATAAAAATGATATTTCCGGAGCAGTTACAAAATCTCCATATTTTCCAAAAGATACTTTTTTAGAATAATACCCATAACTTTTATCATACAGTGCATTTTCAATAAATTTATCAATTGGAATCCTTTTTGATTTGGGAAAAAATTTATTTATAGGTTTCATTATTTTTAATTTTTATAAGAATAAATAGTCCACTTAAAATCATGATAAGGCTTAACAAAGAACCCATGCTAAATAAATTTAGAAGGTAGCCAATTTGTATGTCTGGCTCTCTAAACTGTTCAGATATCATTCTGAAGGAGCCATATAGAATCATAAACAAACTAGAACAAACACCAATTCTAATATCTTTTTTTAAAATAACAGTTATTAGAATGGAAAAAAGCACAACTCCTTCCAACAAAGCTTCATAAAGTTGAGACGGATGTCTTGACACCATATCTATTTTTGGAAAAATTACAGACCAAAAAAAATTACTTGGCTTTCCATAGAGCTCTCCGTTAATAAAATTAGCTATTCTTCCAAAGAAAATACCAATAGGGGCCACACTAGCTATTATGTCTAGAAAAAAAAAGGTATTAATTTTTATTTTTTTTGAGAAAAGATATGTGCCTACTACTACACCGACGAAAGCTCCATGAAAAGACATACCACCTTCCCATATCTTAAAAATATCAATAGGATTATTATAAAAATAAGAAAAGTTATAAAAGATTACATACCCAACTCTTCCTCCTAGTATTATTGAAATTATTATATAAGTAATTAAGTCATCAAAAAGTTTAATATCAAAAAAAATAACCTTATTTTTAATTTTATATGCAATTATTTTTTTTGCTACCCACCAACCGATTAAGATTCCAAAAATATAAGCTAGGGAGTACCATCTTATTTCTAAAAAACTAAAATTGAATAAAATAGGGTTTAAATTGTGGATATACATAAAAGAATTTATATCATAATTGATATTATTTTTCTTATCAATTAAGATTAATTATGAAAAATTCTGAAAAAGTTTTAAAGCTTCTATCTAATTTTATAGAAACTGGAATTTTAACTTCTCAGGATGCAAAAAAGGAATTAATTAATAGTTTAAAATTTAGGCGCGACAATCTAATTGACAACCTACAGATTGTTTCTAGAGACGAGTTTAATGTATTAAAAAAAATAATTGAAAAACAGCAAAAACAAATTAACTTGTTAAAAAAAAAACTAAAAAGGTAAAGAAATTTTAACTTGCAATCCTTTGTATTTACTTTCATTTAATTCAATATTTCCGCCGTGTGATCTGACAATATCTTCCGCTATTGACATACCAAGACCAACACCAGAATGATTTAAATTTCTGCTATCATCAAGTCGATAAAAGGGTTTAAACACATTCTTATATTGATCGATTGAAATACCCGGGCCATCATCTTCTATAATAATATTTATTCTATTAGTTGTTTTAGTTAAATTTATGTAAACATTTTTTGCATAGTATAGGCTATTTTCAATTAGATTATTGAAGCAGCGCTTTAGTGCATTTTTTCTTGCTACAAGAATTATTTCATTTGAAAAATTGAGATTTAAATTTTCACTATTTTTTTCACTCATAATTTCTTGAAAAAGATCGTTAATACTAGTAGCTACGCTTTCTTCTTGTATTTGCGATTTTGCAAATTGAAGATAGGAATTAAGCATATTCTCCATTTCATTTATATCCTTTGACATTTTTGCAGGAGTATCTTTTTGCCCTAACATAGCCAACTGCAGTTTTAATCTTGTCAATGGCGTTCTGAGATCGTGACTAATTCCTGACAACATTTCAGATCTTTGCTTTAAATGTCTATCTATTCTTTTTGCCATACGATCAAATTCGTAAGCAGCTTTTCTAATTTCTGATGCTCCAGATGGCCTAATTCCACTTAAAAAATCTCCTTTACCAAACCTTTCGGCCGCTTTAGATAAATTGACAATTGGTTTTGTTTGATTTTTTAGAAAAATTATTGCGATAGAAATTAATAAAAATGATGGGAGGGTAATCCATAAAATAAACAATCTTACTGACGAAGGAGCTACTTTTTCTTTAGGGAATAAAATTTGAATAATTTTATCGTTAGAATTTACCCTAATTTCTATAACATCCTCATACGCAACAGTATCAAACCAATAGTTTGAACTTCCAAATACACGTTTTAACTCACGTCTTAAAGATCTGTCCATTGGACTATACTTTCTCTCTCCACTTATTGTAGGCAATTTTTCATTTTTTATATTAATAACAAAATCAAAATTATGTTTAAATTGTTCTGTTAAATAATCTATTTGAGCTTGATCTTGACCGGTATAAACATCTGATAAAGTTTTTAACTCACCTACAAGAGATCTGGTTAATCCTTTGTTTGCTTTAATCCAAATACTATCAAAGAAAACTACTGTTATTATAATTTGCATAATAATAGTAGGTGCCGCTACAATTATCAAAGATCTATAGAATAATCCTGTAGGTAAAATTTTTTTTAAAAATTTATTCAGTCCAAAGAACATAACCTGAACCTCTTATTGTTTGTAAATATTTTGGATTTTTAGGATTAATTTCTATTTTTTGCCTTAGCCTTGTAATCATCACGTCAATAGATCTTTCTTGATTAATATTCGATATCTCTCCAATTTGTGATCTGGAATAAGTTTTCCCTGGGTTGGTTAACATTTCAAGTAGAACTTTTTTTTCTGCATTATTTATTTTACTAGTTTTATTTCTTAATAGAATAGACATTTTATTTAAATCAATTCTAGCAGCACCAATTTTATTAATCTTGTTAAGGTCAATCTTATTACTCTTCTTAATAATATTTTTGATTCTCAACAAAAGTTCTTTAGGCTCGAATGGCTTACTTAAATAATCATCAGCCCCTAGTTCTAGGCCTTCTATCCTGTTTTCCACTTCACCTTTTGCTGTTAAAAGTATGATAGGGACGTTAGAACTTCCCCTTATTTCTTTAGTCAACTCAAAGCCGCTTTGTCCAGGCATCATTACATCTAAAACTATTAAGTCAAATTTAAAATATTCCAGCCGAATCTTAGCTTCCTCAGAACTATTTCCAGTTGAAACAATAAATTCATTTACATTAAGATATTCTTTTACTAGTTCTCTGATTCTATCATCATCATCAACTACTAATATGTGATATTTAATTTTTTCCATTTACAATCTTATTTAATACTTCTTTAAATTTTATCACCGATTCTGGTTCAGAGTTCTTTAAAGCATTAACAATTCTCTTTTTTTGGGTATCATAAATTCTATCAAAAAAGACTTTGCCATCTTTATCTAAAAAAAGGTTTTTTCTTCTTGTATCTTCTTCATCTTTAATTTGTTTGATCATCTTTGCTTCCAACAAGTCTCTTAAAACTCTATTTAAACTTTGCTTAGTTATTTTAAGTTGGTACATTAATTCTCCTAAACTTGTACCAGGGTTCCTCTCTATTAAGTTCAAAGCCCTTAAGTGTGCTTGTCCAAATGAATTTTTTGCAAGTATTTCTTTTGGATCCGAGAAAGTTTCTCTATATGCATAAAAAAGCAACTGAATGAAATCTTTAATCTGTTCATCTTTTAAGTAAAGTAGCTCTTTCATAATCGGTAAGTTATATTGACTTATTGTAATAAGAAATATACTTTTTTGAAATAAAAAAATTCGTTATATTCTTATATTATGGAAACTATCCCTTACGACAAAAGGTCAGGAAAAATATGGTTTAATGGTAAAAATGTTGACTGGTCAGAAGCCCATGTTCACGTCCTAAGCCACGGACTACATTATGCGAGCTGTGTTTTCGAAGGTGTAAGAGTTTATGGTGGAGAGGTTTTTAAACTAAAAGAACATACAGAAAGATTGTTTTATTCCGCAAAAAGAATGGGCATGATTGTACCTTACACTGTAGAAGAAATTAATACCGCAACAAGAGACATAGTAAATATTCAAAAAACACTTAATGGTTATATCAGACCAGTAATTTGGCGTGGAAGTGAAATGATGGCGATTTCAGCACAGAAAAATAAAACTAATGTCGCTATAGCTACTTGGGAGTGGGGATCTTATTTTGATCCTAAGCTTAAAATTGAGGGAATAAAATTAAACATTTCTTCTTGGAGAAAACCATCTCCAGATTCCATTCCTTGGGACACAAAAGCATCTGGTCTTTACATGATTAACACACTTTCAAAACATGAAGCAGAGGCCAAAGGTTATGTAGACTCTTTGATGTTAGATCATCAAGGAAATGTAGCGGAAGCAACAGGAGCAAATGTATTTTTTAAAAATGGTACTGGTGAACTACATACTCCAATACCAGATTCTTTTTTAGATGGAATTACTAGAAGATGTATAATAGATATTGCAAGATCAAAAAGTATTAAAGTAATAGAGAGAAAAATTAAACCCGAAGAAATATCTAATTTTGTAGGATGCTTTTTAACTGGTACCGCAGCTGAAGTTACACCTGTATCTAGTATAGATAAATATAACTTTAAAGTATGTGATGTAATTGTGGATCTTTCTAAAAGCTATCAAGAGCTAGTAAGAAAAAAAAAGAACACAGCTTAATTTTTATTATCTTCGCTAATAGCATAATCTATACCTTTTACTAAATAACCATAGCCAGTATACAGAGTTAAAAAAGCAGAAACCCAAAGGAGTATTAGCCCTATGGTTTGAGCATTGTAATCTTCAAAATTAATTAATTTATTTCCAACCTCTCCTGTCAATAAAAGCGATATTGAAAACATTTGTAAAAAAGTTTTGAATTTAGCAAGGTTAGTCACAGGCATAGACACTTTAATTTTTGCCAAAAACTCTCTTAGGCTAGAAATAAGTATTTCACGAGTTAAGATTATAATCGCTGCTATGACTTCATAATTTTTAATAGTTTCGTTCATAACAAGCAGAACTAAAGCTGAACAAACTAGTATTTTATCTGCTATAGGGTCTAACAATTCTCCTAATTTCGATTCTGCTTTCAAAATTCTAGCGAGTAGTCCATCTAGAAAGTCAGTAAAACTTGCACCCACAAACAAGAAAAAAGGAATTAAATCTCCATACATTCCAGGTAAAAAAAAAGTAATTACAAATATTGGAACAACAATAATTCGACCTATTGTTAAGATATTTGGTATTTTTAAATGCATAAAATTTTATTCATGAAAATAATTATATATTTTTTTAGCAATATTGTCTTCTATACCCTCAACAGACTTTAGGTCATCAAGACTCGCAGATTCTACCGATCTAGCCGAACCGAAATGATTTAATAAAGACCTTTTTCTTTGTTTACCTATTCCATTAATCTGATCTAAGAGAG
>Ga0308010_1000697_pt1 | contig 20383 bp, 17 predicted proteins | sample Neamet129_FD_202368 | JGI IMG/M metagenome (GOLD analysis project Ga0308010, IMG submission 202368) | Marine microbial communities from water near the shore, Antarctic Ocean - #129 | ecosystem: Environmental > Aquatic > Marine > Unclassified | place: Southern Ocean | collected 2014-07-24 | reverse complement strand
AGATGGCAGAACCACCGAGCCAACGAACCTGTTCGACACATGGGGAACAACAGTTGACGAGATATTTGAAACCGGGACTTCGACTCTGAAAAGTCCGCCGGATGATCTGTCTACTCCATGGAACGAATCTATCGTTTGGGTATGGACACATCTAACGCCATATCCGATTGTTACCAACTGTGGAGACACATCTTTCACGGCTCCTTTCACGGCTCGTTGCCCAAGCGCGGAAATCGATGACGCGTGGGATGTGAAAATTGACGCCGAGGAAGCACTAGGCGAAGTTCTCGACGATGCAGCTCTCGCAGCGAAAGCGCAGCAAGATCTTATTGATACTGCAAAAGACAATCTCGAATCAGCTGCCAAAGCACATCAAGTTCTTATTAATACTGCAAAAGACAATCTCGAATCAGCTGCCAAAGCACATCAAGTTCTTATTGATACTGCAAAAGACAATGTCGAATCAGCTGCCAAAGCACATCAAGTTCTTATTGATACTGCAAAAGACAATGTCGAATCAGCTGCCAAAGATGTTGTCGATACTGTTAACGACATCGAGATAAACGCTCTCAGGGCAACACTCGTTGAAAAAAATGAACTGGAGAAAGATGCAGAAAAAACTTTAGCCGCACTAAATGACTTGGATCTACTGCAGATCAAACTCGTAACAGCGTCTATAAATCAGACAAATGCATTACTGAAAAACGCAAATTCCGAATTAGAAGCGGTGAATCTCACAGCTCCGTTTGCCGGGATTATTTCGTCGATATCAGTCGATGTCGGCGACACAGTCAGTCGACAAACTCCCACTATCGACATTCTCGATCCAACCGTAGTAACCGTCGACGGCACTATCGATGAAATCGATGTGCTTTCACTGAGACTTGGCGATCAGGTCGCAGTAACACTCGATGCATTGCCCGACCAGGTTCTCAGAGGCGTAATCGATGAAATAGGAGATGGAGTAAATCAGCAAGGCGTGATTCAATTCCCGTTGTCGATAATTCTGACGGCTCCCGATGGAATTGAACTGATCGAAGGATTGAGCGCCACGGCAACAATTGTTCTCAATCAGATAAATAACGCATTACTCGTGCCATTGCAGGCCATTGGCGGTACCTTTGATCAACCAACGGTCGACGTTGGGACCTCCGACGGCTTCATAACAACCGACGTACAACTTGGTGCCAGCGACGATTTTTGGGTTGTCGTTGAGTCTGGTCTTTCAGAAGGCCAAGAAGTTCTTATGGAAATCGCAGCGCCGGTCGATGCGCTGCAGCAACTATTTGGTGGAGGCCTCGGTGCAATGGGTATTCCACGTGGTGGCGGATTCACAATTAATGGCGGCGGCGGCAGACGAGGTGGTCAATGATCGCTAAAACAACAACTCCAGTTATCGAACTTGTAGATGTCACTCGTCAATTCCAGATCGGCACACACGTAGTTCGAGCACTTGACGGGATCAATCTTACAATCGAATCTGGCGAGATGGTCGCGATAATTGGGCCATCAGGATCGGGGAAATCGACACTAATGAACACGCTCGGATGTCTCGATCAACCGTCATCCGGTTCATTTGTTTTGAACGGCCAATATGTTTCAGAGCTATCCGACAATCAGCTTGCTGAAACACGATCACGCCAGCTGGGATTCGTGTTTCAGAGCTATAACTTGCTTCCAAGAGAAACGGCGATCAGCAATGTTGAACTACCGCTGAAGTATTCAGGCGGCTATAGCGGGAAAGAGCGAAGAGCCGCCGCAAGGATTGCGCTAGACAGAGTTGGACTCTCAGAGCGCTACGATCACCGTCCGATGCAAATGTCGGGTGGTGAACAACAACGAGTTGGTATCGCTAGAGCCCTAGTGAAAAAACCCGATTTGATCCTCGCCGATGAACCGACAGGAAACCTCGACACAAAATCGAGTGCAGAAGTTATAGAAATGCTGCACTCGTTGAACGAAAACGATGGGAAAACTATCGTAGTCGTGACTCACGATATTGAAGTTGCAGAAGCAATGAAGCGGATAATTGCGTTCAGAGATGGTCGAATCGTTGAAGATCGGGCAGTTGTACCGAAGCGTATTAACGCTCAATCGCCAGATAGGGACAACCAATGAATGCTCGACTCCTATTGGCTACAGCTCTCACATCAGTCGGTGCAAACAAACTTCGGGCTAGCTTGACGCTGCTCGGAATTGTTATCGGCGTTTCCTCTGTGATAGCCATGATGGCAGTCGGACGAGGGGCGCAGGTCTCCGTTACTGCCAGAATTTCAGATCTTGGCACTGAGCTGATTACCGTTCGCCCTGGTGCCGATGCTCTACGGTTCGCCTTCTTTGGAGGCGGGGGCAACTCTGATGTTCTATCGCTCGAAGATGCGTTTGCACTTCGAGATGATGTATTCACTCCAGACGTAAAACTCGTTGCACCAGAAAATTCGTTTTCGGGTTCAGCCTCAGTAGGATCTGAAAACACGTTCGTCAACGGACTTGGGGTCACAGCCGAATACCTTGAATCTCGCAACCTAACTATCGTTTGGGGTCGCAACATTTCGAACGTTGATGTAGAGAACATATCTTTAGTTGCGGTTCTTGGATCAGAGACAAGCGAAACTCTTTACGGTCAGCGTAACCCGGTAGGTTCGAAGATAAAAATATCCGGCCGGGAATTCACTGTCATTGGCGTGATAGAGAGTCAGCAAGGGACAATATCTAATCCCGACAGTTCGATTTTTGTGCCGATAACGACTGCTCACTATCGAATGAACAATGGCAAAGGCAGGGTTGACTCAATCTCAGTTTCTTCAATAAGTGTTCTCGCGAGCTCTGAAGCAACCGTGGATGACGCACGACTAGATATTTCTACGGTTTTACGTCTTCGTCACGAACTCGGCGAAGATGACGACGATGACTTTCAGATCATTACTCAACAAGACACAATCGAAACGCTCGAAGGCACGGAGGGAACGTTCGTCATCTTGTTGGGAGCCATCGCTGGTATTTCACTTCTCGTTGGTGGTATTGGCGTGATGAACATCATGCTGGTGTCCGTAACTGAACGAACCAGAGAAATCGGCATACGCCGTGCAGTAGGAGCCAAACGCCGGGACATTCTCTTACAATTTGTAACCGAAGCTGTTTTGATGACATTCGCCGGCGGAATTCTTGGAGTGATGCTTGGATGGGCAATCGCCTACTTTGGAAACGGTGCAACCGTTGACGGTGACATCATAGAAACGGTGATTGAAACACATATCGCTGTTATCGCACTCTGTGTTTCGGTAGCTGTCGGCCTGTTCTTCGGAATTTACCCGGCAGTACGAGCTGCTTCACTAAATCCGATTGAAGCACTGCGCCATGAATAAACCAGTTCAAACTAGAAACTAAATGAAAGTCGTAATCGCAGTAGCATTTGTTATAGGACTTATTGGGGGGATAGGGTTCGCCGCCATCCAAAACTCGCAATCTTCTTCGGGTGGATCAGGATCCAACGTAAGTACAAAGACAGAAGAAGAGATTGATCCTCGGTTGAATCTTCCAAGCGAAGTGCTCAAAGCTCTTAGTCCTGATGAACTTGCTGAGATATTTCCAGAAAAAGCTGAGGCCATTCTGAATCCTGAGTTCGCAGAACAGATAAAGTCAGGCGGAAAGAGTTCGGATGATCCCGAGTATCTGCGGGCTCTCCTCTTGAAAATGGGGGGCAACCCTCCTACGGACGCAACCACAAGTGAACTTCAGGACATGTTGGCCAACGCCTCTGAAGACTTCAGGATTTCAGGAAAGTAAATATTGAGTTCAAAAATCGAACTAGTAGCGTTTGATCTTGGAAACGTATTGTGCTCAGTCGACGAAATGTCGGTAGCTGATCAACTCTCGGCTATCTGCGACAAATCATCTGAGGAAGTTCGCCAAATCGTGTTCGACCAGCAGCACAAACTACAATTCGAGAGTGGTGAAATAACTTTCGCTGAACACGCAGTCCAGGCGATTTCGAACCTCGGCATAGATATGCCCCTCGACGAATTTACCGACATGTACGACAGTGTTTTGATCCCAAGCACAAGCATGTTTCCACTGGTGAGCAGGATTGCCGAAACCTATCGTATTGCGCTCGTTTCGAATACAAGCGAACCGCATTGGCAATCGGCTAAGAACTTCTTGCCGTTCAGTTCGCTTCTAGATCCTGTGATTGTTTCTTACGAAGTCGATTCAATGAAACCTGAGCCGCTCTTCTATCAGGCACTCCTTGATCAATCGGGAGTTGCAGCCACGAACATACTTTTCATCGACGATATGCCTCAGAACATCGAGGCCGCTCGTGAAGCCGACATGATCGGTCATCAGTTCACGACACAAGAGAATCTTGAGGAAGTACTCACCGAACTCAGCGTTATTTAACGACACAGCGCCCTGCATTCCAATTGCGCGTTCTCTCTCGTTATGACAAAACGTTGCGTAGCTAGGTGCGTACTTTGTTTTATCTCGGAGACAACTTGTGACTACGGAATCAACTAACGACTACACCCTTATCAAAGCAGCACGTTTTTTTGACGGAACGGGTACTGCTCCAATATCGGGGCAAGCAGTGCTGCTGAACGCTGGCAAGATCACAGCGATCGGCCCAGTTGGAGAACTCAAAGCTCCGGATGGTTCAAATTTCACAGTAAAAGACTATGGCGACTCAACGATTCTCCCCGGTTTAGTCGATGGTCACACCCACATGATGGCTCCCGGTGACGGTACACACGGCGATATCACCGGCAATGAACAAGATGATGTCCTGCTTATGAGAGCACTACATAACGCCCGTACGTTTCTTCATGCAGGTGTTACCACCGCCCGTGAAAACGGTGCAAAAAACAAAGTCGGATTCTCCCTAAAAGATGGAATTAACATGGGTCTTTCGGAAGGTCCTGAAATGATTATCTCAGGACGTCCAATCACGATCACTGGAGGGCACTTCTGGTATTGCGGATCGGAAGCCGACGGTGTTGAGGGCGTACGAGCTGAAGTCAGAAAACTTGTAACAGAAGGTGCTGATTTCATCAAGATCATGGCCACTGGTGGCTCTACGTGGTCTTCGAATCCGCTACAGCCTTCATATACCGTCGAGGAGATGGCCGTAATAGTCGAAGAGGCACACCAATTCGGAAAACTCACAGCAGCTCACTGTGCGTCGATGCAGGGCATCAAGAACGCTCTAGATGCCGGTGTCGACATGATCATTCACTGCGTGTTCGAAGACGAAACCGGAATGTACGAGTTCAACGAACCGTTAGCGGAACAATTAGCTGCCGCCAAAGCTTGGGTGAACCCAACGCTTCACGTAGTTCAATCAGGTATAGATCTCACTGAGCGCATCGGATACGACCGTGGCTGGCTGACCAATGAAGAACAGGTCAGTATCGATTCATCAAAGAAATCACTTGAAACTCGAGTTGAATCTGTAAACAAACTCATCAATATGGGCGTGCGGATGATCGCTGGTAGCGACTCCCCGTGGGGAGCATATCCACCGGGTGAATTTATTAAAGAAATGGTCGCCCTAACCAAGGCAGGCTTGACGAACACGGAAGCCCTTGTGACTGGTCTAAGCCACGCTGCCGAATCGATTGCGGTTGGCCATCAGGCAGGTACATTGGCTGAAAATCGCCCTGGAGACGTTCTGGTGGTCGGCGGTGATCCAACATCTGATCTCAATGCATTATGGGACATTAAAGATGTCTACAAAACAGGAATTCGTATTTCACGCCCTGTTTAGTCAAATTCATTTCACCAATAAACAGCGGTCGCCGGTAAACTCCTCGACTACTTCATCACCAAGTATTTAGAGAATCAACGGATCTCAACTGCATATGCCTACAATCGCCTTTCTCGCCAATCTCTCAACATCCGAACACAAACGACGTTGGGATCTTCTAAACGATCACGCAGGTGACGGGATAAACGTAATTGCCGTCGACCCTACAAGTTCGCCTGGAGAATTGATCGAGGCTTTGAAGGATGCAGATGCTGCCGTTCCGTGGCTAGCGTCTATTCCTCTTGATATTGCAGAGCAGTTGCCCAAGCTCAAACTTGTTCAATTGCTCACTGCCGGATATGACTCTGTCGACGTAATTGGTCTCAGTAAGCTAGGAATTAAGGTCGCAAATAACGGTGGATCGAACGCTATTTCAGTGTCCGAGCACGCTATGACGTTGATGCTCAGTGTTTACCGCCGAATGATGGAATCTTGGGATAACACCCGCTACGGTAAATGGCGCAACGGGATTGATCAGCTTCCTGTACGAACTGAGATCAACGGCAAAACAGTCGGCATAATTGGATTCGGCAACATTGGTCGACAGGTCGCAAGACGACTCTCAGGCTTCGACTGCGAGGTTCTCTACCACGACGCAATCGAGCTAATGCCAGGGCGAGATCAGGAACTCGGTGCACAGGCTGTAGAACTTGACCACCTATTGCGGGTAAGCGACATCGTCACAGTCCACGTTCCGTTGAACAGTGCGACTCGAGGCATGATGGGCGCTCGCGAATTCAGCCTTATGAAGAAAACCGCCATATTCATTAACACATGCCGAGGACCGGTTCACAACGAAACCGACCTAATCAAAGCATTGCAAGACGGTGAAATCGCAGGCACAGGGTTAGATGTTCTTGAAGTCGAGCCGACCGATCCTAATAATCCACTTCTCAGCATACCTACTGCTATCGTCACGCCACATTGGGCAGGCGGTACCGGAGAAGGTAACGAACGGGCTGTTGTGTTCGCACTATCGAATCTCGAACGCCTAGTTGAAGACCGAAAGCTTCTATCCGTAGTAGACCCGGCTTCGATCTTTTAGATCGCAACCGGGTAAAGACTAATTTGCTACTGCGCTGTGTAGCCACCATCAACGGGCAAGTTGACACCTGTAATAAACGAAGCTTCATCTGAAGCCAAGAACAATGCTGCATTGGCGATTTCTATTGGCTCACCGAATCGTCCCATTGGATGCAACGACTTCAATCGTTCGTGAGTGTCAGCATTTTCAACGAGCGTCGTTACAAGCGGCGTGTAGGTGAAACCAGGGCAAAGTGAGTTAACTCGAATGCCCTGCTTCGCCAACGCAATGCTCATATCGCGAGTCATCTGTACGACTCCGCCCTTGGTGTGCGGATAGGGATTGAAGCCGTCGCTGATTCCCTGTGCGTATCCCACAAGCCCGATGATTGAAGCCAAGTTCACTATTGAACCTGAACCCTGCGTTTTCATATGATCTACCGCGAACCGCGACATCATCATCGTTCCTTTGAGATTAACGCTCACGACCCAATCCCAAGTCTTCTCGAAGTCCCACTCTTTTGGTGCGTACCGAGGCGTAACACCGGCGCTGTTGACAAGTACATCGATACTGCCCATCTTCTCGATGGTATCGGCGACGAGTCGTTCGCAATCTTCCCTTGATGAAACATCGCCTGCCAGTGCTATCGCATCGCCTCCGATTGCAACGACAGAATCAGCAACGCGCTGAGCCACATCAATCTTCAAATCTGAAACAACAACTCTGGCTCCTTCAGTTGCGAAAAGATGTGACATCGCATCTCCCAGCCCTGAACCACCCCCGGTTATGTGTGCAATCTTGCCTTCGAGTCTGCCTACCATGTGAGGTCTCCTGCGTCCGAACTCGCTCTCATTAGCGAGTATTGACGGTAATTAGTGAATCTGCGCCGATTCTAATTCGAGTTTGTAGTGCCGTGGAAGCAACTGAGCCGTAATATTGGGTTTATATGCCTTCAGGAACTAAAAAACGACGCAATCCCCGCAATCGCGCTTCTACATCTCCCTATAAAGCTGACGTGCAGACTAAGAGCGATAAAAAAAGCAAATCAAAAAAGCGACCTGAGAAGCCTAAGGGTTCGGTCACTTATCCTATGATTTTCGCCGGCCCAATGAGGCGTCTCTACGCGTTCACAATCGATTTTGGATTGATCATGATGATCATCTATGCCATTGCTCCTGCCGCAAACGGAAATATGTTCAGTGATGAGGCTGTTGCTCCTGATCTAATATTCTTCTTTGGTTACTTCATTATTCCTACTATTCTCTGGGGTCGAACGCCCGGAAAATGGGTCGCAGGAATCGTTGTCGTCGACTCAGATGGGAGAACCCCAGGCCCTGCTGCCATCCCGAGAGAAATGATCGGGAAACTGGTGTCATTCCTAGCGGTAGGAATTGGGATTCTCTGGTTAATTCCTGATAAGAAGCATCAGGGTTGGCACGATAAGATCGCCGGTACCTTCGTAGTCGACAATCCATATTCAGGCGGTCCTCAGTTCATGAAAGATTTTTTCAAGCTTGGCGAGAAGAAAGAAGAGGACACCGACGATTCAGATTCGCCTGACGATGAAGAAGAGACGGTCGCTTCTAGTGGCGAAGACGACGTATCTAAGTAGATTCTTCAACGATATAACGTAAGTTACATTTACCCTAAATAAATAAGGAATCTCGGATGGCTATCTCTCGAAAAGTTCGAGAACAAATGAAGAACAGCTCATGGATTCGCAAGATGTTTGAAGAAGGCATCGAACTACGAAGCATTCATGGGCCCGAAAATGTATTCGACTTGTCACTAGGCAATCCCCTGCTTGAGCCACCTGCTGAGTTCAAGGCAGAAATTTCCCGTCTCATAAACGAAGACACACCGAACACTCACAGGTACATGCCTAACGCTGGATTTCCTGAAGTCAGGGCCAGCGTAGCCGAAGTGCTTGCCGAGGAATCAGGAACGCCTATCACCGGCGATGAAATCCTTATGACTGTAGGTGCGGCTGGAGCGATCAACACGATCCTACGATCGATCCTCGATAAAGACGATGAAGTCGTTCTTATTGCTCCGTTCTTCGCTGAATATATTTTCTATGTAGAGCACCAAACAGGCGTATCTAAAGTAGCTAATTGTGACGAGAACTGGTTACCTAACATTGAATCGCTAGAGACAACGATTGGCCCTAAAACGCGAGCGGTCATCATCAATTCACCAAATAATCCAACAGGTGTAATCTATCCTGAGTCTTCGATTAAGGCTATTTCAGCTGTGATACAACGGGCTGAAGAGAAATTCGGCACAGAGATCTATCTGATTTCAGATGAGCCATACCGCAAGCTTATTTACACCGACACACCCTACCCGTTCATTTTCGGTCACCACCCGCGATCTATCGTAGCGACCTCACATTCGAAGGATCTTGGGTTAGCTGGAGAAAGAATCGGATACATAGCAGTCAATCCAGTCGATCCCGGCAAGGCTGACCTGCTGGATGCGCTGAATTTCTCCATACGAACACTAGGTTTCGTGAATGCTCCAGCGTTGATGCAGCGAGTTGTGGCAGGAATTCAACGAGCGACAGTAGACATCGATATTTATCGCCATAAACGCGATCTTCTATACAACGCATTGACAAAGATTGGCTACAAGTGCGTCAAACCCGACGGAGCTTTCTACGTATTTCCTAAGTCACCGATGCCTGATGACACCGAATTTGTAGCCCAGCTGCAGAAAGAACTGGTGCTAGTAGTGCCCGGTGTTGGATTCGGGACGCCAGGATTCTTCCGAGCTTCGTACTGCGTCGACGATTGGGTAATTCAAGGTGCTATCGCTGGATTCGAGAAGGCATTTACTCAGGCTGATAGCTAGTCGCTAGTTCATCTAAGTTTTACTTCTTTAATGGCTCTTTTAAACCACTTCCAGTAATTGGAATACAGACGTTCGAATCATTGTCTATGACGCCAGAATCGACCAGCTTAACGAGGCCTGCGAACGCACCAGCCGAAGTCATTTCGGCAAACACTCCTTCAGATGCTGCCAATCGAGTTTGCCAATCAATAAGTGACTCTTCGGAAACTGTTACGCCAAATCCACCGGTTGATTTGATTGCTTCGACCATCTCAGCAAGTCGAGGCGGCTTTGAGACTGCAATTCCGGATGCTTGCGTAGGCAAAACGTCATCATGGGACCATGCTTCACCGTTCAGGGCGGCTACAACCGGTCGCACAGAGTCAGCCTGAACTCCGTGGAACTTCGGAATCTTGGCAATGATCCCGGCTTCGAACAGTTCCTGGAACCCTTTCACCATCCCTATCAGTAACGATCCATTGCCAACTGGCAGTACGACGTGATCAATGCCATCTTCTAGCACTTCCACAATTTCGTAACTGACAGCCTTCATTCCTTCTGAAAAATAAGGGCTTAGATTGTGCGACATGTAGACGAGTCCACGCTCTTTCACGAACTCTTCAGCAGCTTCGGTAGCCGCTTGTCGAGGTCCCTCAATTTTATGCAGGCTAGCTCCAAATATCTGAATCTGATCTAGCTTCCCGCTTGCAGCACTTGCTGGAGCGAAAACATGAGCCTTAAGCCCTGCGGCAGCGGCGTAAGCAGAAAGCGAAGCACCTGCGTTACCGGAGGAATCCTCGATGAACTCGGTTACTCCCAGATCACGGCCCATCGTAGTCAGCACGGCTGAACCACGATCTTTGAACGACCCGGTAGGAGCCATAAACTCAAGTTTCACCCAGAGTGATCCGAGTCCAAGCTGTTCACAAGTCTTTTCAAGAAACACGAGCGGCGTATCACCTTCACCAAGTGAGTTAGCCATAATTGGATCGGCCATTGGCAGTCGAGGAAGCGATCCGTCTGGTGCTTCGAGATACTCGACCGCGAATAATCCACCACATTCTGCGCAATACAAATCGGTTACCGATGGTGGATGCTTCGATGAGCAGTCGAGGCAGCGTAATTGGTGATTCGGAACGTTCAAGCTAAATCTCCGCCGGTCGGTGTTTCAGTCGAGTCTAATAAGTCTGTACTCGCAGGCGACTCTTCGTCACCTACAGATGGGCGGAATCTCACACCTGATCTGGCATATCCTCCGCCGATGCCCACTGCGTGACCATCTGAACGCCAGCAGGCAGCTCCTGAAAGCATGCCTCCCGGTTCGAAGCGCACAACGTTCATTCCACCGCCAATAGCGGTTACCGGAGTTACCCGATGTCCTTTAGCAGTAACAGCCGAACGAACTGATTCAGGATACCCCGCTTCTATTTCAGCATCTTGCCCCTGGGTCCAAACCCGGGGTGCTTCAACTGCTTCTTGAGCAGTCATTTTGTGATCGATTAGATTCACAATTGCTTGCAAAACCGAAGTGAAAATTCTGACACCGCCGGGAAGACCGACTGCAAATTCGGGATGACCATCTTTCATCACGATCATCGGCGCCATGCTGCTTGTCACACGCTTCCCTGGCTGAACTGATAATGCGTTACCAGGGTGTGGGTCGAACATCTGCTGCGTGTTATTCAACAGCATTCCTGTACCGGGGACGGTGACCTTCGATCCGAACAATTCATTGATTGTTTGAGTCGCTGAAACAATATTTCCGTCGGCGTCTGCAATTGTGAGATGAGTCGTGTGATCAGGTTCGTTTGAGCCAGGGTTGATTTCTGGTGAAGCCTTGTCCATATCGATGCTGTCGATAAAGTCTTCTACGTGGTGCTTCGATATCAGACGCTCGACTGGTACTTCTACAAAGTCTGGATCGCCGGTGTAGCGGTTACGGTCAGCGAACGCTTTTTTCATCGATTCTAGAAGCAAATGGATCGAATCGGCGGTACCGAAACCTAGTTCAGCAACATCAAATTCTTCCAGAATGTTCAGCATTTCGGTGATGTGCACGCCAGCAGCCGAAGGTGGCGGAGGACCAAACAGTTCATACCCTCGGTATTCGCCTTTAATGGGTTTTCTACGAATCGTTTTGTAAGAAGCTAAATCTTCAGTCGTGATAATCCCGCCATTGCGGCTCAGATAGTCACAAACAATTTCGCCCAAAGGACCTTTATAGAGATGATCGGATCCGTTTTCTGAAATAGCTCGCAAAGTGCGGGCGTAATCCGACCGGTCAACGTGATCACCCGGCGCAAGTGCCCTGCCGTTTGGCATGTAGGTCGCAGCAGTCTCTGGGAATCGGCGAATGACATCTTCGTGCTGCACAATCAAGTCGTGCAAATAGGCGCTCGCTTTGAAGCCACGAGCGGCGAATCTAATCGCCGGCTCCATAACTTCCGAAAGCGACATTGTGCCCCACTCTGCGAGCGCTTCAGTCCAAGCTTTGAGATTACCCGGTACACCAATCGACAAGTAGCCGATAGAACTAAGGTCGTTCTCAGATTTCAAGTAGTCAGGACCTGAATCAACGATCGGTATGTACATATCCTCGGTAGAGGCAGCAGGTGCTGTCGCATACCCGTCGATCACGTGATGCTCGCCGTTCGCTAGCCTCACGTTCATGTGACCAGCACCGAATATTCCTACCATCATCGGTTCCACCACCGAAAGCGCAAACAATGACGCTATCGCTGCATCGATGGCATTTCCGCCCGCTAACAGCATCTCTGATCCAGCGGCAGTACCAAGGGGGTGATTAGTTACGACAACACCTTTAGAGCCAGTTGCTGACCGTTTTTCAGTGTTGAACGTAGTGCCTGCGCGAGCTCGCCAGTTCGATATGGTCATTCATTCCTGCTTACTAATGATTGGCAATCGTTCCGGACCGAGAGCGACAACTATATCTAAACAAAGTGATATTAGCGGAATTCTAATCTCTGAGATTCGATCCCGAGCAGTCTAAATATTGGACTTACCGCATATTGTGATTTTGCCTCCGCGGGAATAAATTACCTACCACATACATTGCGAGCGTTGCGAACAGATCGTCACGCTTCAGATTTGTCTAGGAGACTACGATGGCAGAAATGGGAACTTCAGCTGTTTGGCACGACGCCGATAAAAGCTGGGAGATGCGGGAGCTCCGGCTTCCAGAACTCGAGTCCGATGCGATTCAAGTGCGAGTTCGTGCAACAAGTGTCTGTGGCTCCGACCTTCACATGTGGCGCGGTGATGGAATTCCAGAAGGTGCACCACCTCGTGATCCATTCGTATTTGGACACGAGATGATGGGTGAAGTTGCTGCTCTTGGCAACAAGGTCACCACAGACTCACTCCGTCGACCTCTAAAAGAAGGCGATCGAGTTGCATACTCATATTTCTTCCCATGCGCTCGATGCTACAACTGTCTTCGTGGTGAATTCGGTGCCTGCAAATTTAGAACGGGGCGTAAGCCGCTTGATGAGTGGCCAGTCTGCAACGGCGGATTCGCACAGTACTACTACCTACGAAGCCCTAACTACGTCTTCAAACTCCCTGATTCGATCAGCAACGCAGCAGCAGCTCCTATCAACTGTGCATTGGCACAGGTTTACGAAGCGATGCACTTGGGCGGAATTAAGCTTGGTGACACCATAGTCGTTCAAGGCGCAGGTGGTCTCGGCGTAAACGCAACTGCAGTTGCTCGTGAACTAGGTGCGTCAAAAGTTATCGTGATTGACGGTCAGAAGCCTCGACTCGATCTTGCACTCCAATGCGGTGCGACCCACACAATCGATATGAATGAGTACGACACTCCTGAATCTCGAATTGATCGAGTAATGGAACTCACCAACGGAATCGGTGCCGACAAAGTGATCGAAGTCGTTGGCTTCCCAGCGGTTGTTGAAGAAGGACTCAAGATGGTTCGAATGCGAGGCATATACCTCGAAGTCGGTCACATTTCTCCGAACTCATTCGCTTCGATCGACATTTCTACGATGGTTTCGAACCAAGTACGGTTCTACGGAATTCAGCACTACGATCCATGGATTATCCCAAGTGCTATAGATTTCCTCGAACGAACCGCTGATAAGTACCCGCTGACGACAGTCGTGTCGCATGAGTTCCCACTCGATCAAATCGGTAAGGCATTTGAAACTGCTGAATGGCTTGGCACGCAGAGTGGTAGTGAAGTTACCCGTGCTGTAATCACGCCATAGTCATTCGCCACTAATTACGTTAGTCCTAGCTCTGGAAAATCAGGAATAACAGTCCAATAGCTTCGAAATCTAAACCGAACTTCTTAGTGATCATGTCCGACGAACACGGTGCTCAGTTCTCGTCGGCATACGGTCATCCGATAATCGAAACACCGAACATGGATCGTCTTGCCGAGCAAGGTGTCACGTTCGAATCAAACTACTGCAACTCACCATTGTGCATACCCTCACGGGCATCATTTATGACGGGTCAATACGTTTCCAGCATTGGGGTTTGGGACAACACGAAGCCGATACCAGTCGACAAGATCACATGGCCGTACCTACTGCGTAATGAGGGGTACGACACCGCTCTAAATGGCAAGATGCACCTTGTGGGTCCTGATCCATTGCATGGGTTCGGAGAACAATTATCGAGAGATCCGCATATCGAAGTACCTCTCGATCATTATCGTTGGTCAGACGGCATTCCTACTGCTCTTGAAGATTGGTACGGAGTGCGAGAAGCCGACCCTGGTGTTAGCCCGATGATCGAAGCTGATGACGCAATGGAAAAGGCTGCAGTCGAGTACCTTTCCGACCCGGTACGCCATGACAAGCCGTTCGCCATGTGTGTCGGATTCATCGCACCGCACTTCCCTTTCATCGTTCCTGAACCGTACTTCTCGAAGTACTACCCAGATAACGTCAATATGCCGAACATTCCCGATGGGCACTTGGACGATCTTCCTCCTTCCGCACAGCGGCTACGTCAGATGTTTGGATTAGACGGAAAGTGGACTGACGACGAAATCGCACGAGCACGCGCTGCGTACTTCGGATTGTGCGAGTATTTGGATGACAAAATCGGTCATCTTATGGACGTACTCGAAGAGCAAGGTCTTGCTGAGAACACGGTAATCGTTCACACCTCGGACCACGGCGATATGCTCGGCGAACATGGTCTATGGCGAAAGATGTGCTTTTACGAGCAGTCGGCAAACGTCCCACTTCAAATTTCATGGCCAGGGAAGTTCGATGGCGGACAGCGGGTTTCTGAAGCAGTTTCGAACGTCGATGCGGTTGCAACGATCCTCGATTTGGCAGGAGTTCAACTAGATAAATGGGATCTATCCGGCCAGTCTCTTGTGCCCGCTCTCGAAGGCGACACATCTGAACTCAACAATGTAGCCATATCCGAACACTTCGCTCACGGTACAGATCGCGCCCTCGGAATGGTGCGATCTGGCAAGTGGAAGCTTTGTTATGGACACGGCAACCCGATTGAACTTGAGCTCTACGATCTCGAGTCAGACCCCGGCGAATTCACGAACTTAGCGGGCATTGCCGAGCATTCGGTCGTTCAAGAAAGCCTTCTGAAAATCCTTCTCGACCAGTGGGGCGACCCAGATGCGATGACGGCTAAGATCATCCGAGATCAAGAAGATCGTGAAATCATACGTAACGTTACCGGCGTTGGAACAATTTTCTAGGGCTTGGTAACTTACCCAGCGCGTGTAACAATTATTTGATGTCCTCTAAAGCACCTGTCAGTTCTACGATAATCTCAGATTTAGCGACCATCGTTGGCGACCAGTATGTGATCTGGAAACCTGAAGACCTTTTGGTCTACGAATACGATGGATCAATCGACAAAGCTCCGCCACAGGCTGTCGTTCTACCGTCGACGGCGGATGAAGTATCTAAAATTGTCAAAATTGCCAATCAACACGGTGTATATATCGTTGCCCGTGGTGCAGGAACCAGTCTCTCGGGTGGTGCGGTTCCGCTTCGCAATTCGGTAGTCATTGCACTAACTCGACTCACCGAGCTTATTGAAGTTGATGCGGTTAATCGTGTTGCAATTGTCGAGCCGGGGATGATCAATATTAATCTATCGCAAAAAGTCAGTCATCTTGGACTTTTTTACGCCCCTGATCCCGCTAGTCAGAAAACCTGCACCATCGGTGGAAATATCGGTGAAAACGCCGGCGGACCACACTGCTTAGCGCTCGGCGTGACGACAAACCATGTGCTCGGCTTAGAAGTTGTACTAGCGGACGGTTCATTGACTTGGTTCGGCGGGACAGAGCGCGAAGCCGCTGGATACGATCTACGTGGTGCGTTCGTAGGTTCCGAAGGCACACTAGGAATCGTGACGAAGATCGCTGTACGTCTGCTACCGAAGCCAGAGACGATCCACAGCATGTTGGCTGCGTTTACTACTATGGACGCCGCTTCTGACACCGTATCCGAGATAATTGCGGCTGGGATGGTGCCGTCAGCCCTCGAAATGATGGATCGCAATACGATCGACGCCGTCGAGCCGTTCTATCACCCCGGTTACCCAGCTGCAGCTCAGGCTGTTCTGATTGTTGAAGTAGACGGCCTCATCGAATCCGTTGAAGAACAAACCGAAACCATTCTCGCTATCTGTAATAAAAACGGAGCAATGGAAATCCGTGAGGCAGATGATGAAGAAACTCGTGCCAAACTATGGGAGACTCGAAAAGGAGCGATCGGAGCCTACGGAACCATCGCCCCAACCTACTATCTTGTCGATGGTGTAGTTCCTCGCACCAAGCTACGAGAAGTACTACAGCAAGTCGACCAAATCGCAGCTGAGCTAGACGTGAAAGTTGCAAACGTATTCCACGCCGGAGATGGAAACATTCACCCGGCTATTTTGTTCGACGAACGCAATCCGACAGAAGTGAAACAGGCAATTTTGGCTGGAGCACGAATTCTAGAAGCATGTGTGGCAGCTGGCGGTGCACTTTCCGGAGAGCACGGTATTGGCATCGAAAAACAGGCATATATGCCACTCGTTTTCAATGAGGATGATCTTGATGCGATGTCCCGGCTCAGAACAGCTTTCATCGGTGACTCCCCTAAAGACGCCCCTATCGGTGTACCTTCGCTAGGCGAGCGTTTCAATCCTGGCAAAGTATTCCCAGGTGGCGCCATTCATGGCGAGGCGTACGGTATTACTACTGAGTCATTCCGCCCTACTGGAACTCAAGACTGGCAATAAAAACGAACGAGTGAATACGATTAGCCATCGGCTTTTTCGTTAGACTTAGTAATTAAGCAATCAGTTCATCAATTTAAGTGATGGTCAAACTCCAGAATTAAGCTTTCGATTTACTGTCGTCTCACGCTCACAGATTGGATCAAACTTGCCTTCTGCATCAGGAAAAGTTCGCATCGGAATCATCGGTGTGGGCGGATTCGCTAACACTCACATGGATCACTTCTCGAAGCTTGATAACGTCCAAGTAGTGGCTGCAATGAGGCGCAATCCTGAAGCACTCGTCGAATTCCAAGAAAAGTGGGACATCCCGAACGGCTTCACAGATCACCACGAGATGTTGAAGATGGACGATCTTGATGCTGTCGACATCATCACTCCTACCGGCTCTCACAAAGAACTCGCTCTTGATGCAATTGCAGCTGGCAAGCACGTTCTGTGCGATAAGCCACTCGCACTCACAGCAGCCGATTCAAGAGAGATGCTCGATGCTGCCGAAAAAGCTGGTGTGATCCACTCGACCAACTTCAATCAGCGCGGCAACACGATGATGGGTCGGATCAAACGGTATCTCGACGATGATTTTGTAGGTCGTATTTTCCACGCAAACCTCTGGTGGGGCATGTCGCACCAGTTCGATGCCAGGCCGGAGACACTCAGCTGGCGTTTGCGTTCTGAAAACGGTGGTGGATCGGTTTACGAACTGATCCACGTATTCGACATGCTTCGGTTCATCAATGGTGAAGTAAAACGTGTTGTCGCTTCGTTCGACACCACCAGTCCAAACCGCCCTACTGCAGATAATCCAGAAGGCATCGATGTAGACGTGCCTGACGTATCGGGATTTCTGTGCGAATGGGAGAACGGTGGCATGGCGGTTGTTCACACCTCATTTGCTTCACGGGGAACCGATCCAGACGGCAAGACTTCGCCGCGAGTAGAAATTTCAGGCGAAAAAGGTCGGATCACTACTGACGGTCGATTCGGAATTCAGGGCGTTACCGGACCGAATAACCCGGTCGGACAATTGGATCCTGGACCTGAATACCCTCAGCCATATCAAAGTTTCGCCGACGCAATAATTGCTAGCGATCAGTCACTCATTGAAACCAGTTTTTACGATGGAATGAAAGCGGCAGAGATAGTTGATGCCGTGTATCAGTCGGTCAAAGAATCATGCTGGATCGATATAAAAAACAGCTAAACATAACGCTAATATGATTTTCAAGGAGCAATAAAATCCCCATCGAATATGTAAAGCTTGGGCGAACCGGGATGAAAGTCTCAAACATCGCATTGGGCACCGATAATTACGGTAACCAATACGGATGTGACGAGACGACTGCGCACGAAATACTTAGCACCGCTCTCGATGGCGGTATCAACTTCGTAGACACGTCAGATTCGTACAATGAAGGTCGATCCGAATCGATGATCGGGAACTATCTCACCGATTCTGGTCGCCGCAATAACGTTGTTCTCGCTACCAAGTACCGTTCACCAGTCGGTCCCGGCGTAAACGATCTCGGTGCTTCTCGATATCACATCGTTCGAGCTGTAGAAGAATCACTTCGAAGATTACGAACAGATCGTATCGATCTGCTCTACTGCCATTCTTGGGATGCAGAGACTCCGATCGAAGAAACTCTTCGTGCAGTCGATGATTTGATTCATCAGGGCAAGGTTGTATATGCCGCTGCGTCCAACTTCCCAACTTGGGTGTTAGCCAAGGGACTTTGGACTTCAGATGTCAGGAATCTTTACCGCTTCGAAGCAATTCAAAGCGTATTCAATATTCTCCAGCCAGGACTCGGTAGGGAGATGGTTCCGTTCGCTGCCGATCACGACGTTGCTGTAATCCCCTACTCACCACTGGCGAGCGGAATGCTTACAGGTCAGCATGGTAAATCAGGCAAAGCCGTCGCAGGTTCGAAATTTGATATGCGGGACGACTCCAAGGGTGGTGGCTTGAAGTCTCGGTACTTCAATGAAGCTACCTTCACGGCGGTCGAAAAATTCACCGCAATTGCCGAGAAGAATGGTCAACCAGCTATTCGGCTAGCACTGCAATGGGTTTCAGAGTTCCCCGGAGTAACTGCTCCGATCTTTGGTGCTCGAAAAGTTGAACACATCAAAGGCGTTCTATCTGCATGGTCTGAATCTGCACCAACTGAAGTGATGTCGGAAGTCCGAGCGGTTGCTGACGAATTCGAAGCGCAAGCACCGATGGCATACCCACCTAAATCGGGACAGGCTTTCGGCACTCTACCAACATCGTCGGCAGCGAAATAAGGGACAGGTCATATGGATTACGTAAGACTAGGGAATACCGGACTAAAAGTCTCTGAATACTGCATAGGATCAGACAACTTCGGTGGTCAAACCAATAAAGAAGACTCGCAGCGCATAATGTCAGCCGCTTTCGAAGGCGGTGTGAACTTCATAGACACCGCAAATTCTTACTGCGACGGACTTTCCGAGGAAAATGTTGGACATTTCATCAAAACTAGACGCCAAGAAGTCGTTCTCGCCACTAAAGGCAGAAGCCAAGTCGGCCCGAACGCAAACGACGTCGGAGTCAATAAAAAATACGTCATGCAAGCGATTGACGACTCACTCAAACGTCTTGGCACTGACTACGTAGATCTTTATCAGATTCATGCGCCTGACCTAACAACACCGATCGAAGAAACAGTTGAGGCTTATAACGACGTTGTACGGGCCGGCAAGGCACGTTACATTGGAGTATCAAACTTCTCAGGTCCACAACTTGTCGAAGCTCTTTGGGCTCAGAATAAGAACGGTTTTAGCAAGTTCAACTCAGTCCAACCTCGCTACAATCTTCTCTACAGAGAAGCCGAACGTGAATTATTCCCTGTGTGTCTCGATCAAGGCGTTGGAGTAATGGTTTACTCACCACAGGCTGGCGGATTCCTTCTAGGAAAACACCGTAATTTCAAAGCGGAAACGCCAAAAGGGGGGCGCTACTCCGATGATTTCAAAGCTGCGAACTTTTATAAAACCACGTACTGGAATAAAGATACTTTCGACGCGATGGAACAGTTCATCGCAGTAACCGAAAAATACAACGTATCACCAATGTCGATGGCTCTCAAATGGGTCAGGTCAAACCCGGCGGTTTCTGCCTGCATCGTTGGCGCACGAACACTTGAACAACTTCAGCAGAATCTTGTTGCATGGGAAGAAGAAGTTCCAAACGAAGCAATCAATGAAGCGACCGCTATCGGAGATCAATTATGGGACACCGCACCGTGGAAGCCACAAATGCACTCAACACCACGAACTCCGGCGAAGTTGTAGGTTCAGAGAACTAAATTGAGCCATTCGCTAGACGGTTTAACGCCTTCCACAATCGAACATCCTGAAAGTCTTGATCAGCTTTCAAAATCCTTAGCTGCCGTAACGAAATCAGGTCACTCCGCAATTCCATGGGGTGGTGGAACTCGAAT
>Ga0308010_1000696_pt1 | contig 20384 bp, 20 predicted proteins | sample Neamet129_FD_202368 | JGI IMG/M metagenome (GOLD analysis project Ga0308010, IMG submission 202368) | Marine microbial communities from water near the shore, Antarctic Ocean - #129 | ecosystem: Environmental > Aquatic > Marine > Unclassified | place: Southern Ocean | collected 2014-07-24 | reverse complement strand
CCTAAGTTAAGGTTTTGGCCCTCCTGCTCTAGACCTTTAGCAAATCCATAGAAATTTCCCCATTCCTCTCGTTCGGCGGTGAAAGCGGCTAGCGGGTATTCAAGACTGGTAAATTCCGTCGTTGCATACCAATGAAAATCAAACCCAACAACGTCTCGATTCCCTGTTTTTAGTAAAATCCGATCCACTGCGGCTTGCCCCTCTGGAACAAAAGTTCCCAACGCACGAACCTGTTCAGCGGGCACCGTCTCTCTATCTACTATCTCTCCTAACTCGTAGCGCACCTCAGAGTTAGCGCTTTTCATCTCTAACATCACGCTATTCTTTGGCCAGAAATGTCCCAAGCCCTCAAACATAATCAAACCAAGAAGCCCAAAGACCATAATAAGACAGAAGCTAACAGTTGCGGCTGTCATCCAAATTCCTGGAGCACCACTGTTTAGCCAAAGCTTTATAGATGAATTTTTCTTCATTTTTCCTGCACTTGATTATAAGCTCGAATACTTCTGTCTTAGTCTCTGGCGGACTACTTCAGCAACTGTATTAACCATAAAAGTCACCAAAAACAAAACGAGTGCTGCAAGAAAAAGAATTCGATAGTGAGTGCTTGCTACCTCTGCTTCTGGCATTTCAACAGCAATATTTGCCGACAAAGCTCTAAATCCTTCAAAAATATTGAGATCCATGATCGGTGTATTACCAGTAGCCATCAACACAATCATTGTTTCGCCAACTGCTCTACCCATACCTATCATTATGGCGGAAAAAATACCTGGGCTCGCCGTCAACAGGATTACTCTTAGGGCCGTTTGCCATCGCGTTGCCCCTAGAGCCAAAGAACCTTGCGTCAGAGAGTGAGGAACACCAAAAACAGCATCCTCGCTTATAGAAAATATTGTCGGAATCACTGCAAAACCTATCGCTATCCCGACCACAAGAGAATTACGTTGGTCGTAAGTAATGCCCCAAGCAGTTGCCATCCAATGCGTTAAGCTACCGTCAAAAAAGTAGATCTGGATAAACTCTCCAAGAATAAAGCTCAAATACCCACCAATTAAGAGAATAGGCACCAAAAATAGTGCCTCCCACCCATCCATGTCTATAATTTTCCATCTTGAAGGGAGCCAAGCCCAGGTAAAAGCAGCCAGCAATACCATCATGGGCATAACCAGTAGGGCCATTGTAAAACCTGGCAAATAACGCTCAATTAATGGGGCCAGCCAAAGTCCAGCTAAAAACCCTAAAATAACAGTAGGTAATGCAGCCATTATCTCTATCGAAGGCTTAACAATCTTGCGCATTCCAGCTGACATGAAATATGCCGTGTAAATAGCACCTAATACCGCCAGTGGGATAGCAAATAACATGGAATAGAAAGTAGCCTTTAACGTACCGTAAGCTAGGGGAGTTAGGCTAAACTTAGGTTCAAAATCATTATTAGAAGCCGAAGATTGCCAGACATATAGAGGTTTATCGCGACTTTCGTACCACACTTCCTGCCATAAAGCAGAAAATGAAACTTCAGGGTGCTCGTTATGTACCTCAACCATCCCAATACTGCCATTTTCAGCTCGAAAAGTGATAGCATCAGCTCTAGGAGAAAACTTAATTCCCTCAGATAGTGCTTGAGTTCCCAAGGTACCAGAAAAAACACGTCGTTCTGCTGTCGCATGATAGAGAGAGAAGTTACCTTTCCGATCAATCACGCCAAATGCTTTGCGGTCATACTCAGCTGCAATATCCACAACCCCACTATTCATCGGAATAAAAGAACGAATTTTTCGCAAACTTGCAATATTGCCGGGACCGCGTACAGGAAACCAGTGGGATAAATTTCCTTGGCTATCTCCAACTATAACTGACAACCCCCCGCTCAAATACTTTAGTGCTGTAGGTCTAACAGAACCCTCAACAACTTTAACGCGATCAATCAATCGAGGAGATGTTTTATCGGTAATATCATAAAGCTCGAGCGTGCCGTCACGGGATAAGAGATACGCCTCTCTCTGGTCGACATTCATGGCTAAATGACTAATTTGGTTGCCCTCTAAGCGCAGAGTGGAGCGCTCTATGACCCATTCACCCGTGTCATCCAAAAATGAAGACTCTTTAACTGCACCAACAAGGTTAACGCTTCCGTCTTCCGAGACGCCCAGAACAGTGACCTCATCTTCAGTCGACTGGCCAGTTATTAATCGGATAGCCACACCTTTCTCATCTAAAACGAGCTTTTGCCCTTCTAAGGGCCTTATTAACGATGGACTCACGAGCCTCTTATCATTGGGATACGAAATTGTGTAATTAGCCTTAAAGACGTCCGCACGGCCATCATCGGAGCCTGTAATTATGACGTTACTGGTCAGAGCTCCTACTGCGAAAGAAGACATTTTCGTCCCTGATAGGACATTCAAAGAGCTAGATTCTATAATTCTCCCGCTATCTGTAGAAAAAAACTGATAACTACCTCCCTCAGATACCTGCAAACCTACCTCTTTATATTCTTCGAGAGAGACGTACAGCGGAGCCTCTGCATAATCAAGATCAAACTGGGTAACTACCCCCACTTTCGCCGCTTGAAATAACGGCGCAACAGAGTAGAAAAGAAAAAGAAAGATAAGCGCGATAGCCGCAATCACAATCACTCCGCCTACACTCATAACCCACGCGAATACGCGATCTTTTACTAAACGGCGCCTTTCATGGGCGCGATTCTTTCCTGAGGACGTTATCGAAGACATGATTACTAGATTGATCTCACTAGCCCTAAAGCTGTTGGGTAATTAAAGGTGAAAGAAGAATGTATAGCCTTCACTATAGAAACAAGATTTCCAATATATGATTAAATCACTAATAACAAGATTGAAAAATAATATGACAGTTATATGACATTCATATGACAACGGAAACCAGAGTTTAATTTAATGCCCCGACGTAGGCGATCCAACCTAGATCTGCATCCATACTTAGAACCGGCTCCATCTGAGATGGCTCTTCAGTGATCGGGTCGACGGCTTGGGCGTAAATAATGACTTCAGAGAATCCCGCATCTAGCAATAGTTCTCGTATCTCCGGAAGAGTCCATAATCGCCAATCATAAGTGAATGCTCTTTCCAATTTAGACTTGTCAGGAAAATGAAAATGTATATGGCAACTAATGTCGCTATTAACCGGATTATAAGCCGCTTGATCCCAAACATAGGTAAACCCATCAAGCTTAGTCCGTTCTTTTAACTCTCGATAGGCATCACTTCCACCAAAGCAGTCCAAGAAAAAAATTCCATCTAGCTCAAGATTTTTTCGCACCTTTCTAAAATAAGCTAACAGTAGTTTCCGTTCCTTAAACAACCAGTAGCTAAAATTCATCGCCAGAATGACATCCTGCTGAGGTGTTGTGACCTTCAACACATCTCCTCTAATTAGTTTTACATTAGAACGGGCGGCACCCTTTAACAGAGGAAGATGGTTCTCGTTGGCCCAATTAAGAACTTCCCCATCTATATCAACGCCAATTGCAGTGTTTTCTTGTCCACGACTAGCCCATTCAAAGCACACTGCTGCAGTCCCACAAAAATCTTCACGCAGAAGAGCAGGCCGACGGCCTCTCAATTTTTTAAATTCGTATTCCACAAAATCAACCTCTGTCTCCGCACACTGCACAGATGACTCATAGAGCTTATAGCGATCAGCTTTGACTGCCATGCTGGCCTTCGCAGTCTCCTTGAGCTTATCTTTTTCGTTAGGCAATTTTTAAGTCTCATCTACTAAAGCTTAATTATAGTCACTTGTTTGTGAATTATATGTGTATAATCGCGCCGATTTACTTAAGCGGCAGTGGTAAGCGACCTTGATACACTCCTTTAACCCAATCGAGGCTAACGATTTCCTAGAGAAAAACTCTTCGTCCATCCTCATCGATGTGCGCTCGAAGCTTGAATATAGCTACATCGGTCATCCCTTGGTAGCAAAAAACATAGTGTGGAAAGATTACCCAGGCTGGGAAATTAACGAAAATTTTGTACAGGAAGTTGAGGAACTAGCTAGAAGTAAGACGGCTATCCATAAAGATAGACCGATCCTACTGATTTGCAGAAGCGGTGCTCGCTCAATGGACGCTGCGCTCAAACTCGAGGAGGCCGGCTACACAACTCTTTTTAACATCGATGAAGGCTTCGAAGGCGATAAGGATGACCATAACCATCGAAGCAAAGTAAATGGCTGGAAATTTCACGGATTACCGTGGAGACAAGGCTAATCTTAACAACTGTCAAACAGCGGTCCTAATATATGTCAACTGAAAAACTTCGCAATCTCGCCATTGTGGCGCACGTCGACCACGGCAAGACTACTCTAGTGGACGAGCTCCTTAAGCAAACCGGAACACTCGATCATCGAAGAGGAAACGCCAATATTCGTGTGATGGATAGTAATGACATCGAACAAGAAAGAGGGATCACCATCCTCGCTAAAAACACCTCTTTGAAGTGGAAAGACTATCGAATAAATATCGTCGACACTCCTGGACATGCTGATTTCGGGGGAGAGGTAGAGCGGATTCTATCAATGGTGGACTCTGTCTTACTACTCGTAGACGCTGTAGATGGCCCAATGCCACAAACACGCTTTGTCACGCAGAAAGCCTTCCAGCATGGATTAAAGCCACTCGTCGTGATTAACAAATGTGATAGGGATGGCGCTAGACCAAGCTGGGTTTTAGATCGCACATTTGATCTCTTTGATAAACTTGGTGCTACGGACGAGCAGTTGGACTTTCCTGTCATATATGCGTCAGCTCTTCAAGGCTATGCACGAATTGATGAGAATGGAACAGAGACTACTATGGATTCACTATTCGAAGCGATCGTGAAATATATCCCACCGCCACCGGTCAATCTAGATGGTCCTTTGCAAATGCAAATCAGCTCTCTGGACTACTCAAGCTATGTAGGCGCTATAGGGATAGGACGGATTACACGAGGAACTATTAAGACCAATCAATCTCTGGTCATTATTGACCGAGACGGTATATCCAGACGTGGTAAAGTTTTGGAGGTTCTAGGGTTTCAAGGCCTCGAAAGGGAAGTCAGAGATTCAGCTGAAGCAGGCGATATCATAGCTATCACAGGCATAGATAAGCTGCGAATATCAGACACCTTGTGCGACCCAGATCACCCAGATCCGATGACCCCTCTCTCCGTAGATGAGCCAACAGTTAGTATGACATTCGAAGTGTCAGATTCACCATTCGCTGGGAAAGAAGGCAAATTTGTCACAAGTCGCCAAATCCTGGAAAGGTTGGAACAAGAGCTGATTGCTAACGTGGCCTTACGTGTAGAGAAAACAAAAGACCCTAAAATCCTTATAGTCTCTGGTAGGGGAGAGCTTCATATTTCAATCTTAATTGAGAATATGAGACGAGAAGGCTTCGCTTTTTGTGTTGGACGACCACAAGTCATAGTGAAAGAAGTCGATGGCGTAAAATCTGAGCCATTTGAACAAGTAGTCGTTGACGTTCCAGAAGAGTTCCAGGGCGCAGTCATGGAGCGCTTAGGCACTAGACGGGGAAGCCTTCAAAATATGCAACCAGATGGAACTGGTCGTGTCCGATTAGACTACACTATTCCAGCTAGAGGCCTAATTGGCTTTCGAACTGAATTCATGACTGCCACGGCAGGAAATGGATTAATTTTCTCAAGTTTTGACAGCTTCCGTCCAGTCGAAAGTGGTTTAATCGGGGCTCGCAACAAGGGAGTCCTTATTTCAAACGGACATGGAAAGGCTTTGGCTTTCGCGCTGTTCAATCTTCAGGAGAGAGGCCGCTTATTTACAGGCCACGGTGACGAAATTTTTGAAGGAATGATTATTGGACAACATTCACGCGACAATGACTTAGTCGTGAACCCGCTGAAAGCTAAACAACTTAACAATATTCGCGCAGCGGGCACCGATGAAAATTTAATTCTCTCGCCACCTATAGTCTTTGATCTTGAACGAGCTCTTGAGTTTATTGCCGACGATGAATTAGTAGAAGTAACTCCCAAAGCAATAAGGTTGAGGAAGCGACAGCTGACTGAAAACGAGAGAAAGCGCACACAACGCTCATCTGATAAAGCAGAAGCAAGTTAGCTTCTTTATAGTTCTAGCTTTCTAGCCTACAGAACGCTTCAATCGCTTTTGTGACAGGACCGACTCCAGTCGAAAGTGTTATCGAGTAATGGTTAGTAGCAGGGACTTCGATCCAAGTTAGGTGCTCTATTGCAATAGACTTCTCTTCAACCGTCTGCACGGGTAGCATAGGTTTCGGCTGATTCAGCAAGCCACGCTCAGCTGTCATTAGCAACATCGGGGCAGTCACCTGATCAATCATGCTTACCATAGAAGGAGCCATCAGTCCTTCGCCGTCCGCAAAAACAGCTTCTTTAACAACACGGCTCTTATAGCCGCCCGATATTTCTTCCAGATCGTAAGTGAAAAAACGCTCTACATCGTCATTCCAGTTTATAGCATCCAAAAAAGCGGGGTGTTTGTGCCAGAAATCGAGATAATCCTCTATACTTTTGAACTCTAATGAAAGACGATCAACTGCTGGACCTAATGTTTTCCTTAAATACTCTTCTGGCTCCATACTTGACGGCCTTGGCAGTGCCAGCCCTCCATCCACTAATATCAGCCGCTCCAAATAATCAGGGAAACGAACTCCAAACTCTACACCAACATAAGCCCCCATTGAGTGTCCGGCTAAAAAGACTGGTTTTTGACTTAACTGTTCAATCACTCTACACAAGTCCTCTTGATGCGCAGGCAGGCCGTATCGTCCCTGCAAGCTATTACTAGCTCCACGTCCTCTTAAGTCAGGTGCAATGACATCGAAACCCGCACTACTCAGCTTTTCGGCAATAGATCCCCAAGCCAAATGAGACGATGAAATTCCATGCACTAAAACAATAGTAGGGCCATTATTTGGCCATCTCGCTACGGCAAGTTCCCCTCCTGCAACCGCTACGTTGATCATCTGCTTTTTTAAGATCATTTACATTCCTTATGTAATCCCATTTCAATAATGTCATTATATACTGATGGCAACCAAGCTAAAAAACCTTCTGATTGTGCACCATTCTCGTTCCGGTACCGTGCAAAGAATGGCCGAGGCCGTTATTGCCGGAGCCAGCATCTGCGAGAATGTCCACGTTGAAACATTAGACCCGCTGCACGCTTCAATAAAAGCGGTAAAAAAAGCTGATGCAATTATCATAGGAACTCCAGAAAACTTCGGGTATATGTCGGGTGCTATTAAATTCTTTTTCGAAGAAATCTATTATGAGTGCCTAGACTCATCGAGAGGTCTTGCCTACGCCCTGTTTGTTGCGGCAGGCAACGATGGTAGTGGTGCTGTCTCATCAATAGAGCGAATTATAAAGGGTCTAGGGTGGAAAGCTGTCGCCGAACCAATCATTGCCAGAGATGGAATAACGGAAGATACATTAGAAAACTGCAGAGAATTGGGCATGACGCTATCGGAAGGGCTAGAATTAGGGCTATATTAACGTTCTAAATAAAAAGTCACTCACACGAAGGCTCCGAACTGTAGCAAGGTCACCATATGTCTATTGAACCATCCCCTCAAATTAACGAGTCTTCTGGAGTCACCGAAGTAGACTTTGGCAGTGAGATAGCTGATATACGCAAAACAGGCATTGATCCAAACTTTTGGTATCCGGTAGCACGCTCAAAAGATCTTAAATTAGGCAAAACACTTGCGGTAACTTTTTCCGGAGATCCTATTGTGCTCGTCCGTCCAAAAAATGGTGAGGCTTTTGCGCTTGAAAATCGTTGCGCTCACCGCCAAGTACCACTCGATATAGGAAAAGTGGCGGGGTGTACTCTAAAATGCGGCTATCACGGATGGGTATACGATGCGCAAGGAAAATGTATAAGTATTCCATATCTTGATAGCAGTAAAACAAAACGTAACCGAGTGCGCCATTATCCCTCTCGCGAGGCTTACGGGCTATTTTTTATATTTCCAGGTGATCCTGAAAAAATGGAAGACGCAATCTTCCCCAATCTCCCTACTGCGGACAACCCGAAATATAAAACGCGATACTTGGATAGAAAAGTCGACTGCCACTATACTTTTATGCATGAAAACCTAATGGATATGAACCACCAGTTTCTTCATAGAAAGCTCATGGGTGGAATAAAAACGATGTTCTTAGGTATGCGAGAAGGAAAAAATTGGTTCGAAGCAGACTATACCTTCACCCGAGCAAGTGGCTCACAACCGCTCGGTGAAAAGTTCATGCTAGGTGACAGGCCCAAGGCTGCTGCAGGTGAGCGAGATCTGATGACTATCAGAACCGAATACCCTTATCAAACTCTCAAATTTTGGACCGCAGGCAGCAAAGAACCGGCGCTTGATCTCTGGAATATTTATGTTCCAGTTGATAAGGATAATAGAAAAAATCACACCTTTGGTCTAATGATGATCAAACGGCCAAAGATGGGTTTCCTACTTGATATGTTTTGGCCATTTATTATTTGGTTCACTAACGGGATTTTTGCCGAAGACAGAGTTATCTGTGAGCTAGAGCAAAAAGCCTTTGACGAGAACGATTGCGATTCTAATAATGAAGTCTTTCCAGCCATCAAAGGGTTGAGAAAAGTCCTGATTGAAAATGGTATTAGATAAGAGAAAGCATACATTTATGGCTAATGGACATCTCGCTACGGTTACTCTATCTCACTCATGGTGAGAAAAGGCAACTAACACCACCTTAAAAAGGTTAGCCGATCAACTAGATCCAACCCAGTCCTTGGGCTTAAGAAAGCACTCATGTAATTTCGCTTCGGCACTCCCCGGCTCAGGAATATAGTCATACTGCCATCGAACAAGCGGAGGGAGTGACATTAAAATTGATTCAGTCCGCCCACCTGATTGCAGTCCAAAAAGAGTCCCTCTATCATAAACCAAGTTGAACTCCACATATCTCCCTCGGCGATATAGCTGAAAATCGCGTTCTTTTTGCGAGTAGAGAAGGTCTTTCCTCTGTTTAACAATAGGAAGGTATCCTTTTAGGAACTGGTCTCCAACACCTTGGATAAACTCGAAACACTCCTCAAACGGCCATCGATTCAGGTCGTCAAAAAATAGCCCCCCGATACCTCTCTGCTCATCCCGATGCTTGAGATAAAAATAATCATCACACCACTGTTTAAACTGAGGGTAGACGTCATCCCCGTATCTGACGCATGCAGCCCGAGCTGATTTATGCCAAGAGATCGCATCCTCTTCAAACCCATAATATGGGGTTAAGTCAAAACCGCCACCAAACCACCATACTGGATCTTCCCCCTGTTTATCGGCTCGAATAAATCGTAAGTTCGCATGTGTAGTAGGGACGTATGGGTTCTTAGGATGCGCCACTATGGAAACGCCCATAGCTTGAAAATCACGTCCCACCAGCTCAGGCCTTTTCGCCGTAGCAGCTGGCGGTAACGCCTCACCTTTTACAGCTGAGAAATTGACTCCCGCTTGCTCAAAAATTCCACCTTTAGTCAGAATTCTCGTGCTACCGACGCCCAAGTCCCCACGTTCCCACTTATCTTCTATAAAAACTCCGGTCCCATCTAATGTTTCTAAGGACAGACAGACTTTATCCTGAAAGCCTATAAACCAGTTCTCTACTCTTTCGAGATCATCGATTCCTATGTATTTAGACATTGCGTCATCTCACTTTTTCACTTCTTTTACTTATCAAATGGAGCGCGACCTGTTAATGTACGCTCCATAGTCAACCAATTCAGTATATCTAAAAAATGACAAACAAACGCACTGCTAGTGTTGAGAGAAAAACCAACGAGACCGATATCAAAATCAGTATCGATATCGACGGGGTTGGGAATGGAAAATTTCAAACAGGGATCCCTCTTCTCGAGCACATGCTTGACCAGATTTCGCGACACGGCCTCATTGATTTGGATATCACCGCTATTGGAGATCTAGAAATCGACGGTCATCATACTGTAGAAGATGTGGGCATAACCTTAGGACAAGCGGTTAATAAAGCTCTAAGTGATAAAAAAGCGATCACGAGATACGGCCACGCTTACGTTCCACTGGATGAAGCGCTGTCGCGCGTCGTCATAGATCTGTCTGGCCGCCCTGGATTAACCTACGAAGTTAAATTCCCCCGTGCCTTAATTGGTGATTTTGACGTTGACCTGTTCTTCGAGTTTTTTCAAGGGTTTGTTAACCACGCGAATTGCACAGTCCATATTGATAATATTAGGGGTCGAAACGCGCACCACATAATCGAAACAGTGTTCAAAGCCTTCGGACGCGCATTGCGGATGGCTGTTCAGTTAGATCCACGTATGGCAGGGAAAATGCCTTCTACCAAGGGCGTACTATAAGTATTGCTTAATTCGTCTATGTCAAAAATTGCCATCATCGATTATGGAAGTAGCAATCTTCGCTCTGTGTTCAAAGCGCTAGAAAAAGTCGCAGTAAGTCAACAGAAAGTGGAGGTCACGAATGATCCTGCAGTCATCGCGGCTGCTGATCGTGTTGTTTTTCCTGGACAAGGTGCTATCGCAAATTGCATGAGCCAGCTACAGAAACTTGATCTCATTGAAGCCGTAAAAGAGGCTATCGCCGAAAAACCTTTCCTAGGGATTTGCCTTGGTCTTCAGTCATTAATGCTAACAAGCGAAGAAAATGACAATACCCCGTGCCTAGGAATATACGATGGCATCGTAAAACGTTTCCATCATCAAGAAATCGACCGAAAAAGAACTACGCCGCGAGAAAAAATTCCCCACATGGGGTGGAATCAAGTGCAATGGACTAGACCTCATCCTTTGACGGCAGGCATCCCCACGAGCAGTCGCTTTTACTTCGTACATAGTTACTTTGTAGAAGTCCAAGACAAGACTTTGGTGGCAAGCAAAACCGAACACATTCTAGACTTCACTTCTGCCATCGCAAAAAACAATGTTTTCGCAACTCAATTCCATCCAGAAAAAAGTGCTGCATTTGGACTAGCACTATTAAAGAACTTTGTAACTTGGAACGGGAGCTGCTAAATCTTATTCTGTTCCCTTAGTACCGCTCGATAACCGATGTCTTTGCGGAAAAATTTTCCAGGCCAATCTATATTACTGGCTCGAACGTAAGCTTCCGCCTGAGCCGCCTCAACAGAGGAGCCCAAGCCAACCACACACAAGACTCTACCTCCCGAAGTAACACATCCCACTTCGTTGAGTTTGGTGCCCGCATGAAAAACTTTTGTATTAGGTGTTTCGTTCTCTAATCCCGAAATAACGTCACCTTTCGAATAGTCAAAAGGATAACCGCCTGCCGCCATAACTACACCTAAAGCAGCTCTAGAATCCCATTCTAATTCAACCTTGTCGGCATCACCTTGTAATACTTGCAGGCAAGACTCTACAAGGTCTGAAAGTAACCGGCACATGATTGGTTGTGTTTCGGGATCGCCAAAACGGCAATTAAATTCTAGTACCTTTGGCACTTTGTCAGCACCAATCATAAGACCAGCATATAAGAACCCTTTATAGGGACGACCATCCTGCTGCATTCCTTTTAGTGTAGGCAGGACAACAGTACGAATTATTTCTTGCTCCATCTCATCGTCAATAATCGGCGCCGGTGAATACGCCCCCATTCCTCCGGTGTTAGGGCCTTTGTCACCTTCATCTCGTGCCTTATGATCTTGTGAAGACGCAAAAGGAATAGCCGTAACGCCGTCAGTCATACAAATGAAACTGGCTTCTTCCCCTGTCAGAAATTCCTCTACAACGATTTTCGCACCCGCATCTCCGAAAGCATTTTCCTCCAACATATCATGAGCAGCCTTGAGAGCCTGGTCTCTGGTAACAGCTACCACTACTCCTTTACCAGCGGCCAAGCCATCAGCTTTCACAACGACAGGAATAGGGACGCTATTTATGTAATCCACGGCACTATCTATATCAACAAACACTTCGTAGTCTCCAGACGGGATCCCATAGCGTTTTAAAAAATCCTTGGTGTAAGATTTAGAGGCTTCTAAAATGGCTGCCTGTTTCGTTGGCCCGAAACAAAGCAGACCTGCAGCTTCAAAGGCATCTACGACCCCATCCGCCAACGGCGCCTCAGGACCAACGATAGTAAGGTCTATCTTTTCGGTCTGCGCAAAATCCACGAGCAAACTAGTTTCATCTGCTTCAATTGGTACATTCTTAACCAGCTTTTCATAACCAGTCCCGGGATTACCGGGAGCACAAAAAACCAACTCTACTAACGGTGATTGCGCGCACTTCCATGACAGGGCGTGCTCTCTTCCGCCGCCGCCGATAATCAATACTTTCATGTCTTATATTCCAATAGTGTGTATTTTTCTAATGACGAAAATGTCTCTCTCCAGTAAAAACCATTGCAATACCGTGCTCATCAGCGGCCTCAATGATCTCGTTATCCCGTATTGAGCCACCAGGCTGAATGATAGACAGGATGCCATTCTCCGCTGCGGCATCAATACCATCTCTAAATGGGAAAAATGCATCGGATGCCATGACTGCACCAACAATATTCAGCCCTTCATCTTTCGCTTTTATCGCAGCGATCCGGGCACTATAAACTCGACTCATCTGTCCCGCGCCAATACCTAATGTTTGCCTGTCCCGCGCATAAATAATTGCATTTGATTTTACGCTAGCAACGACTTTCCAGGCAAAAAGAAGGTCTTTCACTTCCAATGAAGTAGGCGCTCTTTGAGTAACTAACTTTAATCTCGATTCAGTCATTAGTTGGGCGCAATAGTCTCTTTCTTGAACGAGCAAGCCACCCATCACTCGCTTGTACTCTATTTGGTTAAATGGTTCTTCGGACCAAAATCCTGTCTCTAAAACTCGAATATTTTCTTTTGCTTTGAATACGTCACGTGCATCAGCAGAAATTTCAGGTGCAATAATGACTTCTACAAATTGTCGCTCAATAATAGTTCTTGCCAGGTCTGCATCAACCATTCGGTTAAAGGCTAAGATACCTCCAAATGCTGATGTCGGATCTGTCGCAAACGCTAAATCATAGGCTAATGACAAACTATCAGCCTCAGCAACACCGCAAGGGTTGGCATGTTTGACAATACAACACGCCGGCTCTGTAAATGTCCTTACTGCATCTAGCGCTGCGTCAGTGTCTGCGATATTGTTGTAAGAAAGCTCCTTACCCTGTAGCTGAGCTGCACCAACAACCGTTCCATTTTTTGGATCTTCTTCGCCGTAGAAAGCTGCTGTCTGATGAGGATTTTCCCCATATCGTAAAACCTGCTTTCGGGTCAAACTAAGTGTTAGCTTTTGCGGAAATTTTTCTTGCGCGGAGGTATTTGGGCCAGACAAATATTCGGCGATTGCACTATCGTACTGAGCCGTATGGTTATAAACCTTAGCAGCCAACTTATAGCGATATTCTTCTGTCACGCTACCATTATCCTCAAGTTGTTGCGCAACCTCAAAATAGTCTTTGGGATCACAGACAACAGTGACTGCTTGGTGGTTTTTTGCAGCGGCGCGCAACATCGTAGGCCCGCCAATATCAATATTCTCAATAGCATCCGCAAGAGAGCAGTCTGCTCGGGCAACTGTCGATTCAAAAGGGTATAAGTTCACCACTACCAGATCAATGGGTTCTATTTGATGATCACGCATAGCATCCTCATCAATTCCTCTTCTTCCTAAAATTCCACCATGGATTATCGGATGCAATGTTTTTAAACGCCCTTCCATTAATTCAGGGAAACCGGTTCTTTCCGACACATCCGTAACGGCTATTCCAGCATTTCTCAGCGCGGTAGCTGTACCCCCAGTTGACAGAATACCCATTCCGCAATCAACTAAAATTCGTGCAAATCCCTCAATGCCCGTTTTGTCAGAAACACTGATCAACGCCCAATTCCGATTAGTCTTACTCATTTATTTTTCAAACCATATTTTTGGAGACGCGTTCTCAGCGTTCCTCTATTTATACCCAATGTCTTTGCCGCAAGGGACAAATTACCTTTTGATTCTCGCAGAACTATTTCAAGCAACGGCTTTTCCACCTCAACCAACACCATTTCATATAGATCAACGGGGGTTTCACCGTTTAAGTCTTTGAAATATTGTTCTAATGCCGTCGTAATCATCTCTCGAAACGGTATTGGAGATGTCTCTGTCACGCTGCGACCTCCGCATATACATGATTAAAAATACTGTGCAAAAAATCCTGTTGTTCAGCAACATCCAGAATTGTGTTAAACATCTTCCGTAAAGCAGGCGCATTAGGAAAGGCATCTAAGTACCACCCAATATGCTTCCGCGCCATTAGTAAACCTTTTTGCTGCCCATAGTGTTCATGGATCCCCTGAAGATGGTCGCTCATTACCACAACACGCTCCTCAAGAGTGGGTGCCACCCAGGGAAGGTCGTTGAGACATGCTTTTACCGACGCAAACAACCAAGGATTCCCTCTAGCCGCCCTCCCGATCATAAGGCCGTCTATACCAAAATTCTCGAACAAATTTTTCGCAACGGCCCCTGACGTGATGTCTCCGTTTGCAACCACAGGGATCAAAACAGCTTGTTTTATAGTGGCTGCCGTCTCATGCTCAGCGGTTCCGTTGAACTTACAAGCACGTGTTCTGCCATGAACCACCAGACCTGTTATACCTTCAGACTCTGCTATACGCGCAATATCAACGGCATTTTTATTTTCTAAGCTCCATCCAGTCCGGATTTTCAACGTTACAGGAACTTGAACAGAGTTCACTACTCGTGCAAGGATTGAGCTCACTTTCTTAGTGTCTCTCATCAATGCGGATCCAGCTGCTTTTCCGCAAACTTTCTTAGCCGGGCAACCCATATTAATGTCAATTACGTCCGCGCCGTTATCTTGCGCAATGCAAGCAGCCTTAGCCATGACTTCAGGATCAGAGCCCACCAGCTGAATCACTCTAGGAGAAGCCTCGCCATCCATATTTAGCCTAGCACGAGTATTAGCCCGATCCCACAGCTCTAATTTAGAAGCCACCATCTCAGAAACAGCGTAATCTGCACCTAGTTTACGGCAGATTTTTCGAAATGGCTTATCTGTAATACCCGCCATTGGCGCTAAAGCAATAGCATTTTTTAAATGTGACTTAATAATTTTCATTGTTACTAAACAGGAACCCAACTTTTTAAACATCAATACCTTTAACGTAATCCACAACAGATCCCGCTGACTCGATCAGTCACGATGATAGCCATAAAACAGTCTCTCTGAAAGTAGGAATAGGACCATTAATGTATTTTTAATAGCCAAGAAGACAATGTCCTAAGCCATCATTTCCTCACTCCTGCTAAAAGGGCCCAACCATTTTGTTCAGAGCTCGATGATAATCGAAAGTTATTTGAGTACACCTCCTTTATTACCTCTACCTGCGTTCGTAGCAACCCTGACAAAACAATCTCACCACCGGGTTTAATTAATGCCGCAAAGGAACTTTCTAGCTCTATTAGAGGCTGCATTAAAATATTGGCAATAAGTAAGTCAGCGCCACTAGGGATATGGACGGCGTCGCTTACACAAAATACTCTGTCTTGTAGTTTGTTGTCACGAATATTGCTACTAGAGACAGACAGAGCTAACGGGTCAATATCAATCGCAGTCACAGTCTTAGCACCAAAAAGCGCCGCCGCCATGCTTAAAATACCTGAGCCACAACCATAGTCGACAACGGTGAAATTCGAGAGGGAGACATGGCTCCCCAGCCAATTTAGGCATAATGCCGTGGTCTCATGAGTACCCGTGCCAAAGGCTTGTCCAGGATCAATGGTAAGGAGGTGTCGAACGTCGGCAGGAGCCTCCAACCAACTTGGACAAACACAGAGCCCGCCAGAAAACCTCATAGGAACCCACGAAGACTTCCAACGGTCAAGCCAGCCCGAGTCTGTGACCTTTGTTTCAACGATATTAGTAAGGCCTTTCAACTTTCGTAATTCAGTTACCGCCAGTGCAGAGGACTGGACCGATTCAAAAAGGGCTCTTACGACACTATTTGTCCAAGACTTGATATTAGAAATCCCTGGCTCGTCAAACATGTCACAATCGCCATCAGACTGCGTGATGGAGGTGGCCCCAAGTGCCAACAAAGTTGGCTCTATCAGCCCATAGGCATCAGTCTCTAGTTCGAAACTGATTTCATACACTTTTATTAACCCTTATCAAGAAGTCTTTCTAAGTAATGGATGTCAGTTCCACCCTTTCGGAAATCCTCATTCGAAAGTAGATCTTGATGGAGAGGTATGTTCGTTTTTATCCCCTCAAAAACAAATTCCCTCAGAGCATTCTGAGTTCTAGCTATTGTTTCAAGTCGATCGTCGCCATAGCAGATTAGTTTCCCAATCAGAGAATCATAGTTTGGGGGGACGGCGTAGCCAGAATAAATATGTGAGTCAACCCGAACCCCTCGGCCTCCTGCTGCATGGTAAGATTGAATCTTGCCTGGAGAAGGGAGAAAAGTATAGGGATCCTCTGCATTTATCCTACACTCAATAGCGTGTCCCACTAACGTGATATCCTTTTGCTCATATGCCAGAGGCTGACCCGCGGCGATCAAAAGCTGCTGTTTTACTAAATCGATGCCCGTAACCATTTCTGTTACAGGGTGTTCGACCTGTATTCGCGTATTCATTTCAATAAAATAAAAATTGCCGTGTTCGTAGAGAAACTCAAAGGTGCCCGCTCCTCTATAGTCAATCCGTTTACAGGCCTCAGCGCAAAGAGCTCCTAATTCGTTCCGCATCTCTTTAGATATTCCTGGGGCAGGCGCCTCTTCTATTATTTTCTGGTTCCGGCGCTGCATCGAGCAATCCCTTTCTCCTAGATGGATAGCATTGCTAAAATTATCCGCAAGAACTTGGATCTCAATATGACGAGGGTGCTCCAAATACTTTTCTAAGTAGACACTATCATTATTAAAAGCAGCACCGGCCTCTGCACGCGTTAGAGCAATAGACTCCAAAAGCGACTTTTCTTCAAACACGGGACGCATGCCTCTACCGCCGCCGCCACCGGAAGCCTTAATCATTATTGGATACCCTATCTCTCGTCCCATCGCTAGATTTGCATCCGGATCATCGCCCAGCGCGCACCCTGAGCCAGGAACACAAGGGACACCCGCCTCCTTCATTGCTTCAATAGCTGATAGCTTGTCGCCCATAATTCTCATTGTCTCGGCTTTCGGCCCAATGAAGACAAAGCCACTACGCTCTACTTGCTCCGCGAAGTCAGCATTTTCAGATAAAAACCCATAACCAGGATGAATGGCATCAACATCAGCTAATTCAGCAGCTGCAATGACACCAGGTGCATTCAAGTAGCTCAAATTAGGCGCCGCTGGGCCAATACAAACAGACTCGTCTGCCAAACGGACGTGCTGCAGATCTCGATCCACGTCCGAATGAACAGCCACAGTTTTAATACCTAATTCACTACATGCCCTAAGGATTCTGAGCGCGATCTCTCCACGATTAGCAATTAATACTTTATTAAACATTCGTTAAAATACCGTTTAAGAAATCAAAAATAATGGTTGTCCGTATTCAACAGGAGAACCGTTCTGAGCGATAATAGCGACAACTGTGCCAGCTACTTCAGCCTCTATCGGGTTCATTATCTTCATCGCTTCAATAATACAAAGAGTGTCCCCAATGTTAATAGTCTGGCCAACAGCAACAAATGGCCCTGATTCAGGAGACGCTGCGGCATAAAAAGTACCAACCATCGGGGAGGTGATATGGTTTGAAGACTCAGTTGGTAACGATTGCGGCAATGTCTGAGCATTAACCGCAGGTGCTGCAGCCATCGGAGGAGGCGCTAATACAGCCGTCTGAACATTAGCTATTTGTCCTCTGCTGATCCTAACAGACTCTTCGCCTTCATGAATCTCAATCTCCGCTATTCCCGATTCCTCGAGTAACTCTATTAATTTTTTTACTTTCCTAATATCCACTTGATCCTCGCTATAACTCAACTCAAAATATTTACGTATATAAAACTATCCACTCGTTCTAACTGAGCCGCTCAACAGCCGCTTGCAGCGCTAGCTCGTATCCATGAGCACCGAAGCCAGAAATAACACCAACAGCTATATCAGAAAGGTAAGACTGGTGACGAAAAGATTCACGCGAAAAAACATTGGATAAATGTACTTCAATGAATGGGATTTCTGTTCCTAAAAATGCATCTCTTATCGCAACACTTGTGTGCGTATAAGCTCCAGGGTTAATGACAATAAAATCAACGCCATCTAACTTAGCCTTATGCACCCGATTAACTAACTCACCTTCAATGTTACTTTGATAAGTTGTTACGACTAAGCCCAATCTACTAGCTTTATCTGCCATAAGATCATTCAGATCGCTAAGTGACAACTGCCCATAGACCTCAGGCTCTCTTTGCCCCAGTAGATTTAAATTCGGTCCATTTAAAAACAGTACGCTATGCAAAAAAAACTCCCTCTACAACCTCGTCCGGAAAGTGGCACATATTAGCATACTCCACTGGCTTTGAAAAACACGTTTATAGAATATAGACTAAGTTAGCGACTGATTTGCAGATTTTTCATTATTTTCACCAGTTCTTTTTCTGCATCAACCTGTTCCCACTCACCCATATGACTGTAAAGCAATCCCCCATCTCGAGACAAAACCACTGTAAACGGAAGCGCGCCTATCTCGTTCCCTAAAACTTCCATGAAACGCACGACATCAGCATCGCCAATCAGTAATGGGTAGTTTACGACTGTTGTCTCTTTAAATTCTCGCACGGACGCCTCAGAGTCCAATGCAACGCCAATAAATTGTACGCCATTTTTCCTGTACTTCTCCTGAAGCATCGTAAATAGAGGGATCTCTCTCAAGCAGGGAGGGCACCAAGTCGCCCAAAAGTTAATAACTACAACATCATTTACCCATGATGACAGCGGCCTCTTATCTCCCTTCAGATCTTGAAATTCCCACTCTAAAACCTGGCGCTCTTCTCGAGAAGAAATCTGAGTCTCTTCGTGGGGATCTATCCTTGGACGTGTATCTGACGATATAAGATAACCCGCAAGGCCAAAAAGACTTGCCAAAAATCCAAGCAAAAGATAGTGCTTAGTTCTCACTTCTGTTCCACCTGTTTTATGATTTCCAAAAATTCGGTCGCGTCTACAAAACCTATCGTCCTCGATTCGCTTACCTCTTTACCGTTTTTAAAGAAGAGCACAGCCGGCGGTCCATACAACATAAATTGAGACAAAAATTTCCTATCCATCTGATTGTTGTCCGTCACGTCAAATCTTAATAGTTGATTCTCGTTCAGCCAACTGCGCACCAGCGGCTGCTCAAATGTTTTCTTTTCTAAGTGCCTGCACTCCACACACCAATCGGCATAGACATCCAAAATCACAATTTGATCAGTGTCAACTGAAGCATCAATAGCTGCTTGTAATTGACTTAGTTCGGAAACAGATAGATACCTCACCTGATTTTGCTCGCTCTCCGCAAAGTCTGATGAAGTCATGAGGCTGGGTGATCCGTTCAAGTAAAAATATAGACCAAACCCGCAAATCATTACGTAACACGATATCACCAGCCATTTAAGTTGTGGACGGCGAGACATTAAACTAGTTTTATGAATTATCAATCCAAACCATATTAGGAAAGCCAACAGTAACAAAAACCACAAAGAAAATAGTATGCTGGGGTGCGCAACTCTTTCTAAAAATACTAAAGCCACAGATATAAAAATAAAACCAAAAAGCTGATTTATCCGCTCCATCCACCCACCCACTCTTGGCAGTATAAAGCCGGCCGAGGCTCCTATTGCAATAAGCGGCACACCCATCCCGAGCCCCATCACAAAGAGAACAGCCCCGCCTGTCATTGGCGATCCTGTTTGGCTAATGAAGGTCATTGCAGCAGCTAACGGCGGCGCCAAACACGGTCCTGCGATTAATGCGGAGATCAATCCCATCATGAAAACCCCAAAGTAAGTCCCTGAAGTCTGTTTACGACTTGCTGCGTCAAGCCGACGACTAATAAAAGAGGGGATTTGCAGTCTAAACAGCCCAAACATGGAGCATGCCAGAATAACAAACACTAACGAAAAGAGAATCACAACCAGAGGCTTTTGAAAAGACAAATGAAAACTGTACCCTAAAAATCCTGCAGCCACCCCGATGAGAGAATACATCGACGCCATACCCAAAACGTAAAAAATGGACAACGGTAAGGCCTTACTGTCTTCGCCCGAATGCGTCCGCCCTACTATAATTCCCGACAAAATAGGAATCATAGGCAAAACACAGGGGGTAAAAGACAAT
>Ga0308010_1000691_pt1 | contig 20424 bp, 18 predicted proteins | sample Neamet129_FD_202368 | JGI IMG/M metagenome (GOLD analysis project Ga0308010, IMG submission 202368) | Marine microbial communities from water near the shore, Antarctic Ocean - #129 | ecosystem: Environmental > Aquatic > Marine > Unclassified | place: Southern Ocean | collected 2014-07-24 | reverse complement strand
CACTGAGATAAAAGATTTTCAGGCGCCTATTTTATATACCATCCCATTACAGTTACTTTCTTATCATGTGGCTGTTCTAAAAGGGACTGATGTTGATCAACCTAGGAATTTGGCTAAATCAGTCACCGTCGAGTAAATTTGAACAGTGAATTAAAAGCAGAAAATTATGGAAGGATTAGCAGTAATGGGGTTTGTTTTTTAATGCTAGCAGCAGTAAACATGAAAGAGCCTTCACCTAAGTGAATGGCATCAAAGAATTCAGGAACCTAATAATCTTAGGGCCACTAATATATGCAATTCATCATTTTGAAGAGCATATAATTTTTAATTTTAGAGAGTGGAGACTCAGTTATTTTTCTGATAATAATCCGAATTCAACAGAAGAAGTTCTTCTGAGACTATCTATTTTTTTATTGATAATAATCTTTATTCATATGATTAAGAAAAATAGAGCAAGCGCCCATATAATTTTATTTTTCTTAATGACAACGCAGGTTATAAACGCTTTTTTTCATGTTTTCTTTAGTTTTTATTTTTTAGATTTTAGCCCTGGTGCCATAACAGGAGTCCTATTGTATCTTCCAGTTAATTACTTAATTTTCAAAGCAGCACTCAATGAAGGATTCATAACAAGCATTAAAGAAGTAATTTACTTATTTGTTATCGGTGCATGCACGTTTTCTTTATTCGAGTTAATTGGGTCAAAAGTTATGATAATCGCAATATTTTTATCTGTAAGTTACTATTTTATTATTAATGAGCACGATAATAAGAAAGCACTATTCGAAAACAATTAATGACAGTAAGGGAGAAAGCAATGAATGATATAGAACAAATTGAAAATATAGTCCAACTTTACATTGACAGCATGGATGAATCTAATCCCGATAAAGTAAAAGAAACATTTCATGAGAATGCAAAAGTAGCCGGGTATCTTCATGGCAATTTTATGGAAATGACGGTTGATGATTTTGCTGGTTTTTTGGCATCTCAACAACCCGCGCCAAAAGAAAAAGGCGAAAATGTGGTTTTTGAAATCCTTACTTGTGAAATAGAAGGCACAACAGCGTTGGTAAAAATGAGAGACAAATATCTAGGTATAACCTTTCTGGATACTTTGTCTTTTATAAAGAATGAAGGCGAGTGGAAAATTTATAATAAATTATTCAATGTTGAGAGTGAATAAACGAAAAGTGCGTATCTGAAAGATACCTTTAATGCTTGCAATAAGTTCCGCCCCTGTTATTAATGAGCTATACCGGAGAAAGAATATGATAAGAAAATTCCTATTCACCATGACGCTCGGCGCCATACTGGCGTTTTTCATCGTCCCAGTCAATGCCTCTGCCCAAGCTATGGAGTCGATTGAACCATTCAAGGTTGGAACGTTTGCAATCAACGATATACCAACGGTTGGCCTCGTCGTGCGTGATGACAAATTGGTCATCGATCTCGCGGCGGCGAATCGTGCCATGGAGCTGATACCTCAATACAGCAAATTAAGTATGCCCAAAAATATGCTTGGCCTTATAGAGCAATACGAGTATGGCTTGAAGTACCGGATCTATGAAGTTGTAAACTGGCTCGTGAAAGAGAATCAGTTAAGTAGCAGTAGCTGGCCGAACTATGTGCATTCGGTGAGTTCGGTAGATATTATGGCTCCGATTCAATATCCAAGCAAAATCATGAACGCAGCCGTCAATTTCTATACGCACGCATGCGAGGGTTGTAGTGATGAGCAGCTTGCTGCTCAGACTCTCGAGCGGCGCGAAAATCGTGGTGTTCCATACTTATTTCTTAAACCCACTCGTGGCGTAGTTATTGGTGATGGAGAAGATATTATAATGCCTTATGGACGTGACCAGATTGAATGGGAAGTCGAGATGGCTATTGTTTTTGGCCGCACAGGCAAGTATATCTCCTCAAGCCGTGCTTATGATCATGTATTTGGTTATATGGTGGCGATGGATATTTCTGATCGAGGTGGACGTCCACCTGGAGGCTATGGCTCTGGTTCAGATTGGTTCGTCGGTAAGGGCCATGATACATTTGCACCACAGGGTCCATGGATAGTACCTAAGGAATTCTATGGCGATCCAATGGAGCGCCTCCATCAGACTCTGGTCATCGGTGGTGTGACTGTTCAAGAGGCGAGAGCGGGTGACATGATCCATAATATCCCTGAGCTCATTGAGTACGCTTCCTCACTTATCACGGTCTTCCCTGGTGATGTTCTGCAGAGCGGGACGTCGGGTGGAACAGGTGCTGGCCGCGTCCAGCGAGCGACAGGCTCCGGATACCTGGTCGATGGTGAGATAATCAGTGCCAGTATCGAAGGAATCGGTTCGTTGACACACACGGTTAGAGCTGAGCTGAGTATTCCGGCTGACTTATCCGGTGCTCAGTTGCCACCGGTTAAGACTTATCGGCCCGAGCGCTAGCAATTAAAAATTATGTCTAACGCTCCCTTTATCGGCAAAGAAGGGATTCCTAGATTATGGTGGACCCTATTACTTGTAGTGTTTTCGCCTTATTAAATTTTCTCACTCTTTATAGGGAGTGTTCATAATTTTTGGTAAGATTGACTGGGATCTAGAAGAAATAATTGTCATAAATTTTTTTTAAGACTTACAATTGTATTATGGACATCTTAACCAATAAATATAAATCATTTGAAGCTATTGATATAAAAGATAGGCAATGGCCTTCGAAAATCATTAATATTTCACCAATATGGTGTTCAGTTGATCTTAGAGATGGAAATCAAGCTTTAATAGAGCCAATGGGTGTAGAGAGAAAAGATAGGATGTTTTCTCTTTTATGTAAAGTGGGCTTTAAGGAAATTGAAGTTGGTTTCCCCTCTGCCTCGCAAACTGATTTTGATTTTGTAAGAGATCTTATCGATTCTAAAAAAATCCCCTCAGATGTTAATATCCAAGTATTAACTCAAGCAAGAGATGGGCTAATTGAAAGAACTTTTGAATCACTCAAGGGCATTCCTAAAGCAATAGTTCATTTCTATAATTCAACATCAACACTTCAAAGAAAAGTTGTATTTAAGCAAGATAAAGAGGGTATCAAACAAATTGCCCTTCAGGGAGCATTAAAAATAAAAGACCTGGCAGAACAAAATCCAGAAACTGATTGGAGTTTTGAATATTCTCCTGAAAGCTTTACTGGAACTGAATTACCTTATGCAGCTGAAGTCTGTGATGCTGTAACTGAAATTCTAAAAGATGTATCTAATCACAAAATTATAATTAATCTTCCTGCAACTGTTGAGATGTCGACTCCTAATATATATGGAGATCAAATTGAGTGGATGAATAATAATCTCAAAAATAGAGAGAATATTTGTTTAAGTCTTCATCCTCATAATGATAGAGGAACTGCTGTTGCTGCCTCTGAATTTGGATTAATGGCTGGTGCTGATAGAGTTGAAGGAACATTGTTTGGTAATGGTGAAAGAACAGGCAATGTTGATATAGTGACCATTGCATTAAACATGCTCACGCAAGGTATAGAACCAAAACTAGATTTCTCAAATATTAATTCTGTAATGAGAGAAGTTGAGTATTGTAATCAACTACCTGTTCATCCAAGACATCCTTATGCAGGAGATCTTGTTTTTACCGCGTTTTCTGGCTCCCATCAAGATGCAATTAAAAAAGGCTTTCAAGCCATGAAAGATTCTAATAATCCAATTTGGGCGGTCCCTTATTTACCAATAGATCCTGCAGATTTAGGAAGAAGTTATGAGGCAGTTGTAAGAATAAACTCCCAATCTGGAAAGGGTGGAGTAGCTTTCTTGTTGGAAAAAGATCACGGAGTGTCTCTTCCTAGAAGGCTTCAGATTAGTATGAGTCAAAAAATACAAAAATTAGCTGATGAATCAGGAAAAGAGATAAGTAGTACTGAGATTTGGGATATATTTCAAAATCATTTCTTGGTCGCAAAAAATAATTTTTCATACATCAGTCATCTGTCCTCAACTCAAAATGATATAAATCAATTAGAGTTAAAAATGTTAATGAATTCAAAAGAGTCTCTGATAACTGGATCAGGTAATGGTCCGATAGATTCATTTATAAATGGATTATGTGAAAAACTAGATATTCAAATAAAGGTTTCTGATTATCATCAGTCAGCAATATCATCTGGATCAGATGCAAGGGCTGCTGCCTATATTGAATTAGAAAGAGATGGTAAAACAAGTTGGGGAGTTGGAATTAATCCAAACACGACTAGGGCATCCTTTGAAGCAATCATAGTTGGGCTAAGTAAATTAATATAAGCAATATTGAGAATAAAGAATTGGGCTTAAATGATTGGTGCAGTTATTGCTAGAGAAGGAACGGCGTTTCAAGAATTTAAATGAATTTATTTAAAAAGAAAAAAAAATTATTTCCTTCAATAAAGCCTTATGACAGAGGTACTATAAAAAAAGGAATACACGAAATTTACTATGAGCAGTCTGGGAACCCAAAAGGTAAACCAGCTGTATTCCTCCACGGTGGTCCAGGTGCCGGAGCTGGCTCACTCCCAAGAAGATTTTTTAATCCAAAAAAATACAGAATTATCCTTTTTGACCAAAGAGGCTGTGGCAGAAGTAAACCTCATGCTTGTCTAGAGGAGAACACGACTTGGGATCTTGTTGATGATATTGAATCAATCAGACAAGAATTAGAAATTGAAAAATGGCTAGTCTTTGGAGGTTCATGGGGGAGTACTCTTGCACTGGCATATGCTCAGAATTATCCAGCTCGAGTGAGCGAACTAGTTTTGAGGGGCATTTTTATGCTGCGAGAAAAAGAACTTCAATGGTTTTACCAATATGGAGCTAGCGAAATATATCCAGAAGCTTGGCAAGGGTTCCTCGAACAAATACAAAAACAAGAGAGATCAAATCTCATTGAAGCTTACAGAAAGATTTTCAACAGCAGGGATAAAGAAAAGAAGCTATCTGCTGCAATAGCCTGGTCTAAATGGGAGGCTTCAGCGAGTTACGCAGATCATAACCCTGCTGCAGTCAAAGGTTCAACAAATCCTGAATTTGCTCTTGCTTTTGCGCTTATTGAGAATCACTATTTCGTAAATAAGGGTTTTTTGGATTATGAAGATCAATTACTTGAAAAGGTAGCTCTTATTAAACACATCCCTTGTGTTATTGTTCAGGGCAGATATGACGTTGTTTGTCCGCCCATAACTGCTTATGAACTCAGTCAAAAATGGCCAGAAGCAAATCTACAAATCGCCCCCTTTTCTGGTCACTCTGCTTTCGAACCAGAAATAACAGATTTACTAATTGAGGCTACAAATAAATTTTTAAAGTGAGGAAAAAATAATCAAAATGCAGTTATTTAAAATAATATTCGTATGTTTTTTCTTATCTAGCTGCTCTAAAAATGCAAATGAAGAGAGGGCCACATTTGTGTATTCATTGTTTAGTGGCTCAGAACAATCCCAGTACTTTGGTAGAATTACAGAAATGTTTCCGATTAGTACGCTGGAAAAATCTAAATCACCCCTGATATTTAAAAATGCTGAACCTATAGATTTGCCAGCCACATTTGCATTTAATAAAAGCCAGATTGATGTTGAGGAGTATCTCGCACGAAGTGACACTTCGGCCTTGCTTGTTTTGCATGAAGGAAAAATTACCTATGAAAATTATTGGTTAACAGGAGGAAAAGATCAGTCCTGGCTGTCAATGTCAGTTTCTAAAAGTTTTATATCAGCACTTATTGGTATTGCCATAGACCAAGGTTATATAAGAAGCATAGAAGATGATGTAACAGACTATGTTTCTTCATTAAAGCAATCCTCCTATGGGGGTGTTCGAATTAAAGATATTTTACAAATGTCTTCTGGCGCTTCTTGGAATGAAAATTACAGTGATCCGAATGCTGATATTTTTCGGTCAGCTGAAATTATGGCAATTGGCGGTTCTCTAGATGATTTATCTGCCAGCTTAAAAAAAGATTTTTTGCCCGGCTCATTTAATCGTTATAACTCTATTGATACTCAAGTATTAGGAATGCTTTTAAGGGATGCGACTGGAATGTCTGTAACAGAATACATGCAAAAAATGCTTTGGGATCCAATAGGTGCTGAATATAATGGATATTGGGTTTTAGATTCAGAGAATATGGAAATGGCTTATGGTGGGTTGAATGCCACTGCCCGTGATTATGCTAAAATTGGTGAGTTATATAGATTGGATGGAAAGCTGAATGGTCAACAGATTGTTCCAAAGGACTGGGTTAGAGATTCTCTTATTACAGATGAACCTCATTTAATGCCGGGAGATAACCCATTATCAGATTATCCAATGGGCTATGGATATCAGTGGTGGATCCCTGATTTAAGTGGCGATTTTCTTGCAATTGGAATCTATAACCAATTTATTTATATTTCTCCTAAAAATAATACAGTGATAGTTAAACTTTCTGCAAACAGTGCATACGGGACAAGTGAAGCAATAAGCACTTTGAGTGAGTTTGAGGCGATCGATTTTTTTAAATCTATTGCTAATCAATAGTTACAAATTGATAATAAATTAGCTTATTAGTTATAACGTTTTTTGGCATAAAATATTAGAAAATATAAAGACAAAGAGCTTATTGAATAATGAATACAACAACTAATAATGAATTGTCCGATTTTGGATTTGGAACACAGATTCGTAAAAGCCCTTTTTTTGATGCGACGGTGCGTTGGGGTGCAAAGGCGTTTTCTGTCTATAACCACATGTATATTCCAAGAGATTTTGGTGATCCTCAAGAAAATTTTTGGAATTTAGTCAATGATGCCATTCTCTGTGATGTAGCCGTTGAAAGGCAAGTTCAGATAAAAGGTCCTGATGCGTCTCAGTTTGTTCAAATGATGTCACCTCGAGACTTATCATCTATGCAAGTAGGTCAATGTAAATATATTGTTCTTACCAATAAAGATGGTGGCATTCTTAATGATCCCATTTTATTGAGAGTAGATGATGATTGTTATTGGTTCTCATTAGCTGATAGTGACATTTTATTATGGGCTCAGGGATTAGCGAATAGTACTAATTATGATATAGATATTTGTGAGCCCGATGTCTCTCCATTGCAGATTCAGGGCCCAAAATCTAGAGATATCATGGTGAAATTATTTGGCGAGAAAATAACTGATTTAAAATACTATTGGTTTAAACCATTTCAACTGGATGATATTAATTTAATGATATCAAGAACAGGCTGGTCAAGTGAATTAGGTTATGAGATTTATCTTCTCAACGAATCTCAAGGTGATAAGTTGTATGAAAAAATAATGCAAACCGGTGAAAAAATGGGGCTAAAACCAGGGCATACATCAACAATACGGAGAATTGAAGGTGGGATGCTCTCCTATCATGCGGATATGAATATAAATACGAATCCTTTTGAGCTTGGTCTAGAAAGGTTGATAGATTTGGATAAAGATTTTGATTTCATTGGTAAGCCTGCGTTAATAAATATTCTTAAAAGAGGCATTCAACGTAAGCAGATTGGTCTTGAGATTTCGGGGGATGCTATCGATGGATCGAATACGCGTTTTTGGAATATATATAAAGATAATGAGGTAATAGGAATGGTAACCTCTGCAGTATATTCTCCAAGACTTAAAAAAAATATTGCATTAGCAATAATAAATTTAGAATATTCGACACTTGGAACAAAGCTAGAAGTAGAGATTGGGAAAAATAAAATTACTGCTACTATTGTTGAAAAACCATTCTATGATCCAAAAAAAGCTATTGCACATGCTTAAAAATAATTTAGAAGCTAAAAAATGAATCCATATGTATTTCTCTTTAGTGCAATTGCCTTTGAAGTGCTTGGCACGATGCTGTTACCAGTATCGCAAAATTTCACAAAAATTCTGCCTACAACCATCTTATTATTTTCTTATGTTATATCGGTATATCTCTTGTCAATATCAGTTACAAAATTACCTCTGACTATCGTTTATGGTTCTTGGGCTGGCCTTGGTGTGTTTTCTGTAGCATTGTTAAGTTATATTTTTTATAAAGAAACGCTCAGTTGGCAAGGTATTTTTGGATTATTCTTAATTATTATTGGCGTATCTTTGGTTAATATTTATAAGGGATAATTTTATAGCTTCTTCGCAAAAATGAATACACTTAGAAACTTAATTGAACTTGTCTCACGTATGATGGGAATTACTGGATGACTTGGCGGTTTTTATTATTATTGGAATTATCTGTATGAAAAAAAAAGAACGCGCTAGTTTTATTCTGGATTACCTTGAGAGTACCTATCCTGAAACGCCGATTCCACTAAATCATAAGAATAAATTCGAGCTATTAGTGGCCGTTTTATTGAGCGCTCAATGCACGGATGAACGTGTAAATAAGGTGACACCAGCACTTTTTTTAAATGGTAATGATCCTGTATCGATGGCCAAGATGAGTATTGATGAGATACATTACTGTATAAAATCATGTGGTTTAGCCCCTAAAAAATCTAAAGCGATTTTTGAACTTTCTAAGATATTAGTTACAAAATATAATTCCAAAGTTCCGGAAAGCTTCACTGCGCTAGAATCTCTTCCTGGTGTGGGACATAAGACGGCTAGTGTTGTAATGTCTCAAGGATTTGGCCATCCTGCTTTTCCAGTAGATACTCACATACATAGATTAGCTCAACGATGGGGCTTAACAAATGGAAAAAATGTGATTCAAACTGAAAAAGATCTAAAGAATCTTTTTCCTAGGGAGTTATGGAATAAACTACACCTACAAATTATTTTTTATGGAAGAGAATTTTGTACAGCCAGAGGATGCGATGGTCGAGATTGTGAGATATGTAAAACTTGCTATCCAAAACGAAGATCTGCAGTAAAAAACAAAAAGCCATAGCCATCTGTTTTTCTTAATAGGTCTCTAATAGGCTAGTAGTATTTTTAATTAGTTAGTAAAATAATTACTAATTGTTTTTTATCAATTTAAGGTTAATTTATGAGTGTAGGAATGGTTGCAGGAAATTTTGATATTATTCACATGGGATATATTCATATGTTTAATGAATGCAGTAAAAATTGTGATCATTTAATTGTGTTTCTACACGACGATCCATCAATTGAGCGTAACAATAAATTAAAACCAATCCATACGATTAATGAGAGAACAATAATGTTATCTTCTTTTAGTCAGATAAATGAGATTATCCCTTATGGCTCGGAAGCTGATTTATATAAGTTGATTTCTTCAAGGAAGATCGATATCCGCTTTTTGGGAGATGATTATAGGGAAAAAGATTTTACGGGTAAGGATTTAAATATCCCCATTCATTATTTGAATCGTTCTCATGGTTGGAGTACTACAAAGTTTAAAAAATTAATTGCAGATTCTTTAAATTAAAAAGGTTTATAATTTTATCATATTCAAAAGGAGAGAAATATGAAGGGTAAATTAGTTGGTTATGTATGTATCGGAACGAACGATCTTGAGGTTGCTAAAGGTTTTTATGATAATTTATTTGCCACCCTTGATATTTCAGGATTCAGTCCCGGCCCTCGAGGTTATTTTTATCAAATTGAAGGTGGAACATCTGCATTTGGTGTGATTAAACCTGAGAATGGCAATGAAGCAACAGTGGGTAATGGTGCCATGGTCGCATTACCAATGGACTCAAAAGAACAAGTTGATGAATTCTATGCAAAAGCTATGGAGCTGGGCGCTACTGATGAGGGTGCTCCAGGAGCCAGAATGGAAACATTTTATGGAGCTTACATCAGAGACTTAGATGGCAATAAGATTTGTTTTTATTACCTGGGCTGATGTAACTGGGTTGATTGATTATCCGTTTCGGTAAATATGGCTGTACCCATTAATTGCTGGTACTCCGCCAAGATGCGCATAGAGTATGTTTGCGTTTTTTGGAAAAAAATTATTGTTTACTAGATCAATCAATCCTTGCATAGATTTACCCTCATAGACTGGATCAGTAATCATGCCTTCAAGCCTCGCACACAACCTAATTGCCTCGTTGGTCTCTTCGGAGGGGACACCATATTCTGGATAGGCATAATCTTCTTTTAAAACGATATCATCATTGGTGATATGCCGCTTAAGTTCGACCAGTTTTGCTGTATTTTGAGCAATTTCTAATACTTGTGCTTTGGTTTGCTTGGGTGTGTTGGAGGCGTCTATACCAATAACATTTTGGCTGCGCCCATCTTCAGCAAAACCTACTAACATGCCAGCATGAGTAGATCCTGTAACAGTGCAGACAACAATATAATCAAAATGAAGGCTCATTTCTTTTTCCTGTTGCCTGACCTCTTCGGCAAAACCAACATACCCCAAGCCACCAAATTTATGAACAGAGGCTCCTGCGGGTATGGGATAGGGTTTGCCACCTTCAGCCTTTACATCTTCTAATGCTTTCTTCCAGCTTTCTCGAATGCCGATATCAAAACCTTCATCAACCATATTAATGTTTGCATCCATTAATCTGCTCATTAATATATTGCCTACACGATCATAAGCCGCATCTTGAAAAGGCACCCAACTTTCTTGTACAAGACGACATTTCATTCCAATTTTTGCAGCGACTGCAGCTACTTGTCTTGTATGATTTGATTGAACTCCACCTATAGATACTAGTGTATCTGCTCCTGAAGCAATGGCATCTGGCACAATGTATTCAAGTTTACGAATCTTATTTCCTCCACATGCAAGCCCAGAATTACAATCTTCTCTTTTAGCAAAAATGGTCACCTTATTACCAAGATGAGTAGATAATCTCTCTAGTTTTTCTATGGGTGTTGGTCCAAACGTGAGTGGGTAGCGTTCAAATTTTTCGAGCATCATATGACTATTTCCATTAATCAGAGGCAATATTGGAATGTAAGATTAATGTTGGGTGTGTTTTTGGCCTTACCAAAGCATTTAGTATTTCAAATTCTAACGAAATAGAGGTTAATAGCTCTTTAGTTTTGACATTTAAGTTGATTTCACTATGCGCTGGAATTTCAATAATATCGTGATTACTCGCAAAGGAATAACCCGATAGATTAGTCATTTGAATTTTTGTATCTGAATTATTTTTAATAGTGACTTCTAGTATCTCTGAGTTATCTTGATATCTCGCTGAATCTATTCTCATCATAGCGTTTAATAGTGGTTGTATATTTTTTTCTCTTCCAATCAAGAGGTTTTTATACCACACGACGGTTCTTCCTTTCATTAAGGCTTCTTTTATAGCTGGTTTGGTTCTTTCTTCAGCTAAAATTAGGGTTACGGGACGATGCTGACCCAGATGAGATGAGTAATCCCAGTCGATTAGGTTGTGTACATCAGAAGTACCAATAATTGTTAGATTATATTCCAGTGCAATGGTGAACGCTTCTTCAGAAAAAATATTTTCATTAACCACTTCAATACCATGCAAAGTTCCATTCTTAATAAATTCTATATGTTCCTTAGAGGGTGTTGCAATGCCGTTATTTACTTTATATGTAGGATGGTTCCAAAAGACAAAACCACCTTGCTCATTGGCTTTATTTACGGCATTAGCGACGGGCCATAATGAAGCTAACGCAAGATGATTGGCCATATCTATACCACCATGAACAGCCACTTCATCTTTTCTTTCTTCAACCAGTTTATCTGCTTCTGCTATTTTAGATTTATCAAGACTCATGAGTTTATTAGAGTCTTCTATAAAAATTGCGTTCATGTGTCCGATGGGATTTTCACGCGTAATTTCAGATCCTGAAATTACGATTAAATTGGTATTTTTTGCAGCTTCTGCAGCGATACGATAAGCAGTGTTGCGATCTTTATGGGGAATATCCGATATGTGTGGTTGATATTCTAAATGCTCAGTAATGGCAATAGCATCTAGTCCGTCTCTGAGTGCCTCAGAGACTCTTATGTTTGGCCATACATGGCCATCAGAAAAAACAGAATGCGTATGTAAATCAGCAATAATAGTTAAATATTTATCTGTATCTGGAAATTCAATAGCTCTCTCGGGAATACGATAGGAGGAGAAGGATCCAGCTGTCTCATGACTGAATATTTTTGAAGTGATGAATAAAAGGAAAAAAATGCAAAGGGCATTGATGTATTTTTGATTAACTTTATTTGTATTCATAAATTTGCTCATATCCTAGCTCTATTTTTAATATAAAATCATAGTATAAAGCAATATTCGATACTAATATTAGTGATATTTTTTATATTAAATAAATAAACAATAGTGACTCTTGGGGAGTTGATAACTCTCTGTTTAAGTCATAAATAACATTTTCATGGTATTCTAGATGGTTCGTTACCGTTGATTAAACTTATCAAGTCATTATTAGATAACATTAAAATAAACTAGAAAAATATGAAAGCGAACAACGAATCAAAAACTAAACATACAAGTTCCAAGTCAGATAAAGATACGGGTTTTGAGATTTCATCTGATTTCGAGCGCTTTAATCAAATTAACGACATGTTCTCTCGTGCATTTTGGGATGATAATGTTCGCACTAAACTCAGTGATGCTTTTTTTGAAAGCCATCGTGTTCAACCCAAAGGCAAACGAGCACCAGGTTTTAGGCAGAAAGATTTTGCTCTAAGGAATGCAGCTTGGGCTATTTCTGATACGTTTTCTAATCGAGGTGCAGAAAAAGGCACCAGAGAGGGATTCCAGTCGTGGATGGAATGTGAAGCTGTGATATCCGATGAAAAATTAGAAATTGAGGACGTTGAAGAATATACAAATGAATTTAAACAAATAACTAAATTATTTGGTGCCGATCTTGTAGGTATTACCCCGATGGATAATCGTTGGCATTATTCAAAACGGGTTGATACACGAGAATTTACTCCAGTCAGCAATAAACTGCCTGGCAACTATACGCATGTGATTGTAATGGGGCATGCTATGGATAAGGATTTAGTTGATACTTATCCCTCTGCGTTAGCTAGTTCTGCAGCTGGTTTTGAATACTCTCATGAAGCAGCCATTGTCACACAATTAACTACTTATATTAAATCTCTAGGTTATGAAGCTCTCGGCTCAATGAATGACACGGCCTTAGTCATACCTTATGCCATTCAAGCTGGTCTAGGTGAATATGGTAGAAATCAAATGGTGATTACACCAGAATTTGGACCACGTGTACGTTTTTCAAAAATATTTACGAATATGCCCTTATCATACGATAAGCCAATAGATAGGGGGATCACAAAATACTGTACTCAATGTACTAAATGTGCCGATGCTTGTCCTCCTAAGGCTTTACCTACGGGTGATCCGAGTTTTGAAAGATTAAATCAATCCACAATAAAAGGTGTAAAAAAATGGTCGGCTGATTGTGAGAAATGTTTTGGTTACTGGACAAAAATTAAAACGGATTGTGCCATTTGCATGCGAGTATGCCCATTTAATCGTGATTTTGAGACGCTCAGCGGTAAGCTATTTTTAAAATTAGTAAATAGCCCTTTGCAATTTATAGCATTGTGGTGGGAAAAGCGAAAAGGTATTACAAAAAGAGTAAAACCTGATACTTGGTGGCAATCTCTCGTCGAGTAAGTAATGTGGTCATTATTTTTTTATAGGGAATAAGCGCGCGTGAAACATTCAATATTAATTATAAACTTTTGTATTTTTTTGTATTCCATAGCAGCAAGTGCTGAGGTTAAATCTCAAACTAATTTTGAATTTGATTCATATAAAGCCACTATTACAAGAGATATTTGGGGCGTGCCGCATGTGCATGGCAATAAGGATGCAGACGCGGCTTTTGGATTGGCCTTTGCTCATGCTCAAGACGATATTAAGAATATTACAGAAAATATGGTGCTATACAGGGCTGAGATGGGCCTCAAAATTGGACGTAAAGGGGCTGTGTCTGATTATTTAATTAAAGCATTAAATATTAGAAATTTGATTGAGAATAATTATACAAAAGTACTGTCACCAGAGGTAAGGGCAGTTATAAAAGGGTATACAGCTGGTCTAAATTATTGGCATTCTGTTAGTAACAACAATAAGTATAAATCAGTATTTCCAATCACAGAATACGATGTAGTTTCTGGTTTTGTGATTCAAAATCTTTTTTTCTCTGGGGTAATCACTGAGATTGAAAAACTACAAAATTATGAAAATAGCAATAAACAGGTTACTGCAAAAAATAAAAGTGATTTATATCAGGCGCACCAAAAAATCTTAGGATCAAATGCCCTAGCACTGAATTTTAAGAAAACGGACGATGGCAGTACTCGTTTAGTGGTTAATTCACATCAACCTTTGGATGGACCTGTTGCTTGGTATGAAGCTCATGTTAGCAGTGATGAAGGTTGGAATATGATGGGAGGTTTATTCCCAGGATCACCTTTTGTTTTTGTAGGTTTTAATGAAAATTTAGGGTGGGGGCTGACTGTCAACAAGCCCGATTTAACTGATGTATATGAACTAAAATTAAATCCTGATAATGAGAATCAATATTTATTGGATGATCAATGGATTGATTTTGAATCAGAAACCATTAGTCTGCCTATAAAAATCTTTGGACCAATTAAATGGACGTTCAAAAGAACGATAAAAAGATCCAAACATGGTCCGGTTATTGAGAATGATAATGGTGTATTTGCAATAAGATTTGCAGGAATGAGCGATATACGCCAAGTGGAGCAATGGTATCGCCTAAATAAATCGAAAAATATTGATGATTGGATGGCAGCAATGGACATGAGGTCTATCGTTTCTTTTAATGCAATCTATGCAGATAAAGAAAAAAATATACTTTTTTTGCATAATGCCGCCGCTCCAGTTAGGCAAGAATTACTTGACTGGTCTATTCCAATAGATGGCTCGGATAGTGCATTGATATGGAGAGAAAAAGTTCCATTAAAGCAATTACCATTAATAATTAACCCTGATTCTGGTTGGCTAGTCAGCGTCAACCAAGATCCATTTAGAGTCACCAGTGAAAACTCTAATCTCAATAGAGAGGATTATTCTAAAACTCTGGGATTACAAACCCGAATGACTAATAGAGCTTATCGGGCATTGGAATTATTAGAGTCAAATCAATTGATATCATCAGAAGAGCTATTGAAAATTAAATTTGATAATAAATATTCCAAACAATCGAGAGCTTTTCAGTATATCAAGCCAATGCTTGATTATGCCTTTGATGATGAAAAATTAATTCAAGCACAAACTGTTTTGAGGGAATGGGATCTCACCACGGATATGGACAGTAGAGGCGCTCCATTAGGAGTTTGCACCTTAAGTCCGGAATGGCTTGCTGAACAAGAAAATAGAATGCCACCTGAAGTTTTGCCGATTTTTAGACAATGTGTAAAAGATATTACTTCAAAATATAAACGAATTGATCCACTATGGTCTGAAGTTAATTACTTGATTAGAGGAAATAAAATATTACCTATTCAAGGAGGGCCTGACACGCTCAGAGCTATTTATGGGGAAACTCAAAAAAATGCCTCACTTAAAGCGGTCGCCGGAGATGGCTTGGTTGTTTTTGTAGAATGGGATAAAGATGGAGTACTTACTTCTCGGAGTATCCATCAATATGGAAGCGCCACTCAAGATGTAAAGTCACCTCACTATGATGATCAAGCGGAATTGTTTGCAGATGAAATATTAAAAGACACTTATTTTAAAATTGAAGCCTTAGAAACACACAAGGAATCTAGGATAATCGTACCGTTTAATCATGAATAACTTAAAATTATCTTTATATTTTTTTACTTGCTTTGCTTTGTTCGGTTGTACGACCAATAGAGTAAATATTGTTAATATAAATCCTGATCAGGAGTTAGTCAGAGAATTTTCAGATGGTTCAGTTATAGGCTTTTCTCAAAACGAAACTTCCTTATGGTTAGGTATTCCCTATGCACAGGCACCAATTGATGAGCTCAGATGGAAAGCTCCAAGAGAGCTCACTCCTTGGAATGAGACTTATGATGCGACTAATTTTAGTCAAGCATGTACTCAAATCGGGTCTACTTTTGGTGATCCTACAGCCATAGTTGGATCTGTTCATGGATCTGAAGACTGTCTTTATTTGAATATATTCGCGCCAAAAGAAATAGCCCCAAATGAAAAATTACCAGTTATGTTTTGGTTGCATGGAGGCTCAAATACAATAGGCACTTCCAGTTTATATGATCCTAGCGTTTTAGCGTCTACGCAAAGAGTGATTGTAGTATCTATTAATTATCGACTTGGATTATTTGGGTGGTTTTTACATCCAAGTATGATGATAGAGTCTGATAGACCAGAAGATAAGTCGGGTAATTATGGCACTCTCGATCAAATCGCTGCTTTAGAGTGGGTGCAAAAAAACATTACTGAATTTGGTGGTGACAATAATAATGTTACTATTTTTGGTGAATCTGCTGGAGGCCATAATGTCTATGCATTAATGTTTTCGCCATTAGCTGATGGCTTATTTCATAAAGCCATCTCTCAGAGTGGCAGTACTAAAACATCCACTCTGAATGAAACGATTAATTATTTTGATGATCCTATTGCCCCTGGTAATAAGAGTAGTTCTAAAGAAGTAGTAAACCAATTATTGATTGCAGATGAAAGGGCTTTAAATCGTAAAGATGCCATGATAATGCAAGATAAAATGTCGGATGCCGATGTTTATGCTTACTTGAAAAATAAAACTAAAGAACAAATGATACAAGTATATTACGATAATTTAGATAACAAGGATTATATGCATCAAGTTATAAACGATGGCTATGTTTTGCCTGAAAATGGTATGGATTTTGCAAATACTGAAAAATTAAAAGATATACCAATTATCATGGGAACAAATAGAGATGAAATGAAGCTCTTTCTTGCCTTCGATCCTGAGTTTACTTCACAAAGATTTTCTTTAACATTTATAAAAAATCAAGATTTCTATGATGTTTCTTCTGAATATGGTTCCATGGGTTGGAAAGTTGCTGCTGTTGATAAACCGGCAACAGAGTTGGTTGAATTGGGTAATCGAAATGTTTATGGATATCGTTTTGATTGGGATGAAGAGCCAAAGATATTTTTGATGGATCTATCACGTATTTTAGGCGCCGCACATGCTATTGAGATACCTTTTATTATGGGAAGTTTAGAGCTTGGTGGGTTAGAAGAATATATGTTCGACGACGATAATATTGTTGCAGCAAAAAAATTATCTGAATTAATGATGTCATATTGGTCTGAATTTGCCTATCACGGCAATCCAAGCAAAGGCCGAAATGATGATCAAATGAAATGGAATGCTTGGAATAATAATGAAAAAGAAGATAAGTTTATTATTCTTGATACGCCATCTGATGAAGGCTTAAGAATGGATTCCCAGGGTTCATCATACTCAAGTTTAGTTGAGAAACTATTACTAGATCCAAGAATTCCAAATGATGAAATGCGTTGTGAGTTTTTGCAAAAAGCATTAGATGCTAATTGGATTATTGGTAATAAAATATTAAATAGTGGGTTGTGTAATGGTTTTAACTAGGTGGTACGTTTAATTTTATGCAATTTATTGATGCTAAAACTGTCGCTGATTCGTTGCCTTATGATCAACTTATTGAAGCCTTAAGAGCTGCCTTTAAAAAACAGATTAATTCTCCTGAAAGAACTCAGCACAAAATTGAAACAGACGATAACGCTAATGCGACATTGTTAATGATGCCAGCTTGGAATAAAAATGAGCATATCGGCATTAAAATTGTTTCTGTATTTCCAGGTAACAGAAATAAAAATTTAAGTGCTGTTAATGCAAACTATTTTTTACTGGATGGAAAAAATGGATTGCCAAAAGCTATTTTAGACGGTACTGAATTAACGTTAAGAAGGACTGCTTGCGCGTCAGCGTTAGCAGCAGATTACTTATCCAGAAGTGACACAGATTCCTTGCTAATGGTGGGTGCGGGTAATTTGGTTCCACACTTAATAGAAGCGCATAGACAATTGAGGGATATTTCTCGAGTAATGGTATGGGCCAGAGATTTTCAAAAGGCAAAAACATTAGTGCAGAATTTAGAGTATAAAAATATTGAAATTACTGCGGTAAAAAATCTTCAAGAGGCGGTGAGTAATGCTGATTTAATTTCTTGTGCTACCCTGAGTAATAAAGCGCTTATTCATGGGAAATGGCTCAAACCCGGACAGCATCTTGATTTAGTGGGTTCATTTACACCAGAAATGCATGAAGTTGATAGCGAAACAATCTCAATAGCAAAAGTGTCGGTCGATACTTATGCTGGTGCATTAACCGAGTCAGGAGAGTTGATTAATGCATTAAAAGAGGGTGTTATTTCAGAAGAAAATATAGTCGCCGAGCTGTCTGAATTAATTAAACGAGAAAAAATGGGCAGAAATAATCAAAATGAGATAACTTTATTTAAATCTGTTGGCGCCTCATTGGAAGATTTAGCTGCTGCAGAATTAGTATTAAAGAATTTATCTGAAGGTATTTAGTTAGATGCAGTTATTTATGGAGATTTCAAATGGTTGAGCAAGCTAAAGAAAAACTCGAATGGTCTTCGAGATTTGTTTTTATTATGGCATGTGTTGGAGGCGCTGTTGGCCTCGGAAATATATGGATGTTTCCCTATAAAGCTGGCACAAATGGTGGTGGTGCCTTTGTTCTAATTTACATTGCTGCAGTTATTTTACTTGCCTTGCCGGTTTGTATAGCAGAATTGATGATTGGTCGACGAGGTGGAGGTGGACCTCCAAATGCGATTGAGCGGGTAGCTGTCGAATCTGGACATTCAAAAAATTGGCGATGGATGGGTGTTATTCTCGCCGGAGTTGGTGCCATTTTTGCACTTTCTTTTTATTCTGTGGTGGGCGGTTGGACCGTTGCTTTCGCTGTAAAAACTGCTTCAGGTCAGTTAGTTGGTTTGGACACAGAACAGATAAAAAATCTTTTTGATGAATTAAATGCCAATCCTATAGAGCTTTATACTTGGTTTACAGTATTCATTGGGATGACGGTCTATATCTCTTCTCGAGGCCTGCATAAAGGTCTAGAGCAAGCGGTAAAACTAATGATGCCAGCATTATTTATTATGTTAATAATTACGGCTATTTATTCAGCTATTATTGGAGATTTCTCTGCGGCAGTAAGTTTTCTATTTACTCCAGATTTTTCTAAAGTAGATACAAATGTTGTGATGACAGCTTTTGGACAAGCTTTTTTCTCAGTTAGCGTGGGATTAACTAATCTTGTTGCTTATGGAGCTTATTTGAAAAAAGATGTCAATATTCCTGGGTCAGCGGCCATTATCGTGGGTGCTGATAGTTTGGTTGCTATATTAGCTGGATTGGCTGTTTTTCCAATAATTTTTGCTTATGGAATCGAACCAAGTGGTGGTGCGGGCTTGGTATTTCAGGCATTACCGATTGCTTTTTCGCAATCATCTGGTGGCATGATATTCGGCGCCTTATTTTTCATATTGTTATTTTTCGCAGCACTTACATCCTCTATAGCGATGATAGAAGCTCCAGTCTCATGGTTGTGCGATGAAACTAAACTATCAAGACGTATGTCTGCAATAACGGTCGGATTTGTTGGTTTTATTCTTGGGTCTTTAGCGGCTCTCTCGTTTAATGTATTTTCTGATATCCGTCCTCTAGCTGGAATATCTATGTTTAATGACAAGGGATTTTTTGATGTGTTTGCAACCATAGCATCCGATATTATAATGCCACTTGGCGGACTAATGATCGCATTATTCTCAGGTTGGGTCGTAAAAACAAAATACAGTTTAGAGGAGCTTTTTGAAAATAAAAATCAAAAAATTCACGCACTTTGGTTATTTTTAGTGCGATATTTTGCTCCATTTTTATTGATCCTGCTTTTTTATCAGATTATTAGTGCATAAAAGTATTATAGATATTTATGACAGTTGACAGATCTAGTTGGAAGGTAATGGACAAGATTACACTGGAGACAGAGTATTCTCCCAGTTCTTGTGTTCCTAATTATGAGGAATTAGTCGCCAGGTATACTTCCGAGTCTATTGCTATGGAGAAGATGGTCTGTTTTAAAAAAGACCTAATGTATGATAAAAAATCAGGAGAATGCTTAGATTTATGTACAACAAGTAACCCAAAATCACCCTTATTGGTATTTATACATGGCGGGTATTGGCAATTTTTGAGTAAAAATGATTCTTTATTTCCGGCAAAAAGTTTCAGAGATTCAGGCATTGCTTATTGTGCAGTTGATTATACAATCGCACCTAAAGCAAGTATTAATGAAATGGTTGAGCAATGCAGAAAATCAATTCAATGGCTTTATAAAAATGCAATAGAATATGGTTATGATCATGATCAAATTTTTGTTTCTGGAAGTTCGGCAGGTGCACATCTCGCTGCTATGTTGATTCTAACTGATTGGAGTAAATAT
>Ga0308010_1000689_pt1 | contig 20435 bp, 19 predicted proteins | sample Neamet129_FD_202368 | JGI IMG/M metagenome (GOLD analysis project Ga0308010, IMG submission 202368) | Marine microbial communities from water near the shore, Antarctic Ocean - #129 | ecosystem: Environmental > Aquatic > Marine > Unclassified | place: Southern Ocean | collected 2014-07-24 | reverse complement strand
GCTATGGCTGAGGTTTCATCTGAAACCCAGAGATCTACTGCTGTTTGTAGCTCTTCTGTAGTCTGGGGTTGAAATGAATAAAGAGATGATACAGTTAGAAATAATAATAATTGTTTAAGAAACTTGTTCAAGGTAATACTCCGTGTTTGCTTGTTTGCTTGTTTGCTTGTTCTTAAAATATAATTTTGAGTAATTATCATAATTATTTGGATTAAAAACAGAGAATTATGATGGAACTAGTTATATACTATATTTATATATTATTTACTCAATTATTTAAATTTTAATATTATAAATATATAACTAGAATTTATAAAAAAAGATAGAAAAAGTGTTATTTTTCAAGAAGGTGATTGCAATCACACAATCATCAACTTCATTGATTAAATGGTTAATAGATATAAAAAAGTACATTTAATCAAGGGTTAGCAAAACAAGACAGTAAAATGAGATCGAAATTAATGAGACAAGTCGATGTAAATAGTAATACAGGATACACAGAAATAGTATCTACACAGATTACAAATGCAATTGTTAACTTTCCTATTCCATTCAATAAAGTAAGTAAAGGTCTTCCAAACTAACCCTATCAAAAAGCCTAATTCAAAGCCTTGCTTTTAATATCTTGTTTTTCATGTAAAAAAATCTACTCATCATCCCATAAACAAAAAACTTTGTACTTTCTTTTGACTACTTTATGGGGAACGCAGACTAACGTTGTAACCTAAAATCCCATACGCCCAGGGGGTACTCCAATAAAGTGTATCCCACAAAAACGTATCCCACTTTAGGGTATTAATGAATAAATATGATAAGGTATGAAACAAAAAAGCCTCGCGGTTAAGCAAGGCTTTAATGAGAGAGAAATGGTATTTCTCGAGTGTCGGGGTAGAGAGATTCGAACTCCCGATCTCCTGCTCCCAAAGCAGGCGCGTTAACCGGACTACGCTATACCCCGTTTTTGGGTGAGTGATGGGACTTGAACCCACAGCCTCCTGGACCACAACCAGGTGCTCTAACCAGTTGAGCTACACCCACCATATAACTTTAGGTCAATTTATATAGTTAATTTAAAGCTGAAGAATTTAAAATTATTATATGCTTTATTGAAACAATATAATCAGATAATGTTAATTATTATTAACATTATCTGATATCTATAATAGTAAGTTTTAATATGAGACTTATATCTAGATATTTTATCAGAGAAATGATATTACCATTTTTCTTTTCTCTCTTGATGATAACCTTCTTATTATTTATCAATTTTCTTTTAAGAGCTATCGATAGATTTCTAGGAAAAGGTTTAGATGTTATAACAATATTAGAATACCTATTCCTTAACTTAGCTTGGATTATTGCTTTATCCGTACCAATGGCTGTGCTTCTTGCTACATTAATGGCTTTTGGCCGATTATCAGAAGATAATGAGATTAATGCAATGCGTGCATCGGGTATCGGATTTTTATCAATTATTCAAGCTCCTCTAATGTTTGGTATTGTTACTGCTTTTATTTTGGTGTCTTTCAATAATTATATTTTACCTGAAATGAATTTTAGAGCAAGACTTTTGTCTGGAGATATCTATAAAAAAAGACCCGGTATGAATATTGAACCTGGTGTATTTATAGATGATCTTCCAGCATACAGTATGATTATTGGTGGAAAAGAAGATGATCTAATGACAGATGTACGAATTTTTTCTAAAGGAAAGAAAAAAGAGCAGACGAGCATACATGCAAAATCTGGAAGATTAAATACTCTATCAGATGCATTTCTTTTAACTTTATATGATGGTGAAATACATGAGCTAGAGAACAAAGATTTTACAAATTATCGACGAATTATTTTTGAAACGCATAAAATAATTATTCCTGCAAATGATCTATTATTAAATCGCAGAGATTCCTCTAAAAGAACAGATCGTGAAATGACTATCCCCATGATAATAACCAAGGTAAATGATTATAAAAGTAAACTCCAGGTTGTTAATAAAAGGCTTGAGGGCGCATTTTACCGTGTCCTCGGAGATAGCATTTTACCTTCTTCCATCGAAGAGGGTAAAATCATTATTCAAGAAGCTAAAAATAGAATTGCCTCTGATATAACAATTTCTAAAGAGGAGGTAAATAAAAAAGAAAGACAGTTAAGAAATTTAGAACGTCAAGTAAAAAATGAGTTTGGTCTGATTGCTACTTATTTAAAAGGAAAAAATAAATACAAAGTTGAAGCGCATAAAAAATTCTCGATACCTTTTGCTTGTATTCTTTTTGTGCTCTTAGGAGCTCCTTTAGGTGTCATGGCAAAACGAGGTGGATTTGCGGTAAGCACCTCTTTAAGTTTTGGGTTTTTCTTAATTTATTATGTTTTACTTATTGGAGGCGAAGAATTAGCTGATCGTAATCAAGTCAGCCCAGAGGTTGGTATGTGGGCACCAAATGGTGTTCTTTTGATATTTGCTCTTTATTTAACTTTTTATACTATTAGAGAAAGAGCACCGCTACCAATTCTTTCTTTTTTAAAATTTAAAAAATCTGATTCTTAACTAGTTTTAGAACTTTAATTTGTCCTATGAACCCTGCATTTCTGAGTTGGTTCCGTTCCAATCTTAAAGATTTCTATTTCAGTTGGGCATGCCGGCAATGGGATTTTTTTTGTAACACTACATATTTCTTTATCTTGAATACCGCTTGGCTTTTCAAAATTTTGAATAGGTAATTCTAATGTATCGTGTGCTGCTTTCATAAATTTTGCCCATGCAGGAAGTGCCGCCTTTGATCCGTCTTGCCCTGGCCCCAGAGCCACTTTATAATCATCGACACCAAACCAACCACCTGCTGCTATTTGTGGAGTAAATCCAACAAACCAAGCATCACTCCAACCTTGGGTTGTACCCGTTTTACCCGCGGCTGGTCGGTTAAATTTGTATTTCCATCGGGCGCTGCCACCAGTGCCACGATCCATAACTGTTTGCATTAAATTCGTCATTAAATAAGCAGTTTCTTCACTAAGAACTTCTTTTCGATCAGGATAATATTCTTTAATGATATTTCCATACCTGTCTTCAATTTTAGTAATTGCAAATGGTTTGGAATACACTCCTTGGTTTGACAGTGCTGCGTAAGCAGCAACCATTTCAATTGGATATACTTCAGAGGTTCCCAAAGCTATAGCATCTACCGCTCTAATATCAGTGTTTATCCCCATTCTTTTAGCTGTTTTCTTAACTTGTTCTGCTGGTGCTATATCTTGCTGAACCATCCTGACTGAAATAAGATTCATTGATTTTCTCAAACCTTCTCTAAATGTTGTTAAGCCTCCAGTACTTCCATCATAGTTCTGCGGCTTCCATTTAACCCAAGTACCATCCATGTTTTGAATATTTAGAACCACGGGCTGATTTAGTAATTGTTCTGTTACCGGATAACCATTATCAATCGCCGTGGTGTATACAAAAGGTTTAAAAACAGATCCTGGTTGACGCTTTGCTTGGACAGCTCTATTATATTGATCATGATAATCTGGTCGCCCTCCAATCATTGCCAAAATACCTCCTGTATAGGGGTCTATTGCAACAAAAGCACACTGAACTAGAAGTCTATGCCTTAGGTCTTTGTATAGCTTTTCATCACCGTTCAGCATCATTCTCAAACTATCTTCAGGGTAGATAGTGAGATATGCTAATCTTTCAAACTCTTCTCTATCTTTATATAATCTATTGTTTAATCTATCTTGATCTTCTTTTATCGTTTCCATTACAGCACGTTCCGCAATTGTCTGTAAACGAGAATCTAATGTCGTGTATATTTTTAACCCATCTCTATAAATATTTATTCCTAGCGCGGTATCTTGCTTCTCTAAAATACGTCTAATATATTCGGTGAAGTAAGGCGCTGTCCCTCTTTTGGGTAATTCCTGTACGGACTCAAGAGTGATTACTCTATATTCTTCATATTCGGACTTAGTTATATAATTTTGATCTCTCAGTAAACGTAAAACAGTATTTCTTCTTCTAATTGCTTTTTCTGGGTGATTAATGGGAGAGTAGCTTGCTGGAGATGGTAACAAGCCAACAAGCAAAGCAGATTCATCTACAGTTAAAAAACGAGACTCTTTTCCAAAAAACCGTTTGGTTGCAGCTTCAACACCATAAGTCCCATGTCCAAAATGAACAGTATTTAGATACATTTCAATAATTTCTTCTTTTGTATATGTTCTTTCTATTTGAATGGCAGTAATAACTTCTTTTATTTTTCTTAAAAGACTATCTTCAAATCCCACAGATTTATAAAGGTTTCTCGCTAGCTGCTGAGTCAACGTAGAGAATCCCTGTCTATAACTCATGCTTAATGTATTGACAACAACTGCGCGAGCTACACTTCGAAGGGATAAGCCCCAGTGTTTAAAAAACCGTCGATCTTCAGAAGCAACTATTGCATCTTGCATATGCTCTGGAATTTTATCTAATTCGATAAAAACGCGTTTTTGAACAAAAAGTTCATCCAAGACTTTTCCATCTGATGAATATATACGAGTTACTAAATCTGGATCAAAATTTTCTAGTTGCTCAAGAGAGGGTAAATTTCTTGATAAAAATAAAACAGATGAGAGAACAGCGATCAATCCTAAAAAGACTACGAGTAGAGTTCTTCTTATAATTTGAGGTAAATTAATTTGTTTTTTTTGTGGCTCCATGAGCAATATTACACTCTCTCTATTTTTTCATAAAACAAATTCGAATAATAGATGTGATTGAAATTCTAGATTTTCAATAATTAGATTATCTCTCTTGAGGCGAAATCATTGTTTCAGGTCTAACTAAGGTATCAAACTCTTCACCTGTAAGGTATCCTAATTCAATAATTGCTTCGCGAAGAGTTGTATTGTCTTTAAAAGCTTTTTTAGCAACACTTGCCGATTTATCATAACCGATATGAGGATTTAGAGCAGTCACCAACATCAAAGAATTATGGAGATTGGAATCAATTCTTTCGTGGTTTGGCTCAAGACCTTTAACCGCATTTTTACTAAAGGATCGACAACCATCAGCAAGAAGAGTAATAGATTGTAAAATATTATAAGCTAAGACAGGACGATAAACATTTAATTCAAAGTTACCGGAAGCACCTGCAATCGTAATGGTGGTATCATTTCCCATTACCTGAGTGCATAACATTGTTAATGCTTCACATTGAGTAGGATTTACCTTCCCTGGCATAATAGATGATCCGGGCTCATTTGCGGGCAGATTTAGTTCACCAATTCCTGATCTTGGTCCACTGCCTAACCATCGAAGATCATTACTAATCTTAAATAATGATGATGCGATAACTTTTAGAGCACCTGAAAGCTCAATAATACAGTCTTGCCCTCCGAGTGCTTCGAATTTATTATCAGCGGTTCTAAATGGTAATCCAGTAATATTTGCAATTTCTTGAGCAACAGCCTTTCCAAAACCTTTATAGGAATTAATACCTGTTCCAACTGCTGTTCCTCCCATTGCTAATTCATAACAATGATCTAGTGCTTTTTCTAATCTACTCAGTCCATGGTCAATTGCTGAAACATATCCTGAAAATTCTTGTCCAAGGCTTAATGGGGTAGCATCTTGTAGATGAGTTCTTCCAAGCTTGATAATAGGTTGAAAATCTTTTGATTTTTTTTCTAATTCTTCACGAAGGTCTTTTAAAGAGGGTACTAGGTTGTTAACAACACTTTCTACCGCGGAAATATTTATCGCTGTTGGGAAAGTATCATTTGTCGATTGACTCATATTTACGTGATCATTTGGATGCACAGGAGATTTACTCCCTAATTTTCCGCCAAGCAACTCAATTGCTCTATTTGAGATTACTTCGTTAAAATTCATATTTGTTTGAGTCCCACTTCCCGTTTGCCAAACGACTAAGGGAAAATGATCATCTAGTAAGCCTTCAATCACTTCATCAGCTGCACTGTGAATAGGTCCAAGTAGCTTAGTATCTAAATCTCCAAAACTATTATTTATCGTTGCTGCTGCTTTTTTTAGAATACCATAAGCTCGGATAAACTCTCTAGGAAATTTCTCCTTCCCAATTTTAAAGTTTTCAAACGATCTTTGAGTTTGAGCTCCATAATATTTAGTTGAAGGAACTTCTACAGTACCAAGACTATCACTTTCAGTGCGAGTATCCATATTTTAATCGACGATCCAAGTATCTCCAGCATCTAGAAGCTTTTGTACACTCCCTGTTCCCTTTCTTTCTTTAGCTAGGTTTATCTGATCAACCATGTCTTGATTATAAGTTGGTTTATCTACACAATAAATAACGCCAATTGGTTCAGGTAATTCGGGGTTTGAAGTCCAATTTGCAATAATGTGAGCCATGTCTAAATCAGTCTCATCATGAACAAGAAGTTCATCTATGGTATGCTTATCCATATCGACAACAAAAGGTTTTGATCCATTTAATTTTATGCCTTTTGTTTCTTTTGCAAACAACATGGGTTGATTATTCTTTAATTCGATTACATTATTGAATTTTTCAGAACCCGTATAGTCTTCAAAGGCGCCATCATTAAATATATTACAATTTTGATATATCTCAAGAAAAGAGCCTCCATCATGTCCATAAGATCGTTCCATCATCTCTGAAAGGTGTTTTTGCCATCTATCAATAGTTCTGGCAACAAATGTTGCTTGAGCACCTAAGGCAAGTGATGGTGGGTTTAACGGAATATCAATGGATCCAAATGGCGATGCCTTTGTAACCTTACCAACTTCTGACGTCGGGGAGTATTGTCCTTTTGTTAGACCATAAATACGATTATTAAACATCATTATATTTAAGTCCATATTACGCCTTAATGCATGCATAAAATGATTCCCACCAATAGATAATCCGTCACCATCTCCTGTGACAACAAATACCGCTAAATCAGGATTAGAAATTTTCACACCTGAAGCAATTGCCGGAGCACGTCCATGAATTGAATGAAAACCATAAGTATTCATATAATAAGGAAAGCGACTAGAACATCCGATACCTGATACAAAAACAATCTCTTCTTTTTTTCTACCAAAGGTTGGAACTGTTTTTTGAGTTTGAGACAGAATCGCATAGTCTCCACAACCAGGACACCATCTAACTGCCTGATCTGACTCGTAATCTTTTTTTGTTAATACTGGTGTTTGTATATCACTCATAATTTATCCCAATGTTTTTTTAATAGTTTCAACAATAGTTGCAGCTCCGATAGGACGCCCTCTTACCAAATTAAGACCTTTTGCATCTACAAGGTATTCTGCTCTTATCAACCTACGGAATTGACCAAGGTTAATCTCCGGAATTAAAATATTTTTAAAGTTCTTTAACAGGTCACCTAAATCTTTTGGAAGCGGACTAATCCACCTTACGTGAATATGAGAAACTTTACGCTTCTCCTCTTGAAGAGTCTCAGCCGCGGACCTACATGCACCATATGTTCCTCCCCAACTTAAGATCAGCATATCCCCACTATTATCGCCATAAACTTCTGTTGGAGGGATCTCTTGTTGGACCCTATCTACTTTCTCTTGACGAATAAGAGTCATCCGATGATGGTTTTCTGGATCATAACTTACGTGTCCAGTATTTTCAGCTTTCTCAATCCCACCAACTCTGTGCTCTAAGCCTTTTGTTCCTGGAATGGCCCATGGTCTTGAAAGTGTTTTTTCATTTCTTAAATAAGGTTGATAATCACCATCGGCATTTGGTTCTTTAGCAAAGGAAATATCAATTGGTTCAAGTTCATCTATATTCGGTATCATCCATGGCTCAGATCCATTGGCTAAATAACCATCTGTTAGAAGCATTACAGGTGTCATATACTTTAAAGCGATTCTACACGCTTCATAAGCAGCATAAAAACAATCACCCGGTGTTGCCGCTGCAATTACTGGCATTGGAGATTCACCATTTCGTCCGTACAAAGCTTGATTAAGATCAGACTGCTCTGTCTTTGTAGGTAAACCTGTACTTGGACCACCTCTTTGAACATTAATAACAACAAGAGGTAACTCCGTAATAATTGCAAGGCCCAGAGCTTCACCTTTCAAAGCAATACCCGGACCAGAGGTAGTTGTAACGGAAAGACTTCCAGTATATGCTGCACCGATAGCAGAGGTAACTCCAGCTATCTCATCTTCAGCTTGAAAAGTTTGTACACCAAAGTGCTTCCAAGATGAAAGCGTGTGCAAAATGTCGCTTGCAGGGGTAATAGGGTAGCTACCTAAAAATATCTTTAATTTTGATTTTTCAGAAGCAGCTAGAAGTCCTAATGATGTTGCATAATTACCGTTTATATTTCTGTATTTACCTTTAGGAAGAGATGCTCTTTCTACTTTAAACCTTGTAGTAAAAAGTTCAGTTGTATGACCATAATTATATCCTGCTTTCATTGCTCGGGTATTCGCATCAATGATTGCATCTTTACCTTTAAATTTTTTCTTGAGCCATGATTCGGTTGCTTCCATTGGGCGATCGTACATATAAAAAAGAACTCCAAGGGCAAAAAAGTTTTTGGTTCTTCCAACTAATTTTGGAGAGAGATCGACTCCGGCACAAGCGGCAGTAACCATTTTATTCATTTCAATTGGAATCACAGTAAAATAGTCATCTAAAGCACCATTCTCAACTGGGTTAGATTCATAGCCTGCAAAACTCAAATTTTTCTTTGTAAAAGCATCAATATTTAAAATCATTGTTCCTCCGGGTATAAGCTCTTTTTGATGCACTTTTAAAGCAGCAGGGTTCATTGCTACTAAGACATCGGGCTTATCACCTGGAGTATGAATATTTTTTGAGGAAAATTTAATTTGGAAGGCGCTTACACCCGCTAAGGAACCGGCCGGTGCTCGAATTTCAGCAGGAAAATCGGGGAGGGTACTAAGATCATTCCCAACAATTGCGGTGGTATCGGTAAATCGTCCACCAGTTAATTGCATTCCATCACCAGAATCTCCAGCAAATCTAATTACAGCTTCATCAATAGTTTTAAATGTTTTTCCCATGAGTCTCTATTTTATATCGAAAGGTTATAATGAAAAAATGTTTCAGTTCTTATTATTAATATTTTATTCATCAAATGTAATGGTTATTCTTGTCCGAAATTTATTACTCTTAATTTAGGATAGTTGCTGTTAGGTCTAAAACGAAATTAATTACATTTATTTATTATTTTTTTCTATAGCATTTGCCTACTTTTTAGTATTAAAAATAGCTGTAACCTATGATCAAAGAACCTAGATACCCTTTTTCAAGTAGAGTCCGATACAAAATTGATAATTTCATGTCAAAAGGAAGCTCTTCTATCTTTCTCGCTTTATTATCACTCTTTCTGTTTGGGTTTATTTTAATGGTCGTAACTAGAATGATTGCTCATGCAATTCTACCCGATGAAACACTAAGTGGTTGGTCCGAAATACCATGGCGTGTTTACGTAGCGGTCATGGAAGGTTCTGCTGCTGAAACAGATGGGGATAGTAACTGGTTAGCAAAAATGGCCTCAATTTTCGGAGTGATGGTAGGACTCATACTATTTTCCAGTATGGTTGCATTTATTACCAGCGTATTTGAATCAAAATTAGAAGAGCTAAAAAGAGGCCGTAGTATTGTACTTGAGAAGAACCACACTCTTATTTTAGGCTTTGGCGATCGAATACTTGAAATAATTCGAGAATTAATTGAAGCAAATGAATCTGAGGAAGACGCCTCTATCGTTATCTTAGCTGAAAATGATAAAGAAGAAATGGATAATATTATTCGGGATAATATCCCAAGGACCTTGTCTACCCGTATAATTACAAGGTCAGGTGTTGCAACAAATATAAATAACTTAAAAAAAGTAATGGCTAAGAATGCAAAATCTATAATTATAATGAATAATGCAGCATGTTGGCGTCCAGAAAAAGAAAGGAAACTGGCTGATGCTCTAGTGCTAAAATCAATAATGTCAATCATAGCTGTTTGTAAAGGGGAAGAACATCCTCCGATTGTATGCGAGATACACTCTAACAGGGATCAAACCTTAGCACAAAATATTTCAAAAGGAACGGTAAAAGCATTAAATGAAGTTAGTGTTTTATCAAAAATGATAGCGCAATTAGCGCTTAGTCGAAACGGACTGTCCATTGTTTACGGAGACATGGTTGGTTTTGATGGAAATGAATTCTATTTTTACCGCCCTAGCGATGGTTGGGGGGATGTGTTAACATTTGGTCAAAGCCTCTATAGATTCAAAAGTAGTACGCCAATCGGAGTTCATACAAGTAACGGTGAAATCATATTAAACCCTCCTAAAGAAACTTTTATAAATGAAAAAGATGAATTAATTATTTTTGCTGAGGACGATTCGACAATTCTTTATTTTAAAGAACCCATTTTCAATCCCACAATAAAATCTATACCTAAAACTCTCACTAAATTAAGAACTCAGCGAGTTGCCTTGCTTAATTGGACCACAAAAACAGAAATTATAATGGATAAGCTATGCAGTTATCTTCCAAAAGGATCCGAACTCTGCACGTTCGTAGATTTAAAATCAAAAGAAATGGATGATTATGTGGAGTCTCTTATCTTTAAATATCCCGGAATTAAAATTTCAGTTAATCAAATAGATCTCAACGATCTAGAAACATTGGATGAAATCAAACCCCAAAATTTTGATAGCCTACTCATTCTTTCCCCAGGTGGAAACACTATTGAAGAAATGGATGCTTATGTTATTTCCTTATTAATTAGAATTAGACAAATTTTGCTTCTCAATACTACTAAAGAGAGTTCTCTAGACCCCCACTCACAAAAAAATTGGCCTAAATTGATTACAGAGGTCATGGATAGTGAGAATATTGATATTATTTTAAATAGTGGAGTTGAAGATTTTATGGTCTCTAATCAATTTATTTCTCAAATAATGGCTCAAGTTTCTGAAGAACCATTAGCTCTCGATGTTTATGATGATCTATTCAAAGCAGAAGGAAGTGAGCTATATATTAAACCGGCCTCTTATTATTTTGATTTTAATAATAAAGAATCTCTTTCTCTCGCTTACGGAGAATGTGTAGAAGCAGCTCAATTAAGAGATGAGGTGATTTTAGGAATCCAACTAAATTCAGAACAACAAAATAAAGACAAAATGTTCGGGATATCTTTAATTCCTAAAAAAGAGGACCTTTTTACTTTAACCCCTAACGATGGATTAATTGCTCTTGCTCAAGATGAAGCTTGACGGTTAAACAATAATTGACATGAATGATAAAGAAAAAATTAGATTAACTCTACTTAGTCACGGCTCTGGCTGAGCAGGGAAAATCGGTCCGGGTGACCTAAATCAAGTTTTAAAAGGATTAAAAACGCCTAAGAGTGACTCCGTTCTTATTGGCTTTGATGATGCTGATGATGCAGCGGCTATTCGCTTAAGTGATGGACGAGTGTTAATACAAACCGTTGACTTTTTTACACCAATTGTAGATGACCCATATGAATTTGGTCAAATTGCAGCAGCTAATGCCCTTTCTGACATATATGCAATGGGAGGAAAACCTTTATTCGCTCTTAATATTGTAGGGTTTCCAATAAAAGATTTACCGAAAAAAATTCTCCAAGATATTTTACAAGGAGGCGCAGATAAAGCAGCTGAAGCTGGGATACCTATTGTAGGAGGTCATTCTGTTGATGATAAAGAACCGAAATACGGATTGGTGGTAACTGGCGAAGTCGATGAAAATAAAATGTGGAAAAATTCAGGGGCACATATTAATGATTCTATTATTCTTACAAAGCCATTAGGTACTGGTATTATTGCCACAGCAACCAAAAAAGGTGTAGCGTCAGTTGAGAGTATTAAATCTGCAAGTAAGTCAATGAAGTTATTAAATAAGATTGCAGCAAAAGATCTTGACGGTTACGATGTACATGCGGTCACTGATGTAACAGGGTTTGGCCTGCTAGGGCATTTAAAAGAAATATGTAAAGCTAGTAATGTTTCAGCTACTATTGATTTCTCAAAGCTAGAATTTTTCCCCGGCGCTGTTGAACTTGCAGAATCAGGAATAATACCTGGAGGAACAAAAAGGAATTTAGATTATATCAAAGATTTTGTAAGGTTCAATTCTAACCTGAGTCAGACGAAAAAACTTCTAGCTGCCGATGCTCAAACATCTGGTGGACTTTTGATAACGCTACCACCTGATCAAGCACAGAAGTTTATCAAATTAAGATCTAATTCAGCTAAAATTATTGGAACAATACTTCCAAAAAATAGAGACTATATTACTTTAGAATAATATATACGACTAAATTGGTCGCAATAATATAGTTGATTATACTATCCTCCTATATTTAACTTTCTAGCCGGAAAATGATATGTTAAAAATCACAAGAAAAGTTGAGTACGCTCTAATTGCTTTACGGCATTTACAGCAAAATGAAGAGGGTCTACTTTCCTCATCAAAAGAAATTGCGTCCCAGCATGATATACCTAAAGAACTTTTAGCAAAAATATTACAACTATTAGTTAAAAATAAAATATTAATTTCTATCAAAGGTCCTGCTGGAGGGTACAAACTCGCGATGGACCCAACAAAAATTAATATGACTAAATTTTTTGAAATTATGGAAGGACCCGTCGGGATTATGGACTGTTACTTTGACTCAGGCTGTGATAAGCTTAACAATTGTACAATTCGTACACCTATCAATAGGATAAATGATTCCATCCGATCCATGTTTGATAAGATGACATTGGCTGAGATCACGTACTAATGAATACAAAAGAAAAAATTATAGAATTACTTAAAGAATGCTATGACCCTGAAATCCCAATTGACCTCTGGAATCTAGGTCTTATTTACGAAATAAAGATTAAAGAGAAAAACAACCAATCTTATATTAATATTATTATGTCTTTAACAACTCCAGGTTGTAGTATGGGAAAACAAATGGCAAATGATATTAAAGTAAAAATAAATACTTTAGAAAATATTAAGGATGTAAAAGTAGACGTAACATTTGATCCTCCTTGGAAGCCGGAAATGATGACCGAAATAGCACGAGAAAAACTAGGTTTTGACCCTGTTCATGTTCAAGAAAATAAGGAAAAAAATGAGCAAAAAATTAATTTGGAGTGGGAATAATGAATGAAATAGTAAAAAACGAAGAATTAATTAAGAACCAACAAACCAATTTTAAAAATGCATCTATAACTGTTACTGAGAATGCCGTAACTAGGCTAAAAACTGTTATGAAATCGGATGGTAAAGAAGATTACTTATTACGCATGTCTGTCGAAGGTGGCGGCTGTTCCGGGATGACATATAAAATGGATTTTGAAAAAGAAAAACTAGAATTTGATAAAGTATTTGAATCAAATAGTTTAACGGTTGTTTGTGATCTTAAAAGCTGGCTTTATCTACAAGATGTTGAGATTGACTATTCAAATGACCTTTTAAATGGTGGGTTTAAAATTAAAAACCCCAATGCAGAAAGAACATGTGGTTGCGGTACCAGTTTCTCTGCTTAATTAATTATTAATCTAATAACCCCCCCTAAATCATGCAAAATGAACAACAAATAATAGATTCAAATCTTAAAAAAGACTATGAATACGGTTTTGTTTCCAATATTGAATCCGATACCTTTCCACCAGGACTCAATGAAGATGTAATTAAAAAGATCTCAAAGAAAAAAGATGAGCCTAAATGGCTATTAGATTGGAGGCTTAAAGCTTTCAAGCTTTGGAAAAAATTAGCTGAACCAACCTGGGCAAACATCAATTATAAAAAAATTGACTATCAAGCTATCAGCTATTTTTCAGCGCCAAAAAAGAAAGAACTGGCAAGCTTAGATGAAGTAGACCCAGAGCTATTAGAAACATACAACAAGCTGGGAATTCCATTAGAAGAACAAAAGATGCTTTCGGGTGTGGCCGTGGATGCAGTTTTTGATAGTGTTTCCGTTGCAACAACCTTTAAAGAAGACTTAAAAAAAGCTGGTGTAATTTTCTGCAGTTTTTCTGAAGCAGTTAAAACTCATCCTAAACTGATACAAAAATATCTTGGTAGTGTCGTTCCTTATAGTGATAACTATTATGCCACTCTCAATTCGGCAGTCTTTACTGATGGATCTTTTGTTTATATACCAAAAGGTGTCCGTTGCCCGATGGAACTCTCTACTTACTTTAGAATTAATGAAGCAAATACAGGCCAATTTGAAAGAACGCTTATCATTGCAGATGAAGACAGTCATGTCAGCTACCTCGAAGGCTGTACGGCTCCTATGCGAGATGAAAACCAATTACATGCGGCTGTAGTAGAGTTAGTTGCACTTAAGAATGCGACAATTAAATATTCAACTGTACAAAACTGGTATCCTGGAAATCCAAAAACTGGAGCAGGTGGAATATTTAATTTTGTAACAAAACGAGGTGCGTGTCTCGAAGAAAATTCTAGAATTTCTTGGACTCAGGTTGAAACAGGTTCCGCGATAACATGGAAATACCCTTCTTGTATTTTGAAAGGTGATAACTCTGTTGGTGAATTTTACTCTGTTGCAGTGACCAATAATTTCCAACAAGCTGATACTGGTACAAAAATGATACATATTGGAAAGAATACAAAGAGTACAATTATTTCCAAAGGAATCTCAGCTGGTCAAGGTCAACAAACCTACCGAGGCGAAGTGAAGATAATGAAAGGTGCTGATAATGCTCGGAATTTTTCACAATGCGACTCTATTTTAATCGGAGACAAATGCGGAGCACATACTTTTCCATATATAGATGTACGGAATCCCACCGCGCAAATGGAACATGAAGCAACCACATCCAATATCGGAGAAGACCAAATGTTTTATTGTAATCAAAGAGGCCTTTCCACTGAAGATGCTGTTTCTATGATCGTCAATGGTTTTTGTAAAGATGTTTTTAAAGAATTACCCATGGAATTTGCCGTTGAAGCAACCAAATTAATGGAAGTTAGCTTAGAAGGGAGTGTTGGTTAAAGATGGATTTTATATGTTAAATATTAAAAATTTACATGCAGGGATAGATGATAAACCAATTCTTCAGGGAATAGATTTAAATATTAAAGCTGGTGAAATGCATGCTATTATGGGTAGAAATGGTTCAGGAAAAAGTACCTTATCTAACATAATTACTGGTCGAGATAACTATTCAATCACTAAAGGTAGTATTCATTTTGATAATAAATCAATTATGGATTGGACCCCTGAGAAACGTTCTCTAGAAGGAATATTTATGTCTTTTCAATATCCGGTAGTTATACCAGGGGTAAATAACACCTATTTTCTAAAAGCAGCTCTTAATGCAAAAAGAAAATATAATGGACAAAAGGAACTTGATGCCGCTGGCTTTTTAAAAATAATAAAAACTATTTTAAAAGAACTAGACATGGACATGAGTTTTTTACAACGACCGGTAAATCAAGGATTTTCAGGTGGTGAAAAAAAACGAAATGAAATATTGCAAATGCTAACCCTGGAACCAAGCCTTTCTATTTTAGATGAGACTGACTCTGGATTAGACATTGATGCGCTAAAAATAATTGCTGAAGGCGTCAATAAATATAGGAGCTCGAAACGTTCTTTTTTAGTCATAACCCATTACCAACGGCTGTTAAAATATATTGTTCCAGATTTTATACATGTTTTAATTGATGGTAAGATAGTGAAATCAGGTGGTAAAGAATTAGCATTAGAATTAGAAGAAAAAGGTTACAACTGGCTTGATTCATGAAGCTTTTAGATTTCCAATCTGAATTTGAAAAAGTATTAGATAGAAAACACTTTTCAGCTAAGGTTCACCCATTAAGAGAAAAAGCTTTCAATGCTTTTTTAGATATTGGACTGCCTAATCGGAAATGGGAAGACTGGCGTTTTACTCAATTCAAAAATATATCTCAAAAATTTTATAAAATATCAGAGAAAAAACATAGCAAGATAACTACCTTTAATTTTGCAGAGCACAATATTTCTGATGTTGACACCATCACTTTTTACAATGGCCATTATAAAGAAGAGTTCTCTGATTCTATACCTGAAATTCAATTATTAAACGGGCTTGAATATTTAGAGCATTATAATTGGAAATATGATTACCCTTCAGATTGCCCATTTGAACTTCTTAACACCGCATTCATGGATAGTGGTTTAAACATTATTATCAAAAAAGGCCAATCCATTAAAAGACCAATCAGATTTCTAATTATCAGCTCGGGTCAAGATGAACTTATGGTATCACCTAAAATACATATTGATATTGAAAATAATAGCTCTGCTACTTTCATTGAACACCATGTTGGGAATTCTTCTGATTTTTTAATAAACACGTCAATACAGATTAAGCTTTTAGAAAATTCCATCCTTGATCATATTCGAATTCAATCTAATTCTAGTAAAACAACAAATATCAGCAACATAAAAGTTGATCAAAGTGAAGATAGTCATTATAATTTTTTTCAATTAGCCTTCGGTTCAGATTTATCAAGGCTTAACCTTGATGCTAGATTAAATGGAAAAGGTGCAGAATGCTCGTTAAATGGGTTATCATTATCAAATAAAACCCAACAGTTAGGCTCTCATATTATAACAAATCATTATTCTCCCAACTGCAATAGCTCACAAAATTTTAAAAACATTCTACAAGATAAATCATCTGCTATTTTTAATGGAAAAACAGTTGTTCATAAAGATGCTCAAAAAACAGATTCTAGACAATCAAATAAAAGTTTATTATTATCAGAGAATGCCTTAATGAACTCAAACCCACAACTTGAGATTTATGCAGATGATGTAAAATGTTCCCATGGATCGACTACAGGAGCACTAGATGATGATGCCTTATTTTACCTCAGATCTAGAGGTTTAAACTTTTTAAATGCACAAAATCTTTTAATTAGAGGTTTCGCGTCTGAACTATTTGATCTAATAAAGCATGATCCAACTCGAAATTTTATTTTGGGGAAATTTAACAATTGGCTCAATAAAAACGTTAAACTATGAATATTAAAAATATTCTAAATGACCTTCATAATCTTTTTTCTATATTTGAAGAACCGACAGATAAATTTATTCAGCTTATGGACATGGCAAAAGAATCTTCCTCTTTTCAGAGCGATGAACGGATAGAGAAAAACAAGATTAATGGTTGTACTTCACAGGCATGGGTTATTGTTTCAAAAAATAGTGATGAAACATATCTAATTCAAACGGATTCTGATGCCCAAATTGTAAAGGGGCTGTTGACAATTTTAGAAAAAATATTTAACAATCAACCAGCAAAACAAATTCTATCAATCAAAAGTGATGAGATTTTATCTACAATTGGTTTAAAGGGTGCGGTTTCTAGCCAAAGAACAAATGGCTTTTTTAGTGCTGTTGAAAAAATTCAAGGACTTGTTCGATGAATGATATTCCAAAAGAATCGATTCGATTATTACGTGATATTGATGCCTATATGGTTCCATCTGGTGATGAAGTAAAATTATTAGCAGGTAACTTAGTTAAAATCACTCAAGCACTCGGTGGGAATTACACCGTTATTATGAATGGTAATATGGTTCAAATCCGTGAAGAAAATGCAGATGCACTTGGTTTTAAAATTGAAGATACAAAAAAGAAACCTATTCCTAGTGGTGATATCGAACAACAAGTCTGGGATCAATTAAAAACTTGTTATGATCCTGAAATCCCAGTAAACATAGTAGAATTAGGTTTAATTTATGATTTAATCATTGAAGGTCCAGAACAAGACAAAAAAATTGAAATAAAAATGACTCTAACGGCTCCTGGCTGCGGAATGGGACCAGTCATTTCAGAGGAAGTTGATAGAAAAGTTAATGGAATAACTGGAGTTAATACAGTATCTGTTGATTTAGTTTGGGAACCCATGTGGAATAGAGATATGATGAGTGAAGAAGCAAAGCTTGAGCTGGGAATGCTTTAAATGAGTAATAGAATTAATAATATTAAATCGGATTTTCCAATTTTTAACCAATCGAACTTAGTATACCTAGATAGTGCTGCCACAACACAAAAACCGTACTCTGTTTTAAAAGCAACTGAATCGTTATATATAGAAGCAAATGCAAACGTTCATCGAGCTATTTATTCAATTGGAATTGAGGCAACCAATCGATTTGAAAAAGCTAGAGAAAAAGTAGCAAGATTTATTAATGCCCCCAGCTCTAAAGAAGTAGTTTTTACAGGTGGTGCAACAGAATCTCTAAATTTATTGGCAAGTTCTTTAGTTAGTAGATTAAAACCCGGGGATGAAATTTTATTATCTGAAATGGAGCATCATTCCAATATAGTTCCATGGCAAATGATGGCCGCAAAATTTGATATAAAGATTAAATATCTTCCGATTGATAAAAACGGTGAATTAGATTTATCCGAATCTGAAAAATATTTCACTAAGGATACTAAAGTGGTTTCAATTACACATATTTCAAATGTACTTGGTACCATTAATCCAATAGAAGAACTTGCAAAAAAAACGCACGAAGTTGGAGCTGTTTTTATTTCAGATGGTGCGCAAGGCGCACCTCACATGAAAATAGATGTACAAAAGATAGGCTGTGATTTCTACGTATTCTCAGGTCATAAAATGCTGGGTCCTACGGGCTCTGGTGTTTTGTGGGGAAAAACAAAGTTACTTGAAGAGCTAGATCCTTTCATGGGTGGCGGAGAGATGATCAAATCAGTTTCATTTGAAAAATCTACCTGGAATGATATTCCCTATAAATTTGAAGCGGGAACCCCAAATATTGCACAGGCTGTAGGCTTAGGAGCGGCGGTAGATTACTTAGAATCGATTGGAATGGATAATATACAAAAACATGAAAAAACTCTTACCGACTATGCCCTTGAAAAAATCGGGAAGATTGAGGGGTTACGGATCCATGGATCTTCTGAGAACAGATCCGGTGTAATTAGCTTTAATATTAAGGGTATTCACCCTCAAGACTTAGCTCAATTTCTAGATCAAGATAATATTGCAATTCGTGTTGGTCACCATTGCGCACAGCCATTACTAAATATTTTGAATGAAACCTCTTCCGCAAGAGTTAGTCTTTATATTTATAATAATGAATCAGATATAGATAAGTTTTGTGAATCCATTACAAAAATAAAAGCCTATTTTTAAAATGGAGACTATTTTATTAGATGATTTTTTAGATAATGGAATAATCAGGGAAAAATCTTTTAGAAAGATGGTCACTGTGATTGATTATGACTTATATAAAAATAAAAAAGTTATCATCAAAGGTTGCGCCGGAGTAGTAGTTCCAACTTGGGCCTATTTAATTTTAGTATCTCATATTGCTCAAGTAGCCGATAAAATTTATTATGGAGAGCCTAGAAATGCCGTTAAAATTTTTGATAAAAAAGCAATCTAAGACTCTTTAGTAATTCACATTCATGAGCAAATATAATGGAAAATAAAAACCGATTAAGCTGGGAAGAATACTTCATGAACATTGCGACTGAAGTTTCCTCAAGATCAACTTGTGATCGAAAGCATGTTGGTGCTGTAATTGTTCGAGAAAAGACAATTCTTTCTACAGGTTACAATGGTAGCATTAAAGGTCTTCCACATTGTGATAATTCCGGACATGAAATGGTAGACGGACATTGTGTAAGAACAACTCATGCAGAAGCAAACTCTATAGTTCAGGCCGCAAAAAATGGTGTTAGTATTAATAATTCTGAAATTTTTGTGACTGCTTCCCCATGTTATAATTGCTTTAAACTCATAGCAAATTCGGGCATTAAAAAAATATATTATAAAGAACTTTATCGAGATGAACGCATTTTAGAACGAGCAAAAGACTCTTCCATTGAGTTAATCCATATCAAATAAAAAACTTAACTTTGACTATGAACGTACAGACAGTAGAATATTCAGACAAGAATGCACCCTCTCTATTCACAAAATCACTACATAAAACGGGTTTTAGTGTTTTAACTGATCATCCAATAAATAAAGATTTAATTAATGAGGTTTATTCTGAATGGGGTATGTTTTTCTCCAATGAACTAAAAAACAATTATCTTTTTAATAAAAAAACTCAAGATGGATATTTCCCACTCGGATCAGAAAACGCCAAGGGAAATCCAATTAAAGATCTTAAGGAATTTTTCCATTTTTACCCATGGGGTATATTTCCAGAAGAACTAAGTAATAAAACAAACCTTTTATTTGACCAACTCGTTCAATTAACCTCTACATTGTTAGATTGGATTGAAAAAGAAACACCTCAAAAAACAAAGCTATTGTTTTCTAGGCCTTTAACTGAAATGGTCGATGATAGTCCAAATAACCTTTTAAGAATTATACATTATCCGCCTCTAACGGGGAATGAGCCCTCAGGGGCAATAAGAGGAGCTGCTCATGAA
>Ga0308010_1000681_pt1 | contig 20573 bp, 16 predicted proteins | sample Neamet129_FD_202368 | JGI IMG/M metagenome (GOLD analysis project Ga0308010, IMG submission 202368) | Marine microbial communities from water near the shore, Antarctic Ocean - #129 | ecosystem: Environmental > Aquatic > Marine > Unclassified | place: Southern Ocean | collected 2014-07-24 | reverse complement strand
CTCTGGTCATATTGCCGGCGTTGATGTGGGGTATCAGACCTGTTTCTTTCAAGACGGCATCGGCTATTTCAATTACGTAGTCGATGGTGGATTCGAAGCCTAGTTCGGCAAGCGCTTCACGGGCAGCTTTGTAACGCAATTCAGGCTTTTCACCGAGAGTGAATAGCGCTTCCTGACAACCTTCTTTGGCACCTCGATGACAGAGCTCGAGGACCTGCTCGATGCTCATATATGCTTGATCGATTCGCTTGGGTGTACGGGCGAAGGTACAGTAATGGCAGACGTCGCGGCATAGGTGTGTGAGAGGTATAAATACTTTCTTCGAATAAGTAATTATGTTGCCATGGGCGCTATCGCATAAAGCCCTTGCCTCACTGGCAAGAACTGCGGTGTCTGTTCTCGAGGCCAGCGCTAAAGAAGCGGTCTCACTGAGCAGTTTTTGAGATGTTTTGCGTGTCTGTGTTTCTCGTGGCAAAAGAGCTACCTAGTCCCGAACAGCTGAAAGATGCTAGATTACCAGTCTCCGAGCTAAAAAGAGAGCAAGAAAATGCATATAGAGCTGTCATATGGAAGGTCGATTAAGCTAAATCACATAGTTTGGCAATTCTGGCCAGCGATTGTTGCTTTTGTGCAGATACTAGGTCTGAGCGTCCTCTCCTCTCAACTGAGCTACGGACAGCAAGTTGAAGAGAATCGTTTTTTGCTGGACAACGTAAGAGTAATTGTCGGTGACGGGACCGTATTGGAGTCTGGGGCATTACTGGTTGAAGGCACTCGTATTTCAGCTGTTGGGGTGCGAGCAGAAATTGAGCCAGATTTCAGCGTTGAGGTGATCGACCTGAGTGGCAAGACCATTATACCTGCTCTGATAGACAGTCACGCACATTTGGGTTACGAGGGCCACACTAGTTGGGGTGCGAAAAACTACAGCCGTGAGAACCTCATCGATCACCTTCAGCGCTATGCCTATTACGGATTCTCGGCAGTATTTTCGGCGGGTAGCGATCCGGATACGCTAGCTTATGACGTGCAACAGGCTCAGCTAAGCGGTGAATTTTCTAGTGCTCGCTTTCTCTTTGCCGCAGGTATAGCTCCACCGGGGCAGGGCCCGAATGACCAGTTCCTGACACACGCTGTTGCATTGGAGCGAGATACAGGTCAACGCATCCTATACGGGGTGGCTAGTAAAGAGCAGGCTATTGAATCGGTTCGGCAAATTGCTGCGAAAAATATTTCTGTTATTAAGATTTGGGTAGATGATCGCGGAGGTAGTCAGCAGAAATTAGCGCCAGAACTGTATCGTGCGATCGCTGTCGAAGCTGCTGAGAATGGCATAGAAATTTACGCCCACCAGCAATATGCTGAAGATATGCCAGACTTGTTAGACGCCGGTGTCAGCGGGTTCTTGCATGGCAGAATAGGTGCAAGCCTTGGCCGAGAAATCGCACAGCAGGTGGCTGCAGCAAATGCCTTTGTCGTTCCAAACATGGGCTTGGGGGAACTGCGGAGCGAGGCAATTGGAAGAGACCAGTTTCTGCGTGCTTCATTGCCAGAATCTGTTGCTGCTCGCCTAGGAGAAAGTGCTCAGAGGTTGCTTGAACCAGATAGAGCAGAAGCGAGTGAAGTGGAACTACGTGCCAGCTTTAAGCACTTGCTTGATGCTAAGGTTGATATTGTTTTAGGAACGGATGCGGGAGCGGTACCTGATCATTTCTTTGGCTACACGGGCCATCGTGAATTAGAAATATTTGTACGTATGGGCATGACTCCCATGCAGGCGATTGTAGCAGCTACCAGTAAGCCGGCAGAGAGGTTGGGTTTGAACGACTTGGGTCTTCTTCGGTCTGGGTATAGCGCCGATTTCGTAGTGTTGGACGAAAATCCTCTAGGTGATATTCGCAACACCCGCTCGATAACTTCGGTCTTTTTGAATGGTAAGGTGTTGGATCGAACAGGTTTGGCCGCGGGCTTTGTGCAGTAGATGTTAGTTGAGTTCAGTGCGCAAAGACAATGCTTCTGTGAATGTCTAATGGTTAGAAATTATGGAATATGAAGAGTTCATTGTCGGTGTTTTTTGTCGTTGCGGTCTTTGAATGAAATTTGTTTTTTCTCTTAACCATTGATTTCTGTTTCCCCGCTAGCTCTTTGTCGGACCGATGAGGCCGGTCAATTGTTGCTTAATGGAAGTGAAAGAGCTCACCGTAAGCTAAAACTTTAGATTGCAATTCACGAGCAATGATTTTTACAAACATCGCATCATCAAGAAAACCAATGCTGGAAACATGAATTAAAATTAAGTCGATAGGGCCTTCAAAATACGACATCGAGTAATTACATCATTGCGACTTTGACAACCTTGTAAACAGCGTGATTAGTATTTGTTCATACCTGTTGGTAGGCTTAAGGGAGAAAAAAATCATAGGTAAAATTGGGTTTAATTGCGAAAATTTAATACCGAATAGCAACCTTAGTCGATTCCACCCCTACCCATGTTGTAGAACTCGGGGTTTGGTTTGATCTCCGCCATATTAGCGAGACGATTAGACAGAGCAAATAGTGCGACGATAGAGCCAATGTCCCATATTTCCTCCATATCGAACCCGTTTTCGCGTAGGGTCTGCATATCCGAATCACTGATTTCATGTGCCTTTTGCGACATTTTGACCGCAAAATCTAGCATCAGGCTTTGTTTCGCAGTTATATCAGCTTTTCGATAGTTGGTAGCAACCTGGTCAGCGATGAGTGGGTTCTTCTCCCGAATCCGTAGTATAGCCCCGTGTGCAACGACACAGTAGGTGCACTGGTTGATTCCTGAGGTTGCCACCACGATCATTTCGCGCTCAGCTTTGGTCAAGCCATCTGACTTCTCCATGAGAGCGTCGTGATAGCTGAAGAACGCGCGAAATTCATCGGGCCTATGAGCAAGAGCGAGAAATATATTTGGAATGAATCCAGCTTTCTCCTGAACGACAAGTATGCGCTGCTTTATATCTTCTGGCATTTCGTTGAGTTCAGGGACTTTAAACCTGCTTATTGTGGTGTCGCTCATAGTATGTGGCTCTGTGGTTGTTGCTCGACTCGAAGATAGTTTCGCAGCTTAGCCCTTATTATAGGGTGCTTAGGCTTATTGGTAAAATGACTAATGGAGCGGCGTACACAGCGAAGCCTCTAACGAAGAGTTTGGCGCGAATATCCAATTCTGCAAAAGTCCTAACTAGTCAGGTAGGATTGATTTCGGTGTAATATTCGAAAGCCTTAAATTAATTAAAAATAGAGAAATGTAGATGACCCATGCAGTATTGAGCGGGAAAAATTATGTAGTAACTGGAGCTAATAGTGGCATTGGTTTTTTTTCGGCGCGGCGCTTTGCTGAGTTGGGGGCAAATGTCGCATTAGTCTGCCGAAACGAACGAAAGGGGCGAGAGGCGGTTGCAGAGATTATTGCGACCACGGGGAATGAAAATATTAGCCTATATTTGGCAGATTTCAGTTCGTTAGGGAGTGTCAGCAAGATGGCTGATAAATTGCTTCGAAATATTTCTAAGATCGATGTGCTCTGCAATAACGCTGGAGGTGCAAATGGGAGCAGGACGATGTCTTGTGAAGGATTTGAAACTACGTTCGTGAGTAATCACCTGAGTGGCTTCCTGCTTACAAAGAAATTATTACCTGCAGTTCTGAGTGCAGCAAGTGACGATCTAGCACGAATTGTTTTTACCAGCTCTTATGGGCATTTCAATAGTGCCTTAGATTTTGATGATCTAGGGCTGACGCTCGGCTATAGCACATTAAAAGCCTATGGTCGTTCGAAACTGATGAACCTATTGACGGCGCGAGAATTACAGCGGCGTCTCACTGGCAAAAATGTGGTCGCCAGCTCTTTTCATCCTGGTGCCGTTAGGACGCCGATTTGGAATAAAAGTGGGGCTCTGCCTCGTCTATTGGGGCTAGCATTCTATCCTTTCATGAAAACTATCGGGCAAGGGTCAGATACCTTTGTTTGGCTAGCGAGCTCGGAAGAACAGGCAAGCAGGGGGGCTGACGGACATTATTTTTACGAAGGTAAGCGCGCAGAAACAGCAAAATTCGCAACTGACGAAGATGCAAATCGACTGTGGCAGATTAGTGAGGAGTTGATTGCACCGTATTATTAGTTAACTGAGCGTTCTTGACCTTCCCAGTATGGCGCTCTGAGTTCTCTTTTAAGCACTTTCCCCGGTCCTGATTTTGGCAGGGGTTCGGACTGTATATCTACCCCTTTAGGAACCTTGTAGCCTGCTATCCGTTTACGACAGAACTCGATTATCAGCGCAGAATCGATGTCGTTTCCTTTCCTCAGCACGATTACGGCCCAGACAGCTTCTCCCCACTTATCATCTGGCACACCAAATACAGCCGCTTCGAGAATGGCTGGGTGTTGGTACAGGACTTCTTCGACTTCCGTGCAATACACATTTTCTCCTCCGGAAACAATCATGTCTTTGCTGCGATCCACCAAGAAGACATAACCATGATCATCCATATAGCCAAGATCGCCAGTCCAATACGCGCCATCCTTAATTACTGCTGCCGTTTGCTCAGGTTTGTTCCAATAACCTTGCATTACATTGGGGCCACGTACTACTACTTCGCCAATTTTTCCAGAAGCAAGAGCGATTCCATGGGCATCTAGTATATCAATTTCGTTACCTAGTGCAGGCCGCCCGCAAGATCGAGCTAGTGGAGAATCGATCAAATTTTGTTCATTGTTTAGAACAGTGCAAAGAGGAGAAAGCTCGGTCGCCCCATAAACCTCAACGAGTTCTGCGCTTGGGAAAGCGCTATGGGCGCGGCGCAAAATTTCTGTAGCTATTGGTGATCCACCATGTGCAAGCATCTTTAGAGTCTCGGTTTTTCGCGGGTGCACATGCTGTTCTTCAGCGATAGCCGCTAGCATCGTAGGAACCCCAAGACTCTCTGTTACACCGTGTTCTTCGATCAAATCTAGTGCGGTTTTTGGGTCGAATGCCGCAAGAGTCACCTGAGTTCCTAGTGTCCAAATGTTGCCAATTACGCCGAGAGAGCCTGCTGCGTGAAATAGTGGGGCCATAACCAGCATTACATCATCTTCTCTCTGTGGAACGCAGGCGAGATAGTGAAATGTATTCGCCATTAGATTGCGATGGCTCAGCATCACACCTTTGGACTTGCCGGTAGTGCCTCCTGTGTAGAATAGGCCGGCTAGGTCACTTTCATTAACATTGATTCCGAGCTCAATCTCCGTCGCGGCATTTAGCATCTTGTCATAGGCGTTTGGGATCATAATGACATGATCGACACAGCCTGCTAATTTCCCCGGATCGCGGTCGGTGAGCAGCACTCTTGTCTGCGAATCTTCAAGGGCATATTTTAGTTCTGTGACAGCGTGCCGGGTATTAAGTGGCACGACGACTAAGCCGACTGCGGGTACGCCCATGTATGTTTCGATATAGCGCTGACCGTTGTTGGCTAAGATTGCAACTCTTTCTCCCTTCTTCAATCCCAGTTCTTTCAAGGCTCCAGCTAAGAGACGGCAGCGTCTATGCAGTTCCGCGTAGTCGATAGACTCCGCCCCGTCTATAACAGCCGTTTTCGTGGGCGCCATGCGAGAGGCGTATTTGATTGGGCTTGCGAAGGTATGCATATGCTATAGCTTTTAAATTAGTCGTTTTTGAGGCCGAAGGTATAAACGACGTTTCCCGATGCAATAGTTACAAATTGCTGTCCGTCTATAGCATATGTCATAGGGGCTGCATGTACTCGTGCGCCTAGGGAAATATGCCAGAGTTCTTCGCCACTGGCCGCATCCAAGGCAAAGAAATAACCATCTGCGCTACCTGTGAATACGATGCCACCAGCGGTTGTGGTAATGCCTGCAGAAGAGCGAGGCATGATCGGAAATTCCCACTCAATTTCTGCAGTGGCAGGGTTAATTGCTCTAATGGAGCTATGGAATGCATCCATCGGCTGGTTATAGCGTCCGCCGCCACCGGTGAAGCGTTCGCCTTCTTCGTAGTCTTCGTCACGCTTGAAGAATTCTTGCTCGCCATCGAAAGAGGTGACATAGAACAAGCCAGTCTGCTGGCTATAGCCAGGCGAGTACCAGTTAGTCGCGCCTACGATAGGAGGTGAGACCAAAATGCCTTCATAAGTAGGTGCCATGCCAGGAACGCGAATGGGGCGACCATTAGGGTCTAAACCCTGTGCCCATGTCTGTGACGCATACGCTTCTCCTTCTAGAAACTCTCCGGTCTCGCGATCTATAGTGTAGAAGAAGGCATTGCGGTTGGCCCACATCATGACCTTGCGCGTGCTGCCTTGGTACTCGATGTCAGCAAGAATCGGCACCTGTATCGAGTCGTAGTCATGGACATCGTGAGGAGTGAATTGGAAGTGCCATGCGATCTCGCCAGTATCGCCATTCAGGGCCAGAGCTGAATCGGAATAGAGGTTGTCACCGAGGCGTACATCGCCATTCCAGTCTGGGCCAGGATTACCCGTACCCCAGTATATGAGATTCAGGTCTGGATCGTAGGAGCCGGTGATCCATGTGGCTGCGCCTCCAGTTTTCCAAGAGTCACCGGACCAGCTATCGTTGCCAGGCTCGCCGGGACCAGGAATAGCATAGGTCCGCCACTCGAGCTCGCCAGTGACCGGGTCATAGGCATCTATAAAGCCGCGTATACCGAACTCACCGCCTGCAATTCCGGTGACAACTTTGTCTTTAACGATTAAGGGTGCAGCGGTTTTGCTGTAACCGGCCTCGTAATCGGCCACCTCAACGTCCCAGAGAACATTTCCAGTCCGGGCATCGATGGCAACGAGGTGGGCGTCCAGAGTGCTCATGAAAAGTGTTTCACCGAGTATGGCCACGCCACGATTGTTTCTTCCGCAGCAAATACGCAGATCTTCTGGTAGTTCATGGTCATAACGCCAATATACTCGACCCGTTCGTGCGTCAACTGCAGTCAGATTGCTAGGTGCCTCAGTGATGAACATAATGCCGTCTACAACAGTAGGCACCGTTTCCGCTCGGTCGATCACAGGTATCTGATACGACCATTTCATTTCTAATTCTGTCACATTGTTCGTGTTGATCTGATCGAGCCGGCTGTAGCGCTGGCTGTCCAGGGTGCCGGAGTACATCATCCAATTCTCTGGTTCGCTCTCGGCATTGACGAGGCGCTCCCAAGTCACAGGACTAAATGCGGGAGTGATAACGGTTTGAAACTCATCTTCCTGCGCCTGAAGAGGCAGTGTTAGGAAAATGCTGGTTAGCAGTAGGGGGAATCTGTTCATGCTTAGCTCTCCTTTCGTAGAGAAAATAGATAGGCCACAAGGTCATCGACCTCACTGTCGGACAAGGTCTGTGTATAGCTCGGCATAGTTGACGCTTCGATCCGTTCAAAGGATGCAATCTGATTCTTCGGATAGGACCAAAGGTTAGCGTCGTCATCCATAATTCGTAGTGAGAAACTGTCTTCGTTCATGCGCAGCCCCTCTCTGACAACGCCGTTCTTGTCAGTTACGCGCATTGTCCACCATCGCGGTGCAACGTCTGTATGGGGATTGAGAATATCGCTAAGTAATTCTTCTGGGCTCCGTCGTTCGCCAGCTCTAGAAAGGTCGGGCCCTTGCCTGCCGCCTTGCCCACCGATCATGTGACAGCTGTCGCAGGCCCCTTTGTTTGTGAACAATCTGGCACCATTAGCTACCGAACCGGGCAGATCGATGTTCGCAGGATCGGTGCTTAGGGAGCTTATATAGGCTACGAGCTGCCAAACCTGCGCATCAGGAAGGTCAGATGCGGCAGGAAGCATGGCGGTTCCGGGGATACCGGTGCGTATGATGTTAAATATGCCTACTTCGGAGCTGGCGCGGGTCAATCTGCCGGTAAGGTCTGGTGCGCCGGTCTCATCGTTGCCCTTCGCATCGAAGCCGTGACAGCGTGAGCACTGCCGTTCGAAATACCTGAGGCCAGCATTGATATCAAAATTCGTGTTGTAGAGGTTGCCAGCATCTTCTGCAAGGCTGCCACTTGTGGCAAAAAATAGGCCGCTAAACATCAAAGTCGCCAAGCTTCCTAATTGCGCCGTTAGATTGCCCATGCCCACTCCTCATTATTTTTTTTGAGAGAATCAGCAGTGTAACACCACGCTTTTACTTCGCAATTGCTATTCCTCAGCGCGCTACTCATCTGGCTATGTTTTCCAGCATAAGAAGGCTGACAAAAGGCAGGCAAGGATAATAAAAATACTATGATAAAAAAGTGGTTTTCGATGAAAAGTGAAACTATAATTCCGGCAAAACAACCCGGGTTAAAATTATGCCATCCTCATTAAGCGCTCTCTTTGGACGTTCTCCGATCAGGCCTATACAAGAACATATGGCGATAGCTCACCATTGTGTTGAGCTGTTAGGTGATTTCCTTGAGGCGAGTTTCGTTAAAGACTGGGACGCAGCCCTTGCCGCGCAGCAAGAAATTCGGAATCAGGAAAATATAGCTGACGACCTTAAAAGCAATGTGCGTACGAATCTTCCTAAAAGTCTGTTTCTTCCAGTGTCCAGAACAGATTTGTTGGAGCTGCTGCATACTCAAGATAAATTGGCGAATCGCGCAAAAGATATAGCTGGACTAATGCTAGGCAGGCGTATGGAGATTCCAGAGAGCCTAGTGAAAGAGGTGAGAGACTATTACAAAGAAAGCCTGCTGGCCGCGAAGCAAGCACTCAAAGTTATCAACGAACTGGACGAGTTGCTCGAGACAGGGTTTGGTGGGAAAGAGGTCGATCTTGTTGAGGGCCTGATTAGTGAGCTAGATGAGCTTGAGCACCAAACTGACGTAAGTCAGGTCAAGCTTCGAGCAAAGTTGTTTGAGCTAGAGGAGTCTCTGCCTCCAGTTCACGTTATGTTTCTCTACAAGATTATCGATCAGATTGGAGACCTTGCAGATATTTCAGAAAGTGTAGGCGCTCGGCTACTGCTATTAATTGCGCGATAAAAGAATGAAGCTTCATAAGCTAGGTGATACATGACTGACATAATCTCTCAATACGGTACTATATTTTTGATCATGGCTTGCGTGTTTGGTTTCTTCATGGCCTGGGGCGTAGGAGCGAATGACGTAGCAAATGCGATGGGGACCTCGGTTGGTGCCGGGGCCATCACGATCAAGCAGGCAATATTCATAGCTATGATATTTGAGTTTGCCGGTGCTTACCTAGCGGGTGGAGAAGTAACCTCTACGATTCGTAGCGGCATCATAGATATCGAAAAAGCCGGGTTTACGGATTCACCTGAGCTATTAGTTTACGGCATGCTTTCCTCGCTCCTAGCGGCGGGAATTTGGCTATTGATCGCCTCTCATAATGGCTGGCCAGTTTCTACAACGCATTCGATTATCGGTGCAATCGTAGGTTTTGCGGTTGTCGGTATCTCGGCAGATGCAGTAGTGTGGAGCAAGGTCTGGGCCATCGTGGCGAGCTGGGTTGTTTCTCCGATGTGTTCCGGCATCATCGCTTTCTTTATATTTCGCAGCGTTCAGAAACTTGTTCTTGATACAGACGATCCTTTCGCTAACGCGAAAAAATACGTCCCTTTCTATATTTTTGTAGTGGGCTTCATGATTGCGATGGTTACCCTAGTAAAGGGACTGCGCTATGTAGGATTAGACTTCAGCTTTGGTCAGTCCTTGCTGATGGCTGTAGGAGTTGGAATCTTTGCCATGATTATTGGGATTTTTCTGCTTCGCAGTATTAAAGAGGTTGCAGGGGAAAATGAGCGTTTTGATTTCGGTAGTGTCGAAAAAGTATTTGGCGTATTGATGATATTTACTGCCTGCGCGATGGCGTTCGCACATGGGTCGAATGATGTCGCAAATGCTATTGGGCCGCTGGCCGCTGTAAACGGTGTAGTGCAAAGTGGGGGCGTATTTGCTGAGCAATCAGGCCTGCCATTCTGGATACTGATTTTAGGTGGTGGAGGCATAGTGGCAGGTCTAGCGATGTGGGGCTACAAGGTGATAGCGACCATCGGTAAAAATATTACTGAACTTACGCCTAGCCGAGGCTTTGCAGCAGAATTGGCTGCTGCGACTACCGTAGTAGTAGCCTCTGGTACAGGAATTCCTGTCTCGACAACTCACACACTTGTCGGGGCCGTATTGGGAGTAGGCCTAGCTCGTGGCATCGGTGCCCTTAATCTCAATGTCGTCGGTAGAATTTTTCTGTCTTGGGTGGTGACACTTCCTGTTGGTGCAGCAATTTCCATAGTATTTTTCTTTATATTCAAGGCAGTTTTTTCCTAGCCAAAAAATTATCATCTCAAGTAGCTGCCGCTCTTAAGAGGCTTTGTGGCTAATTAAATCCAGAGGTGTGAGGTCTTTCGGGCTTACATCAATCCAAAATTGCATTGATACTTTTAAACTCTGGGCGTTGGCTCTGCGAAGCTATTGCAGGGCAATATTTTTAAGGCGTTAGTGGCCGGATTCTCAATGTGCTTGCACCATTTGTGCGAGGGAAAACGTTGCAGAGTCCAGTGAGTAATGAGGAAGTCGCAAGGGAATAATTTTACTGGTTTAGCGGCAGGGCGATGGAATTGTACTGGAAGAGCTTTAAAAGTTCAGATTGATTTAGAAATCTAGCTCATGTCTAGTCCGATTTAGCTTTGGCTTTTTTTTATTTTTCAGGTTTCTCTACCTTTTCTGCTTTTTTGACTCGAATCCTTTGACCGTCAACATCCTTGCCATTTAAATTTTTGACCGCCGCTTTGGATTCGCCAGTCTTGGGCATTTCGATGAAGGCGAAACCCTTAGAGCCACCTGATTTCGGGTCTAGCACTAGCGAACAGGATTGAACCGTGCCAAAAGACTCGAACAGAGCTTTAAGTTCTGCTTCGCTGGTGCTGCGTGCCATATTTCGAACTAGTATTTTCATGGTGTTATGCCTTTGGAATTCCTAATTAACGGTCTTCGGTCCGAATCGATTTCGTAGCGCCGGCGAACTGGGCTATTTCTTCTTCAGAGTATATGGAGTGTACACGTTTGCTAGAGGCGGGTTGATGCGCCAGACTCACGCCAGGTCTTCTTTCAGTTCGCGGCCGGATAGGGCGTTTGCTGAATCCGCCGCCACAGTTTGGGCAAACATTATAGAGTATATTCTTCACGCAATGGCTGCAGAACGTGCACTCATATGCACATATACAGGCCTGCGTTGACGCCGGTGGCAGGTCTTTGTCGCAATGCTCGCAGTTTGGTCTAATTTCTAACACAATTAACTTATCAGTCTGATGTAATTTTAAAATTCTGCTTCTTCGATTGCCGCCATGCTTATCATAAGAAACCCTGTAAACGCTGCACTGTTTGGTGATAGGGATGGATCAACTTTCGTCTTCATCTCATTAATTACTGAGCGAAATTCTTCATAGAACACCCATGAAGGTTGCGGTCTATAGTGAAGGTTCTGTATTTCAAAATGTATAATGGCTTTTTTAGCGGTTGTTGGTTTAACGAAGACCTCATCTTGGGGATGGAAGTAGACGGGGCAGATGCTAATAAGTGACCACTTGGCCATTTTTCCGCTTAACATGATGCCTAAAATTTTATCGAAGCCTTTCTCGCTATCGCCATATAATTGTTCTTTTAATCCGCTAGCTAGAGCATTCTTTTGTTTTGGTTCTAGACTTCTTCCAAAATCGCGGAACTTTGGTTTCTCAAAAATTGAAACCATTGATGAGCGAGATACAATTTTTATCATGCCCTCGATAATTTCTGGCGGATCCCTGAAATTTTTCTTCGCAAACAGTTCCTGGCTAAGCGAAATCATCTTATCCATTCTGTGTTTCTTGCCGATTGCTATCATCTCAGGGTGAGAAAATCCGCTCGGGTAGCGAGTTAGAAAATATTCTTCAGCTCGCTTCAGTTTTTCCAGGTTCATTTATAGTTCGCTACTAGTTAGTTATCGTTTGGTAAGAATGAATAATTCGCAGCATACTCGAGCATCTGTGACGTGAAGTCATTTGGATATTCAACTCGTACGTTGCTGACCATACCGTTTTTATCATCGGCAACTATTCGAGGATTTACAAATCCGGAGTACGGCGCAACGTCCAAAGTCGCATACCGCTGCAAGACTTCAGCATGTAGTTCCTCGTCTACCTGTGTGCCGTAATTTTCTACGAGATCCCTTGCTGCCTCGAAGTCGCCTTCTGATTTTATGCGCTGAATTTCCTGTAGTAATCTGCCGAATATTCCGCGTAGCTTCTCATAATCATTTACAATGAAAAAGGTCTTGCCATCTCGAACTACGCGTTCGATGACGTTTTCTTCTAAGCCCTGTTCATAAGACCAAAGTGCGACGAGTTGGCGGTTTCGCATATGGGCCTCTTCGACCAGCTCGCCTGGCTGCAGCCGATACAGTTGCAGCATGGCACCACCACGGATATAGGCATCGTACTCGGAGCGCCCAACATCTAGGCTATCCATCACACCGATTTCGATTAGCATTGGGTCCAAAATATAGTACAGCGCGACTAGGTCGGCGCGGCCCTCTTCAAGAGTGCTAGCGTATTGACGGAGCGTTTCTCGTGTGGTGCCGACACCTTCATTGATTTGTCCTGATGCATGTCCGATGACCTCGTGCATGTCAGTGTGTAAATCACCAGCCTGCTCTGAGTGCATGCGGCTACGCAGAATTTCTTCATCGGTATACGCAAACTCTTCGAGTGTCTTACTGGGCGAGGAGTTGTATGCGCTTACAATATTGCCAAGGCTCACGGATTTTGAGCCATGCTCCGCACGAATCCAGCTAGAATTTGGTAGATTGATGCCTATGGGAGTTGCGGGTGACGAATCGCCAGATTCCATAACGACGGTGATAACTTTACCATCGATACCCTTCACGTTTGCTTTCTTGTGATCATCTTGAATAGGAGAGTTGTCTTCGAACCATTGTGCGCGCTTGCCAATCGCAGAAATTCTGAGAGTTGCTTCTGCATCACGAAAAGATACCACCGATTCAAAAGAGCCTCTATAACCTAGTGGGTCGTTATAGACCTCGATAAAGCCATTGATTACATCAATCGCGGAATCGGTGTCTGCGACCCATGCAATATTATAAGCGTCGAAATCTTTAAGGTCACCAGAACGGTAATACTTTACGAGCAATTCAAATGCTGTTCGTTGTTTATCATTCTCAGCAATCCCAATGGCGCGCTCCAACCAATAGACTACCTGCTCTAGAGCCTCGCTGTACATTCCGCCGATGTGCCATACGCGTTCAACGATTTCACCATCGATTTTTACTAGTTTTGAATTTAGCCCATGAGAGATGGGAGTCGAGTCATCACTTGCAGACTTTGCCGCATAAAAATCTATAACTTCTTGCTCGGTAACTCCCTCGTAGAAGTTAACTGCGGATGTTGCCACTTTGTCTACGCCGTCGGCAGTGTTTACTTTTTTCGGGTCTAGATCCTCATCGAAGAGTATCGGTGTCAGCTCTGTGATTAGTTGTTTTACACTTTGACCATCACGCAAAGGAAAGTCAGATTTGGATGAGGAAGAGCTGATAACTTCATTGAAGTACTCCTCGTCAAAAAGCGGTGTAAATTTTAGACCTGAGTAGTGGTGGTGAATGCCGTTCGCAAACCAGACCTGCTTGGCATAGGTTGTTAGGTGAAGAAAGTTTTCGGCGTCCCTATCTCCCGCGTAATTCTTTAGTACTTCTTCAAGCGTGCGTCGGATTCGAAGATTATGCTTATAGTTCTGGTCATACATTATATCGCGACCGGAGAGCGCTGCCTCAGAGAGGTAGTAGAGTAGTTCTTTCTGTTGCTCGCTTAAATCCTCAAATCCCGGAACCTGATAGCGCAACATGCGTATGTCTGCAAAACGATCTGCCGCATATACAAAGTCATCCTCCACGATCATTGGAACCGCCTCCAGCGAGGAACTAGAGCTCGTCGCGGGCTCGATGGCGACGATAGGCATTGATGTTTGTGGTCCGCGGTCTTCGCTGCAAGTGCTTAGGAAGATTAGAGAAGCGAGCACAGTCAAAAGGCGTGTAATGAAATGCTTGTCGCCTGAGAGGGAAGAAATCATGACATAATCCTTAGAGACTGAGTTGAATTTATTGTCCTTGAAAACCATCCAGTAGCTGTCGAGCAGCTTTCGAATACCAATAGATGGAGGTTTTGCTTTTTTCAGTATAAGAGGAATTCTATATGGGAAAGGACGAAAGCGCGAGACTATCCTCATAATTGGGCCCTTGATAACTAGTAAAAAGAGGCCTTTCAAGATTCGCGAATACGAAGCGTCACTACGTATGCTCTTCGCCATTTATAAGCACTGAGCCATTTTCTATCAGTTGCTCAATAGGCACTGTATCGGAATGCATAGCAATGCCGCCACTTAAGGTGGCGCTATTCTTCTCGTATGTAGCATCGATAAGATTGCGCATGGGATGTTACAGATACACATGATAACCATCTAAAGATAAGAAACTCGAATGATTGCTCGCCGGGCTACTCTTACTGTACATATTCAGTTAATTTTTTGGTTTCGCATTAAATTATATGCCCAACCCATCTTCCTGCCAGCATGACTCCTGACCAGAGGAAAAGTGATAGGCTCCCGATGATTTTTAGTTGGATAGGAGTAGGAACTACGTTATCCCATTGAGTTATTTTATTGTAAACGCGAAAGTGAAAATACGCCATATTTGAACCGGCGAGGGCGAGCAAGACCATTTTCCACTGAAATGCTGGGTTTACTACGTGTGAGGCAGCGCGGGTGATGAACATGCCAAGGCCAGTGATCGTCGCAACAACGAACGCGCCCCAGGTCCAAGGCACCAATTCCTTAGAAAGAGTGCTAATAGAATATTTAACTGCTGCAAACCCTAATAATCGCAAATCTACCATAAGAATAGAGCCTACAACGAAGGCTGCTGCAATTACGTGAATCGATTCAAGAAATGGGAACCAACTTGTGCCACCGATCTCCCAAGAAATTGGCCAGTTTTCAACATCGATCCATTTTGGTGAGTTTAGGAATTCCATTAGATGTACCAGTTTCGTCTAATTTACTTTTTATAGTCCAATTTACAGGCGATTTTCTGGATCTCGGACACTATTGTACGTTTCAATACTTACTAGGCCGCCGCCAGGCTGGGTCTGAGAACAAAATCGCAGCAGCAACCTTTTGAAGAGCTGTAAAACCCGCTCCTTTGACGGTATTACGCAGGGTAGTAAATGTATTCAGCGTAGGCGATCCAGCGACCAGCCATGGCAACCATGATCCACAAAAATAGTGAAAGTAAGGCTATTGCGCGCGCGCTCCATAGACGTTTGGGACTAGATTCCCAATAGCCTTCTTCTTGTTTGCTCATCACATGGAAAAACAACGCCAAGAGGACCGCAGGGACCAGGAAGCTTACCTTCCAGCCAAAAACTGGATTGTTGAAATATCTGAGTGGCCTACCAAATAAAAAGAAGGCTCCGGAAATGAGGTTTGATGCCAAAGCCCACCATAACCAAGGCATCAACCTATTTGTCATCTCAGAGATTTTCTGGCTAGGAACGGCCAGACCTAAAATGCGAAGATCGAGGAGGACAACACTACCCATTACAACTGCGATGCCAAGAATATGCACGGTCTGAATTATCGGCGGAAATCCGGGTATCGTACTCAGGGTCCAAACAGCGCCTGACTGCAAGAAACTTCCGTTTAATAGGGTGCCAATACTAGTGAAGAAATCGGGCAAGTTGAGACCTTGACTTGTTTTATTCTTATCTAAGGTTTATCGGCTAAAGATACTTATCCGTTACTGCTCCTTCGGAAGCCGATGAAACTGAGGCTGCGAATTTCGCCAGCACCCCTCGCGTATAGCGAGCAGCCGGCTTCTGCCACTTTTCTAGCCTCGCTGCAATCTCTTCGTCACTAAGTTCTATTTTAACTTCGTTGGTTTCAGCATCGATAGAGATTCTGTCGCCGGTCTGCACGATAGCGATCGGTCCGCCTTCTATGGCCTCTGGGGTAACGTGACCCACAACAAAGCCATGACTTCCCCCGGAGAATCGGCCATCTGTAATCAAAGCTATATCCTCGCCGAGGCCTTTGCCCATAATGGCTGAAGTTGGGCTTAGCATTTCGCGCATGCCTGGCGCGCCCTTCGGTCCTTCATAGCGAATAACGAGTACATCACCTTTGATCACGGTGCCGTCTAGAACGCCCTCTAGGCATTCTTCCTCTGACTCGAAGACTCGAGCGCTGCCAGTGAAGCTTAGGCCTTCCTTACCAGTGATCTTTGCTACTGCTCCAGTAGGTGCTAAATTTCCTTTTAATATAACAAGATGACTGTCTTTCTTAATAGGATTGTCGAAGGGCCGAATAATGTCTTGACCCTCAGGGTAGGGCTCTACAGAAGAAAGGTTTTCTGCCATTGTCTTGCCTGTCACTGTCATGCAGCTTCCATCCAACATGTCAGCGTCTAGCATGCGCTTCATTAGTGGCTGAATACCTCCAATTTTAATGAGCTCTGACATCAGATATTTCCCGCTGGGTTTTAGATCCGCCAGCATCGGTGTCTTCTTACCAATGCGGGTAAAGTCGTCGAGTTCCAGCTGAACACCCATTGTGTGCGCCATAGCGAGCAGGTGCAGAACGGCATTGGTAGAGCCGCCAAGCGTAATAACTACCTTAATAGCATTCTCGAATGCGGAGCGGGTCATGATGTCTGAAGGTTTAATATCATGCTCGATCAGGTGCATGATCGCCTCGCCAGCGTCTAAACAGTCCGTGACCTTTTCCTGCGAGATGGCATCCTGTGCGGAGCTATTAGGCAGGCTCATGCCTAGCGCTTCTATTGCTGAGGCCATGGTATTCGCGGTGTACATGCCGCCACAGGAGCCAGGCCCTGGGATGGCTGTTTCTTCAATATTCTTCAGTTCAATATCGGAAACCTTGCCGGCAGAGTGCTCGCCAACAGCCTCGAAGACAGATACGACATTCGTGTGGTTGGGGCCTGGTTGGATAGTGCCCCCGTAGATAAATATAGAAGGGCGGTTCAGGCGTGACATTCCCATCAAGAGGCCGGGCATATTCTTGTCGCAGCCTCCGATGGTGATAATGCCATCGTGACCCATACACCCGGAGACAGTCTCCACGGAGTCCGCAATGACTTCACGGGAGACTAGGGAGTACTTCATGCCCTCTGTTCCCATGGATATGCCATCGGATATGGTTATGCAGCTGTAGATGATCCCCTTACCGCCGGCACTATCGGTGCCCTTGTTCACGTCCTCAGCAAGCTTATTTATATGCATGTTGCACGGGGTGACCATGCTCCAGGTTGAGGCGATGCCGATCTGTGGTTTCTTGAAATCTGCATCGTCGAAGCCAACGGCTCGCAGCATAGCGCGGCTCGGGGACTGCGCAACACCATCAACTACAATCTTAGAATACTTCCGTAAGTCTTTGTTACTCATGAATAGTCCAACTACATATAGCTTTAATTTATAAGTTCTGTTTGGTCATCTACAGGCATGTCTAGCAGGGAAATATTAGCGTCTCCAATGCCCAAGACGCGGCTAATATACACCAGCAAGGGACTCATCGCATTCCCCTTTGGCGGGCTGTGGATATAATCGCTAATGACCTCGGTCAGATAAAGGCATGCATCGAGGCGTGGCATATCTAGCCGACACGGCCTATGCGGCTATATTAGATCAACTCTCACGGATAAGTGTTCCTGCGCGGTCTAGGCTGCACGTAAGGTATTGAAGCGCTGAATAGTATGCGCTTTCGTCATAACAGGAAGGAGGTGCCCTTGGCGTCGAAAGGATGATGAATACGAGGCTGTAAGCGGCGTAGCAATTGATGTATCAGTGCCTGATTCTTCTTGGAACTAGGCAGTTGATAATTCCGCGCGTGGGATTTCTGGTTAGTTAATGAATATTGCATTAAAAATTAGAAATATACTTAAAAAACAACAAATAAAGACTTCTTCATATAATTAACATTAATTTATTTTGTACCACTTTTTATAAATAATGGTGTCCGAAAGCGGCCAGTATTTGCAGGGGAAAGGAGTATGCTTACTGACTTTGTTTACCTCTTCTAGTTCCTTATTTGGATCGCTGAGCCGCATCAAAATGACAGCTTTAATCAATACTGATGAATTTGAGAATGCGCGTTGCAGTAGAGACCCGCGCTTCGATGGGCGCTTCTTCATTGGTGTACTAACGACGGGTATCTACTGCCGTCCAATTTGTCCTGTCCGAATTCCTAAAAAAGAGAATGTACAGCTCTATCGGAGCGCTGCCGGTGCGTTTGAGGCTGGTTTTCGCCCCTGCCTGCGCTGCCGGCCCGAATCTTCGCCGGGTACGCCCGCGTGGATAGGCGCTCCTTACAAAGTCTCGAAAGCCCTTCACCTAATCGCGAGAGGGAATCTCGACCGGTCTTCGGTGGATGAGCTTGCAGAACAGCTCAGTATAGGTCCGCGGCAGCTGAGTAGGCTATTTCAGCAATATGTGGGAGCATCACCGATAGCGGTTGCGCAGACGCAGCGGCTACATTTTGCGAAGAAGCTTCTCGATGAAACGAATTTGCCTTTATCTCAGGTTTGTTTTGCGGCCGGTTTTGGAAGTGTGCGTCGCTTCAATGCCATTTTTCAGTCCACTTACGCTAGATCGCCTAGGGAATTACGCAAAGGTGTGCGAGGTGCGAAGCAAGCGAAGGGTGAGGGAATACGTGTTCGGCTTTCATATCGCCCGCCGCTGGACTGGAAATCTATGCTTGCCTATCTCGAGTATAGAAAAATACCTGGCGTCGAATACATCGATCTTGAGCAGAATTCCTACTATAGAACAATTGCGATCGATGAAAGCGTTGGTGATATCTGCGTACAATTTTCTGAGACCGAGCATATTGTAATGCTGCAGATAAATTTTCCTGATACGCGCCACTTGTACCATATTGTTGAGAAGGTTAGTTTACTATTTGATCTGAAGGCGGATAGCGAAGAGATTGAGCATTTTTTTAGGGATGATCCACTATTAAAGACGGTTGTTAAGAAAAATCCAGGCACGCGCGTAACTGGTTGCTGGGATGGCTTGGAAGTTACGGTGCGTGCGATTCTCGGTCAACAAGTCACGGTGAAGGCGGCGACGACTCTTGCGGGAAGAGTGGCAGAGCGGTATGGCGAAAACTACAATGGCTCCTCTGCTCATTTAACACGCGTTTTTCCTAGCGCAGAAAAACTCGCCAATGCAGATTTGAGTGGAATGGGGATAGTGGGTCAGCGTATTGCAGCAATTGAGGCTGTCGCTGCAAAGATAGCGACGGGTGAAATTGTCTTTGATGGCGTGCTTGAAACAGAAGAATTTGTTCGTCGGCTCTGCGAAATAAAAGGAATCGGCGATTGGACCGCGCATTACGTAGCGCTGCGAGTGTTAAGCGACCCAGATGCCTTTCCTTACTCGGATCTAATTTTACGACGCGCGGCAACAAATAATAAGGAAACGCTGACGCCGAAAGCACTAATAAAACTAGCAGGGGTATGGCGACCTTGGCGCGCTTACGCCGTAATTCTTTTATGGAAGCACTATCAACAAACCGTTCGTAATAAGTGAGCTTGCTCGCCAGCTCGTACTAATAGCTAATTGAGAAGCCTAACATGACTATGTTCTATCACTATCACACTACATCCATAGGCGAGTTACTGTTAGCTGGCAATGGAAGTCATCTATCTTTGCTCGGTTTTCCGAGTGGGAAAATGCAGCGGCGACACGAATCTGATTGGACGAAAGATGGGTCCTCCTTCGTTGAGGCCTGTGTTCAATTAGATGCTTATTTCTCAGGAGAATTGAAAGAGTTCGATCTACAGCTAATGCTCAAAGGCACGGCCTTTCAAGAATCGGTGTGGCACGCCCTGGCTGAAATTCCGTACGGTGAAACTTGGAGCTATGGTCAGCTCGCTGCAAACATTGGAAAACCCAAGGCCTCGCGGGCGGTTGGAGCTGCGAACGGAGTGAATCCCATTCCTGTCATTATTCCCTGTCATAGAGTGATAGGTGCCTCTGGCAAGCTAACCGGCTTTGGTGGAGGGATAGAGACCAAGCAATTCTTGCTTGAGCTAGAGTCGGGGCAGATTGCGCCACGCCTCAACTTCTAATAATTCCGCGCGCGTTTCAGACCACATGAATACGATGGTCGACAAGAGCGCAGCTGGCGTTATGAGGCGAAGATTATTCGATAATTGGGTGCAACAACAATCCGCTCTGTTGCAAAGCAGGAGAGTTGAGAATCGCAGTGATCGTTAGTCCGAAGAAAGATGCAGAAGTTATGAGAAATTCATTATGGCGCCTGCGAAATGCGCTCGCTGTCTTACAATTGGGGAGAACCCGTTAGGATTTTCTATCGAGTTCTGATTTGGAATGTTCAGCTGAGTTGGCTGGACACTGTAGCGAACGAAAACTTAGCGGGCCGGAAAATCTAGGAATAATTCTCTAGAGCGTTATACAATGTGTAGACTTTTTCCGAGGCTCATCAAATGAAATTT
>Ga0308010_1000677_pt1 | contig 20667 bp, 16 predicted proteins | sample Neamet129_FD_202368 | JGI IMG/M metagenome (GOLD analysis project Ga0308010, IMG submission 202368) | Marine microbial communities from water near the shore, Antarctic Ocean - #129 | ecosystem: Environmental > Aquatic > Marine > Unclassified | place: Southern Ocean | collected 2014-07-24 | reverse complement strand
ATGCAAACCTTGCTTACATTTAGACCCATCCATCATGATTGAATGAACTAAATCATGCACACCAGGATGTTTCTCTATTTGAGGAGCTTTAAAGTAATCACCCCAAATAATAGCAATTTCATTCTTAGCTATTATTGAATGTTCTTCTTTTTGCTGAACAAGCCTTGTAAATTTTGCTAAATTATCTTTATTACAACAAGCCGAATCTGGCATTTCATTAATCAGGTCTATAAACCTAATAACACTTAATGCAGCATATTGAGCTGCGCCTGGATCATATACACCACAAGGTATATCACAATGAGCACTTACTTCTTCAATTTTAAACATATTATTTCCCCTTCTTAATTAAAAGTAATTTTTTTAAAAAATACATTGGCACTGCTATCAGCATAGCTAAGATTAGTCCATTCACTAAAGTAGATTCAGTATGAATATGAAGACCATATCCGTCATGAGCACTTAAATTTAGTGATGCAAGAGCACAAAATATTATTGATGTTAGTTTTTTCAAGATATGTTCCTATATTTTATCTGTAAAATAATTATCATTTAGTTTATATTTATTAGCAATAAAGTTTTAGTATAAATTATTAGAATAATGATTTTATTTTACTGTAAAATCATATCTATATAGTTTCATAAATAATTTTGAATAGGAGCGAAGTTCATATGAATAACGAAACAGAAGGAAAGTGTCCGGTAATGCATGGTAGCTTAACAAGCAACAGTTCTAGCGGCACATCAAATAAAGACTGGTGGCCTAATCAGTTAAATCTTAATATTCTTCACCAGCATGACGTTAAGTCAGATCCGATGGATGAAGGTTTCGATTATAGAGAAGAGTTCAAAAAGATTGATTATGAAGCTCTTAAAAAAGATCTCAATGATTTAATGACAGATTCACAAGACTGGTGGCCTGCAGATTACGGCCATTATGGACCTTTCTTTATTAGAATGACTTGGCACGCTGCAGGAACCTATAGAAGTACAGATGGAAGAGGTGGCGGCGGAACAGGCGCTCAACGTTTTGCTCCTCTTAATAGTTGGCCCGATAATGGAAATTTAGATAAAGCTAGAAGACTTCTATGGCCAATTAAACAAAAATACGGAAAACAAATTAGTTGGGCTGATCTTTTAATTTTAGCTGGTAATGTAGCTATTGAATCAATGGGTGGAGAAACCTTTGGTTTTAGTGGCGGCCGTCCAGATATCTGGGCTCCAGAAGAAGATATACATTGGGGTGCTGAAAAAGAATGGCTAGCAAATGAAAGATACAGTGGCGAAAGAGATTTAGCTAATCCTCTTGGAGCAGTTCAAATGGGATTAATTTATGTAAATCCTCAAGGTCCAGATGGAGATCCTGACCCTCTAGCTAGTGCAAAAGATGTTCGTGAAACCTTTGGTCGAATGGCTATGAATGATGAAGAAACAGTTGCTTTAGTAGCAGGTGGTCATACTTTTGGAAAAGGTCATGGCGCAGGTCCAGATAATAATGTAAGTACAGAACCAGAAGGCGCTCCAATGCAAGAGATGGGCCTTGGATGGATGAGCTCATATGAATCAGGCAAAGGAAGTGACACTATTACAAGTGGATTTGAAGGAGCTTGGACTGCTAATCCCATTAAGTGGGATAACGGATATTTTGATTTATTATTTGGTTATGAATGGGAGAAAGTTGAAACACCAGCAGGAGCTATTGTTTGGCACGCTATTGATGTAAAAGATGAAGATTTAGCTCCAGACGCTGAAGATTCATCGGTGAAAGTTCCTACAATGATGACCACTGCTGATATATCACTTCGTGAAGATCCTATCTATAAGAAAATTTCTAAACGTTTTCATGAAAACCCTGAAGAGTTTGCGGATGCGTTTGCTAGAGCTTGGTTTAAGTTACTTCATAGAGATATGGGACCAAAAACAAGATATATGGGACCAGAAGTTCCTCAAGAAGAACTAATTTGGCAAGATCCTGTCCCTGAAGGTTCAACTAATTATGATGTTGATGCAGTTAAAGCGCATTTATTATCCAGCGAATTAACCATTCAAGAAATGGTAGAGACAGCATGGGCAAGCGCCTCAACCTATAGAGGTTCAGATATGAGAGGTGGAGCTAACGGCTCTCGAATAAGGCTAGCTCCTCAAAAGGATTGGGAAATCAATAAACCAGAATCACTTCAAAAAGTATTAGCTGTTTACGAAGCTATTGCTGCTGAAACTGGATCATCTGTAGCTGATGTAATTGTATTAGCTGGTAATGTTGGAATAGAAAAAGCATCTGGAGCTAAAGTTCCATTTACACCTGGAAGAGGGGACGCATCTCAAGAACAAACCGATGTAGAATCTTTTGCTGCACTTGAGCCATTCTCTGATGCATTTAGAAATTTCCATAAAGCAGGAGTTGATGTAGCTGCTGAAGAAATTATGTTAGATAAAGCGCAATTATTAGGCTTAACAGCACCCGAAATGACAGTTCTTGTTGGCGGAATGAGATCATTAGGAATTAGTTCAAGCGGACATGGCGTATTTACTAGTAATTCAAATGAACTATCCAATGATTATTTTAATACTTTATTAGATATGTCGGTTGAGTGGAAACCTAATGGAACTGGAAATTCATTTGAAGCATCAGATAGATCTTCTGGTGAGAAAATTAGAACTGCAACTAGAGCAGATCTTGTGTTTGGTTCTAATTCTCAACTTCGTGCTATTTGTGAAGTCTATGCAAGTAGTGATGCTAATGAAAAATTCACATCTGATTTTATATCCGCATGGAATAAAGTAATGAGCAACGACCTTTTTTAGTATTTAACTAAATTTATTCAAAATAAAGCATCTTTTTTGAAATAAAAGGTTGCATTCCTAGATGAGAATGATTATCATTCACGCACTCGAAGGTTATTGTTTTAAGGTGTTGAGTTTCCCTTATCTACATAGAACCTTAAAAGTGTGTTTTGATGATCTCCTATAAGAAATCAAAGCAAAGTTTCTCTAAAATGTAACCTTCGAGCCCTTTCTTAAATACTAATTGTTATCTAACAATCTTCATTTCATTAATGAGCCTTGTATCTTCCTCAAAGACTTCTAATGTCCAAAGTAGATATCTAGAATCTACATGAATAGTTCTTGTTTCTGGTACAAATTTATAATCAGAAATAATAGTTTCCAACATTCCATCAAAAGCTAATCCAACAAACTCGCCCCTAGCATTAATTGTTGAAGAGCCTGAGTTTCCATTAGTTATATCTAAATTAGAAATATAATTAACTGGAACACTTCCAATTGGATCAAACTTGTAGCTGCCATAGTTTTTATCATTGATTAATTTTAGTTGCTTTACATCAACTTCAAATGGTGAAACTCCAGTATTTTTTTCAGCTATGCCTTCAAGTGTGGTGAAAGGTTTGTAGTAAATGCCATCATTCAATTCAACCCCCATTACATTTCCAAAGGTCACTCTCAAGGTTCCATTAGCATCAGCATATATATCTTTACCCTGTGATTTATAAAATTTTCTAAGTGATTTTATAAAGACAGATTTATTTTTTTGCTGCAAACTAGATCTAGCTTTGTTTTTCATTTCACGTTCCATTCCCTCATCAAACATATCTCTTGCAAGCATAATAAATGGATCTGATGAACTCTTTAGCTCTTCAAGTGATGCATCCAATAAAGCAATTCTTTTAGTCATATCTAATAGATCTGATGGATATGAATACATACTATCAACCTTAGTAACAGTTGCTTTATAAGGCTCATCTAATTTAAGTGCACTACTAAAAACTACTCGCCTATCTTTACTATCGACATCTCTATATCGATTTAATCTAAAAAGAAAGATACCTTTATCTACCTCTGCATCAAACCTGTACTCCATACCACGCATTCTATTAACCAACCTTTCGTAGTCTCTTTCTTGATAACCAGGCTCTCTTTCGTTATTAGGTTTGGTTTTTTCATAAGCATGTCTGTATAAACTTGCACCGGTATTTAAAAGAGTTGATCCGCCATAATACATACTAGTTAAGCTTTCACTATTTATCTCATTAGTAATCTCTAGCAATGCATCAAGAGCATCTTGCTCAGCAGAACTGCCATTCATCTCTATAAAATCAAGGAATTTATTCCAATTCTGTCTTTCTTGTTTAAGTAATTTAAAATTCTTAGCTCCCTCTATTTGCCCACTTATTTTTTTATAATAATTTTCAAATCCACTAATACTGCCTCTGTACTTTAGAGCTTTCTCTTCATCATCTTTAGTAAGGTCTCTCATTAAATCAATTCCTGATTTCAAATATTCAACATAATTTTCAAATCCAAACTGGACATCAAATCTTATTTCCGGGTATGTTAAAAGCCTATTAGTTCTTCCTGGATAACCAGCTATCATTACAAAATCACCTTCTTTTACACCTCTTTTAGAGACCTTTAGAAAGTCCTCTGATTTGTATGGAACATTGTTCTCTGTATATTCTTTACTTTCATTCTCAGGGCTTACATAAGCTCTTAATAGAGCAAAGTCACCGGTATGCCTTGGATACATCCAGTTATCTATTTCACCACCGTATTCCCCAATTGATTGAGGTGGCGCATATACTAATCTCACATCTTTAATGATCATTTTTTTAATTAATTGATAAGTTTCACCAGAATAAAAACTTCTCACTTCACACTGAAATTCTTCACTAGTTTCACAGCCCTTAATTAACTCTTTTCTATTGGATTGAATAATTTTATATCTATCATTTTCAGATTCAGCTTGGCTAGCTCCCTCCAAGACTGCTGCAGTTACATTAGTACTCTCTTTGGTGATATAAACTCTAGCACCTGGTGCAGATGGTGCTTCTTCATCTAAACTTCTTGCTAGAAATCCTGTTTTAAATAAATCTTCTTCCATTCTCTTAGCATTAAATTGAAGATAAGAGCCTTCAACACAATGGTAGTTTGTAGCTATAAGGCCTGAATCAGATATAAATGCTGCTGAACAACCTCCGAGACTAACCATAGCGCTTAAAGGATGTTCAAATAAGTCACTAAATTTCTTGATATTACCTTTAAATCCAGCTGCTCTAATATCTTTTTCAATATTTGGAAGCTGGGATGGCTCCCACATACCTTCATCTGCAAAAAGAGAATCGATTGGTGTTAATAATAAAATAAAAAGAAAGAATCTAGTCATGTCGCCGCCTATAAAAAATAATTAGACTCTATTATATCCGTCTTTTATATAAATAATGCTTTCTAATCTAGTCTATAATCGCTGATTATGGATAGAGAGCTTTGGAAAACAATAAAAGAAGAAATAGATCTTCGCATAGATGCCGAGCCTAGCCTTGGACCATTTTTACATTCCTTAATATCCTCACAAGCAGATTTATTAGCTGCTGTCGCCTCCATATTATCTTCAAAACTCCATTCAGACGCACTTTCAGCAACTGATATTAAAAAATTTATCTTAGAAGTTTACACAGATTGCGAACATATAGAGTCAGCTCTTGAGCAAGATTTAATATTTTTTAAAGCTAATGATCCAGCTTGTGACTACTTATCTACCCCCTTGCTTTTTTATAAAGGCTTTTTGGGATTAGCTACTCACAGGGCAGCAAATTGTCTTTGGAATAATGACAGACACACAATGGCATTGTTTTTTCAGAATAGAGCTTCAGAGGTTTTTGGTATAGATATACATCCAGCTGCTACTATTGCAGGCGGAGTCATGTTGGACCATGCTACCGGTATCGTTATTGGTCAAACCTGTAACATCGAAACAGAAGTATCTATATTCCAAGGAGTAACGCTTGGAGGAACGGGTAATGAATCTGGAAAAAGACATCCTGACGTCAAAAAAGGTGCAACTATATATGCTTCAAGTACAGTTTTAGGGAATATTGAAATTGGAGAAGGTTCAACCGTTGCTGCTGGAAGCTTGGTTTTAAAAAGTGTAAAACCCGGTCTTACTGTGGCTGGTATTCCTGCAAAAGACGTAACAAATTCTAATTAATAGATTCTTTTAAAGTATATCTTTGTATAGGTATTCCAATGCCTATATATAGAACATTAATAAATGCATGAATCATTATAATTTGTGATGCAATTAACGTGCTGCTTACAGCACTTCCTGAAAATATAAGTAGAATTAAGCCTGATGATACAAACAACTGAGTATTAAAACTATTTTCTTTATTCTGAAGAATTGAAGACGTTAAAATAACAGTCAATAAAAATATTAATCCAAAAATTGCAGTTTCTTGAAAAGTCTGACTTCCGGCTGTGAGTATTACAGAAGCTGCTAATATTACAATTGAAAAAATCTGAAAGACCCCAAATATTTTTTGCTCTTTACTTAATGGCGGATTATATTTCTCACTAATCATTGCTGGATTTTGGTTCAGTTTATTGTCAATAACATCATCAGGGCGCCAGCTAGTTGATCCGTACCATATCTTAATTTTATCTCTAACTCTTTTTGTATGAATAGTATCTTGAACCATTTGATAAAAAACTTGGAAGTTTGCCCAAATTGGGTTCCAGCTATTTAGAGGTTTTACAGTTCCATAAATAGGTTTTATATCTGATCTTTCTGAAATATAAGTTCCAAACATTCTATCCCATATAATAAATACCCCACCATAGTTAGCATCAATATATTCGGCATTTTTTGCATGATGGACTCCATGATTCATAGGAGTTATAAATATTTTTTCTAAAATTCCAAGATGACCAATATGTTTTGTATGAACCCAAAATTGATATACAAGATTAACACCTGCAACTGTTACAAAAACCTCTCCTGGGACTCCGACCATTATCATTGGAATAAAAAATATCCATTTCCACAGCCAACCAGTACTAGTTTGCCTTAATGCAGTTGAGAGATTATATTCCTCACCATGATGATGAACACTATGAGTTGCCCATAAAACTTTAATTTCATGATGCATTCTATGCATCCAATAGTAAGAAAGATCATACAAAAGAAAGCCTACAATCCATGTAATAGGACTATCAAGTGGAAGTAATTTTAGATTTAAATAAGACCCAACATAAACAAATGCTGCTCCCTGCAACCCAATACCTAACATTGGAGGAAATCTACTAATAAGCCCCAATCCTAAGCTGGTAAAGGTATCACTAAGTTTATAATTATTTTTACCGACCTTTAATCCATAAAGATACTCAACTATTATCAATAGCAAAAAGACAGGCACAGCCAGAGTAATTATTATAGATTTATCAGTAATGATCATGTTAAATTTTCCTTGGCAATATTATAGATGAAAGTATGCCTATATATCTATAGATGCTAAGACACCAATAGCATTTCCAAATCCTCTATCTTCATGATAAACACCCTCTATGCCTGCTAAAGCTAACCGGTCATCGATACCTTTTTTAACTTCACTGAGCATGCTAGTTCTTCCTAAAAAATAAGCTTTATTAGAGCCTATGAGTAGGGCATTTAGATAAGCAACAGTTCCTATTACTTCTCCAACCATATTGCATAATGATGCAGATATATTTTCAATTGAATGATCAGATGCATTTCGTGCTTTTGCAAAATTAGCTGCTGTAATTTCAGCATTGAGTTTTCCAATCTCATTTACAGCCTCACCTATCATGACATCTAAAACCTTTCGATCTCCTTTTAACGCTAAATCGTTAATTTTAGTACCATTTGGATTCTTGATTATCAGATTTGATAGCCCCTCCAACATACCACCACCGACAGATATACCACCTAGATAATTTGTTAAAGCATTTTGAATTTGAACACATGCTGTTCCAGTTCCTGAGCTAACCACAAGCGCAGACTCTTCTTCTATCTTGTACAAAGATCTTGCACCTTTACCAATTGCATCAATTTCATTAATTTTAGCAATAGGCACATCACAAATCTTATCAGGAAGGCCTGCAGATTTACCCCCTGTTACACCTATAGACTTAATTTGTTTAATATCAATATTTAATTTTTGTAATACCTTGAGCACATGATTTTCTGTGAGATTAAAATCTCCATTTTCTTCATTAAAAGAAGAGGGGACGCTTAAATACTGAATAGAATTATCTTTTATTGCTAGATCTGTATTAGTAATACCAAAATCAAAAGCTACAATCATATTTCTATAGATTAACTACTTTATTTAAAGAGATGCATCTGCAGCGTCGCTAGGCCAGATTAATGGTATTTGTTGCTGAGGATTAAAGACGCCAGGCCCTAATGCCGGATAGGCTTTTGAGGCTTTACTAATCTCATCTTCATTTAAAAACTCACTAGGAATGAGTTTAAAAACATCTAGTCCACGTATGATTTCTGTTCCATAAATGTAACCTTTATAAAAATATGCAGACCAGTAACCACCAGTAATTAACATATCTTTATTAATGGGCCCTCTATCAAAATAAGCTATCTCTTGTGGATTAGAAGAATCAGTGAAATCCATGATCGAGATGCCGCCTTGATACCAGGCTTGAACAAAGATATCACGACCAGGAACTGGAATAATAGAACCATTATGAGCAACACAGTTTTCTGTTTCTAGTTGTGGAGCAGGCATCTTATAGTGACTTCTAAATTCAAGTTTATTGTCAACAATGTCATAAATAGCATCTGCACCCCAAGTAAGAGGATCCCAAGCTCGACAGCGAGCACGACCACCACCACCCCATTCGTCAGTGAATATTACTTTTGTTCCATCATTATTAAATGTTGCTGAATGCCAATAAGCAAAACCCTCATCAGTTACAACATCTAATCTTTTCGGATTATATGGATCAGTTATATCAAAAAGAATACCGTTACCAGAACATGCACCTGCAGCTATATTTGCTGAAGGAAAGACCGTAATATCGTGACACTGATCAGTTCTACTTGTATCTTGAGTTTCATCTCCATGGTCACCACCACGCCAGAGTCCACCAAGTGCTCCTGTTTCAAGGTCAGCAAATACCGCAGGGCTGCTTACTATTCTCGATTGTGAAGGATCAGATACCGGAATTTCAATAACATCTATTCTAAAAAGAGCTGTTCTTTCATCACCAGGTATATTTCCTATACATTGCTCTAACTCTTCTTCATCTCTAACACTGCCAGTGCCTGAGTTATATACAACAATCTTTCCATCTGTAGTAGGGCCAGATACAACAGAGTGCGTATGAGAACCGCGGCAGGTTTGAACTGCGCCAACTTGTTTTGGACGACTAAGATCTGAAATATCAAAAATTCTTATTCCTCTAAAACGTTCTGGACTTGCATCTCTTCCAACACCTTCTCGACCGCAATCAATTCGACCACGAGTCTGCTCTACAGACATAATGAGTAAATCTCCAACTATAGAAACATCACCTTGACCACCAGGGCATACTATTGAGGATAAAAGATTAGGAATACCATCTTTATCAATCTTATACATATTAAAACCATGGTAGCTCCCGGCTACCAGCAAATCGTCTCTAAAGGCCATATCTGTATTAGAAAAACTTAACATCGGAGAACGAAGAGAACTTGAGGCTTCTTCTGTTGTAATTGCTTTATCTTCATCCTCATTTTTCGTTAAATCTTCTGAACCACGCTCTTCTGGATTATTTGGATCAAAGAATCCTACTGGTTTACGCAAAGAAGTTAATAATTCCATATTCATTATTGCCTCATCAGCAAAAAACAAACCTGGTGTTAAGCCTGATCTTGGATCATCTGAAAGACCAACAGCTATAGTATTCATTCTTTCTATTTCTACCCCTTGATCATTAATTAAGTCAGAAACAAATTCATTTAATATTGGATCATAAGCAGAACCTGAATATTTTTTTAGCTCTTTTACCATCTTTAAAGCGCCATCATGATGGGCAATCATCAGTTGAAGAAAGAGTCGATCAAAATCAGTACTTTTTGAGTCTGCTAGATTCCCTAACTGCTTTGGAGTTGCCATACCCATCATATCCATATGCATATGATTTTTTTTAGACATATCAGCTGCATTTTCATTGCGCTCTGCAAGCCAGCTTTCCATAAAATTTATTTCATCATCTTGAGATACATCTATTCTTTTTGCTAGATCAACAATGGTTTTATTGTTCGTTCTCTTATCTGCCATAGCAGACATTAAAATTGCTTGTTCATGATGGACAATCATGCCCTGCAGAAATCTGACGTCAGCCATAATATAAGAAGTATCTGCAATATTTGAGGCAGCTTTAGGATCAAGGTTTTTAGAAGATTCTCCTGGAGCACCTGGTTGTATTATTGTTGGATTAGAAGGGTTATCAGCTGCTAGCACTAGTTGGCTTGAGAGAATCGAAATAATAACGATCATATGAAAACTTTTATTAATTTTTTTAAACATTTTATGTATTATCCTTATCCTCTTCTTTAATTTCCTCTGCCTGACCCTCTATGATTGTTGGTCGACCTTGAGGTTGTTTCTGACGTCTGCCAAAACGATTAATTCTATCATCACGATTTGTTTGTTTTTTTGAAGCTTTAACTTTTCCTAAATTACTTATAAGAAATAAAGACCCCACAATGACTAAAACCCAGAAAAATGTATTCATATTATCTACTTCTTATCTTCATTAATAATCTAAGTATTTCAAGATACAACCAGACTAAAGTAACCATAAGAGAGAAAGCTCCATACCATTCCATAAATTTAGGGAGTCCCTTTTCGGCACCTTCTTCGATAAAATCAAAATCTAGTACTAAGTTAAGCGCAGCAATACCAACAACAAATACAGAAAAGCCTATTCCCATAAGTCCATTAGAATGAATAAATCCTATAGGAGAGCCAAACATAGACATAATAAAACTTACAAGATATAAAATAGCTATTCCAGCAGTCGCTGAGAAAATCATCAGTCTAAAATTTTCAGTTGGCTTAATAATCCCACTTTTATAACAGAACAATAAAGATGCCATAATACCAAAAGTTAACCCCAAAGCTTGAACAGCTATACCTGGATAGATGCCTTCAGCCATCATTGTTACTCCACCTAAAAATACACCTTGCGATAAAGCGTAAAAGGGAGCTGTTGATGCAACCTTTTCAGGACTTCTAAAAATTGTCACCATAGCTAAGATAAATCCTAATAGTGCACATGGAATCGCTAATATTGGAATGTTCCAGCCTACAAAAGCACCACTAAAACAAAGAGCAAGTAAAATACCTGTTTTATTAACTGCTCCATCAAGAGTCATTCTTTCTGAAGCAGCTACAGAACCTGCCGCATGAGAAAAGTTTTTCCTAAAAGCAGGATTACCTGATTGACCAAATCTGTTTATTGCTGAATGTTTTGACATAAAAAATCTCCTTAAGTCTCTATATTAAGTATCTATGGACTTTTAAACAAATTAAAAGGCTTTTTATAAGCTTTTAATCCAATTACTAACAAGCTCTACAGCCTCTTTGTGTTCAAGTGCTCTTCCAGATTCTGGCATCATAATACCTGGATCCAGTGATTGCATTCTGAAAAGCAGAATAGACTCATCTGGCTTGCCTGGCACTATAGAGTAACTTAGATCATTGCTGGCTCTGCCAGTGGCAATAGGTTTCTTAAAGTAACCTAAATGTATTTCCCTATTTTCTTTAAAATCTAAATATAAACCAGTTGTATCAGCAGAACCACCATCAATATGGCAATGACCACAATTAATATCTAAATAAGATCTAGCCCTGTCATCCAGTGAAGCTGATTTATCTTCCCAATCTGCCATAGTTTTAAATTGCATATCCTTTGATATCCAGCCTTGTTGGTGCCACTTCATTAATTGATTCATGGAGCCATCTTCATAAGCAATGGATGTATTTAAATTTCTAGCTTTAGGACCAATAGGTTGAATGCTCTTATCAGACTGATGACATTCCTTGCATTGATTGATATTAGGAACTCTATACCTGACATCTTGAATATCACCGGCATTATTAACAAACTGAGTTGATATAGTTTTTCCTGCAATGCTTAAAAATGCATCATTTTGCTCTTCATTCCATACATAACTTACGTTTTTCCATTTATCCTGCTTTTTAATTAAAAGCCTTGTTTCCAACAGCTGAGGATCTAAGTTTGAAGTTTCATGCGCATTCAAATAGGCAAATGTTTTAATAAGAACTGTTCCATTAGGAAAATCAAAGACTTTATTAGGCCTATATTCAGCGAAACTCTCAGCAGGCATATATACAAACCTTAACTTGTCTGCATAATCTGAGAAAAGAGGGGTGATTAATTCGTAGGGTAGTACTCCTTCGGCAGGAGATTGAGAATTGAGTTCCTGAAAAAAACCATAGTCTGAAAGTTTAGAAGCAACTTTATTATTTTGAATAACAGCGTCATTTACAGCGGCAATAGCTGGTTGAAAACTAGAAAGATTAAAAAGAAGAGCTATAAATAGATATTTAGAGTGTTTCACTAAATTCTACTGGAGATAGAGGTGTTATTTTTCCTGTAAATTTTTCATAACTTCTTTCAACTGGATCAAAAAAAGGTAGCATATATTTAATGGGATTTATTGTTAGAAAAGAAGCATCTCCATTATCACCTAAGACAATCTTATCCTCATCAGGCTGACCAAATATTATTTGTCCAAGGGGAACAATGCCATCCCAGAATATATCAGGCATATCACCTTCAGATAATTCATAAAGAATTTTAGCAAGCTCTCCTGTCTCTAGGTCCGGATTATATCCAGTTTTACCAAATCGATTGCCATGGATTTGAATTGCTTTTGGATGTGGATAATAGTTTTTATCTTCTGTTTCGTAACCATAGGTAACAACAGCAATATTAATGGTTTCATTATCACCAATGTCGTTATCAAAGATCTCTACATATGAATTAGCCTGAATAATGATTCCAGTTCCTCTTGGAACCTCTCCAACAATATTACCCTCAGGGGCGAAGTTATCAGTATTATTATTAATAGATTTATTTCTAAAGACTCTTATATGATGACCACCTTGTTGAGGTATATCAGGCAGATCAAAAACTAAAATACCACCAGTATTATTCTCAGCATGATTATCAAAAACATCAGCATAATAGGAATTTTCAATTTCTATTCCTGCAACATTAAATTCTGCTCTAGAATTTTTAACAATAATATTTTCTGATTGACCAACATAAATCCCTGCATCAGATGCTCCTATAGCAACACAAGAATCTATAAGTACATTTTTAGATTCGACAGGATAGAGTCCATAAGCTCCATTATCTGAGCTAACTCCACCAGTCCATTCTGTTCTTACTCTTATAAAACTAATTCCATCAACACCTTTAACTTTTATAGCATCACCTTTGGCATCCTCTATTGCAAAGTCCTGTAAGACTACATTGTCAGAAGTTACTGATAATCCTTGAGCCCCAGATTTTTGATTTTTAAAAGATAAAATAGTTGTATCAATACCTTCACCTTCAAACCTAATATTATCTACATCAATTGATAAACTATCTTCTAATTCATAGAATCCAGCAGTCAATCTAACAATATCACCAGGCTCAGCAAGAATTAAAGCTTCTTGAATAGCAGAGTAGGGATCATCGGAGGGACTAACAACTGTAATAGCTCCATAACAGTTAATACTGATAAAGAGACTAAAAAATAGTAACTTAGACTGCTGTAGGTATTTTGTCGAAATCTTCAAGAGGCTTCTCAAGTTCAACCCAATCCACTTCAAAGTCATCAGGTGCATTTTCATATTCTAATAACCCTAAAGCTTCAAATTTAGGCCTTACTGAATCAGTTAGTAAGCCAATTCTAGAAAGATTTGGAATCACTCTTGAAAATAAGAAGTTTCTAAAAGTAGCATTTGCACTAGTGCTTAGGGAGAACTCTCTTGCTTCTTCTTCTGACATCTTTAAGTACTTCTGCATAGCTGTTGTATTAATAAGTCTTTCTCTTGAAATAACACATGCCTCATAGGCAAACTCAGCTCTATCTTCAATTTCTTCAGGAGTTAAGGTTTTAATAAAATCTTCTAAGTAATTAATACCGAAGGTTACGTGCCTAGCTTCATCTCTAACTACATAGTGAAGTAGTTGTTTTAATAAAGGATCTTTAGTTAAATTTTTTAACATCTGGAAAGCAGCCAATGCTAGACCTTCAATGATAATTTGCATTCCTATAAATTTTAGATCCCATCTTTCATCAGTTAAGATTTTATCTAAAAGTGCTTTTAAATTTGGATTAATTGGATAATGAACTCCAATTTTTTCTTGAAGATATCTATTAAAGACTTCAACATGTCTAGCTTCATCAAATGTTTGAGATGCTGCGTAAAGCTTAGCATTGTATGTTGGTGCACATGATACCAACTGAGAAGCAACCAAGAGAGCGCCTTGCTCGCCATGTAAAAATTGGCTTAAAAGTTCAGCAGTGTCATGTCTATCAAACTCAATCTTCTCTTCTTCAGTAAGATTCTCATAAGCTTCCAAAGTTTCATGAGGTAAATCCTCATCAGCTTCAACTAATTTTTCATCTGCAGGATGAGTGTAGTCCCAATTTAAATCAAGGGAACCATTCCAGTTAAGCTCTTTTCCAAGCTCATAGAGCCTTTTAATCCTATTATCAGAGACCGTATAGTCCCAGTTATATGATCCTGTTAAAGGGGTTTTAAAAATTTCAGCTACATCTTCAACATCTTTTTGTTGGAGATCCATTTCTTCATCAAAATATAGTAAATCTTTAGGTGGTCCATCTGTGTGAGTTATTTTCATAATTTCCCTTTAATTATTCTTAAATCTGTAGGTATCTATACTACCTTGCACCATATTCTATAGGAATTTCTAATTTTTAAAAAGCTCAGTCAGCTCTTCAAGTAAAACTTCACCTAACTCTTCTGCTCTATTAATAGTGATCGCTCTTTTATAATATTTTGAAACATCATGACCAATTCCTATTGCCAAGAGCTCAATTTTATTATCTTCTTCAATTGAGTTAATAATAGTTCGTAAATGATCATCTAAAAATAGAGGATGATTACTTGAAAGAGTAGAGTCATCGACTGGAGCACCATCAGAAATAACAATAAGTATTTTTCTTTCTTCTGGTCTTTTTAATAACTTTTGAAAACTCCAAGATAAAGCTTCACCATCAATATTCTCTTTGAGTAAGCCCTCTCTTAGCATGACTCCAAAGTATCTCCTTGCTCTTCTCCATGAATTATCTGCATTCTTAAAAATAATATGCCTAATATCATTTAATCTTCCAGGATTTCCAGGACTTCCATTAGCTAACCAAAGTTTCTTAGATTCACCACCTTTCCAGTTTTTAGTAGTAAATCCTAATACTTCAGTTTTGATAGAGCACCTTTCAAGCGTACTTCCAATAATATCAGCACAGATAGCAGCTAGACTTATAGATCTTCCTCGCATAGATCCCGAACTATCTATTAAAAGACTCACAACAGTATTTTTAAAATCTTTTTCAGTTTCTTCTTTAAAACTAAGAGGAGCACCAGGTTCAGTTACAACTCTACTTAGTCTTGCAGTATCAAGCACGCCTTCCTCTAGATTAAAATTCCAACTCGTATTTTGTTTAGATAAAAGAAGTCTTTGCAGTCTATTAGCTAATTTGCCTATAGTGGTTAGATGAGGTTTTATAAGATTATCTAATTGGTTTCTTAAGCGTAAAGCCTCTTCTCTAGTAGAGAGATCTTTTGCTTCAATAATTTCATCAAATTTTGTAGTAAAAATTGAGTAAGGGATTTGAGTTTTCTCTGTTTCGATGTCCTTATAGCTTCCAGAAAGTTCAATTTCTTCCTCTATAGATTTAGCATCCATGTCTATAGATGCTTCTTGTAAAAGATCATCATCTACATCTTCAACAGCATCCAAAGTCTCAGTAACATTTTCTGATTCAATCTCCATGCCTGATTCGGTTAGCTCTGCATTGTCTTGCTCCATGGATCCTGGAGATTCAACATCATCATCTTCCTCCATTGAATCATTAGAATGCTCTTTTAATAAATTGAGTTGGCGTAATAGATTCAGAGATTCTTTTTCAAAGGCAGATTGATCATCAAGATTTTTAATAAAATTATCATGAAGAGTTAAATTATCTTCAGGTAAAAATACAGTTTTAAAGTTAGTAACAATTTCTTTAGCTGCACCTGAGAATTTATAACCACTTACATGTTTAAGCCACAGGTTTACAGCAAAAGGTATTTGGTTTTGAATTTTTTCGTTTATTAATTCAGAACTCTTTTGCTCAATATGAGAAATAATATTTTGTTTAGCACCTTTATATTTTTTGCCGCCCAATATCTCAACTCTAGATAATTCGAGTTCTTTAAAGATTTCTCTAGCATCTTTTTTTAAAGGCAATTCTTCCAAATCTTGATGATAAAGATTCCAAAATGCTTGAAAGTCGGCCTCACCCCTCCATGCATTTATTTTTGCAGAAGAGCGCGGCGCTGATGTTAAAGATATTTCTCCTAGATTAGGAGATCTATTAGAAGTTGTATTTTTTGAAGCTAACTCTTTATTTTTTGAAATAGCTTTTGCAGAGGATATTGCTGCAATATGAAGGTTTTCTCTATCCTTTACCCAGGCCATGTTTATTTTGTATGAGGGTTGTGACTTTCCTCAAGGTCTTCACCAAAACAGCGTTGAAAGTATTCAGCGATAATTGGTTTTTCTGTATCATCACATTTATTAAGAAAGGTAATAGAGAAAGATTTTTTAATATCTTGAAAAATTACCCAATTTTCCGCCCAAGAAATAACGGTTCTTGGAGACATTAGCGTTGAAATATCACCATTAGCAAAACCCTCGCGAGTTAGTGTTGCTAATTGAATCATTTGAGTTAAAAGTTTTTTATTTTTTGCAGATTTAAAGCTTTTTAACTTAGAGCTCACTACATTAAATTCTTGCTTCTCAGATAAATAGTTCAGTGTAGTTAAGATATGCCATCTATCCATTTGACCCTGATTGATTTGTTGGGTTCCGTGATAGAGGCCAGTAACGTCGCCAAGTCCAACCGTGTTAGTAGTAGCGAAAAGCCTAAAAGATGGATGTGGAGACAAAACTTTATTTTGATCAAGCAAAGTAAGCTTTCCTTCAACCTCTAATATTCTTTGGATTACAAACATCACATCAGGTCTTCCAGCATCATATTCATCAAAAACTAAAGCTACTGGATTTTGGATAGACCAAGGAAGCAAGCCTTCCTTAAAATCAGTAACCTGCTTTCCATCCTGAAGCTTAATGACATCTTTGCCCAACAAATCAATTCTAGATATATGACTATCTAAATTAATTCTAAGACAGGGCCAATTTAGCCTAGCTGCAACTTGTTCTATATGCGTTGACTTTCCTGTTCCATGAAAACCTTGAATCATAACTCTACGATTGTGCTCAAATCCAGCAAGAATTGCTAATGTTGTTTCAGGATCAAATATATATGATTTATCTATTTCAGGAACCCACTGAGTCCTTTCTTTATATGCAGAAACAGTAAGTTCTGATGGAAACCCAAACACATCAGATACCTTTACTTTAATATCAGCTTTTTTAGGTAATTCTATTTTTTCGTCTATTATCATAATTTTTCTTTTTTGAAGATAAGTATCCTACCTTTTGAGAATGCAAAGTTCTAGTTTTTTGTTAATCATTGTAAGATTAGTATTATTATAAAACAGCTCATCGCAATATGAATAAGAAATCAGATAATTCACTCCCACTTTTAGAAGATAGATTAAGTCTATTCAAGCTTAATAAGATAGATAGAGATATTTTTACTTGGACTGGTCAAAGTGTTGGTTGGGCAAGAATTTTTGGTGGTCAGGTTATGGCTCAGACACTTATAGCAGCCTATGAAACGATTGAGAAAAAACATTTAGCTCATTCATTTCATGGATATTTTTTAAGACCAGGGCAGATGGATAAGCCAATAGTCTTTGATGTCGATAGAATTAGAGATGGAAGAAGCTTCTCAACTAGAAGAGTTCGAGCAATTCAAGATGGAGAAGCTATATTTAACTCATCAATATCTTTTCAAAAAAGAGAAAAAGGTCTAACTCATCAAATTGATATGCCTGATGTTCCAGGCCCAGAAGGTCTTTTAAATGAATGGGAGCATAGAAAAAAAATAAGTCATAAAATTGATAAAAAATACTTACCTATGTTCTTAAGAGAAAGAGAAATTGAGATGAGACCAGTGGAAGATCAAGATTTTTTAAATCCAAAGAAAGCTCCTCCTTATAAAAATACATGGATGAAGCCTGATGGAGCAATGCCAAAAGATGAAAAAATTCATCAAGCACTTCTGTTATATGCATCTGATATGGGTTTGTTAGGAACAGCTAATAACCCTCATGGATTAAATTTTATGTCTCCACTACTTCAAAGTGCTAGTTTAGATCATGCTACTTGGTTTCATAGTAAATTAGATTTTAGTGACTGGCTTTTGTATCACATAGACAGCCCTGTATCAGGTAATTCTAGAGGTTTTTCTAGAGGATCTATCTACAATAAAAAAGGTCAACTCGTTGCTTCTTGTGTCCAAGAGGGCCTGATGCGTTTATGGGATAAGCCTAAATCAAAAAAGTAGACTTATAACTCTCTAACGGTATCGGTCACAAACTTAATTTTATCTGGATCAATATCAGGAGTAATACCATGCCCTAGGTTAAAGATATAACCAGGATAGTCTTTAAACTTATCCTGCATAATTTTAAGTTCGTTATAAATAACTGAATTTTCTTCCTTTAAAATCAAAGGATTAAGGTTGCCCTGTATAGCAGTATTGCCTTTTAGAATATGAATTGAATCTTCAATAGATTCATCCCAATACAAACTAATACACTCAGGCTTGCAGGCGCTTAGTTGCTCAATCCCACCCTTTGGTTGACGAGCAAATATAATCACAGGAGTATCTTTAGTAACATCATCTTCTTTAAGTTGTTCAACAAGATCATTAATATAATTAAGTGAAAATACTTTATAGTCCTCTTTGCCTAAGAGGCCTGCCCAAGAATCAAAGATTTGGATTGCATCAATTCCTGCCAACACCTGCTCTTTTAAATATTCAAAACAAGCATCTGTATATACTTTTAAAAGATGTTGAGTTTCCTTAGGATTCTCAGAAATAAAATTCCTTGTAAAAGCAAAATCTTTTGATGAGCCTCCTTCTATAGAATAGGCAGCAAGAGTCCAAGGACTTCCACAAAAACCTATTAAAGGAAGACTGGTTGGAAGGGCGCCCCTAATATTACTGACACACTTATAAACATAGGAAAGTTCTTGAGGGTCAAACGAAGGTAAATTAGCAATAGCTTCAATATTTCTTATAGGATTATTAAAAACAGGACCTTCTCCCTCTTTAAATTCAACACCTAGATTAAAAGCATCAGGAATGGTCAAGATATCTGAAAACAGTATGCTTGCGTCAAGATTAAATCTATCAATAGGCTGCAAAGCTAGCTCGCAACAGACATCTGGATTCTTGCACATATCCAGAAAATTTTTAAATTTTGATCTTACGGCTCTATATTCTGGCAGGTATCTCCCTGCTTGACGCATATACCAAATAGGAGGTACTGGATTAGTTTGTTTGTTTAAAGCTCTTAAAAATAAGGATTGATCTAACATTATGATACGTATTCTATGATGCTTTTAGCCGCTTCGCGACCTTCCCATATAGCAGTTACTACCAAGTCTGATCCTCTAACCATGTCACCACCAGAAAATATCTTGTTATTAGAGGTTTGAAATTTATATTCTTGATCTTCTGCTGCTAATACAAGTCCATTATTTTGAGTATTGATATTGAAGTCTTTAAACCACTCAGAGGGACTAGCTCGAAAACCAAAAGCTATAATAACTGCATCAGCCTCTATAATAGTTTCAGATCCAGGAATAGGAATTGGAACTCTTCTTCCATTTTGATCAGGCTCACCCAATTCTGTTCTTACTACTTTTATACCTTCAACATCCTTATTGCCCATAATTTCTATTGGCTGGATATTAAATTGAAATTCAACTCCCTCTTCTTTTGCATTAGTAACTTCTCTTTTAGAGCCTGGCATATTTTTTTCATCTCTTCTATATAAGCATTTAACTGATTTTGCTCCCTGTCTTACAGCCGTCCTATTACAATCCATTGCTGTGTCTCCACCACCAAGCACAACGACATTTTTACCTTTTAGATTAATAAAATTTTCTTTATCCTTTTCTATTTTTAATAATCTATTAGTACTAGAAATTAAATAATCTAGAGCTTTAAATACATTGGGTAGCTTTTCACCCCTAAAGCCGCCTTCCAGAGATGTGTAGGTACCCATGCCTAAAAAAACAGCATCGTAATTTTCATAAAGCTCTTTAAACTGAATATCTTTACCTACTTCCTTACCTAAAAAGAATTCAACACCCATGCCTTCTAAAATTTCTCTTCTTTTTTGCACAACCTTTTTCTCCAATTTGAACTCAGGTATTCCAAAAGTTAATAAACCACCAATCTCTTCATATTTATCATAGACATGACTTTTAACACCAGATCTTGTTAAAACATCTGCACAAGCAATACCAGCTGGGCCTGCTCCAATAATAGCCACTCTTTTATCTGTCCAAGTTCTGTATGACATATCAGGCTTCCATCCCATCTCAAAAGCTTTATCAGTAATATATTTCTCAGTTGAGCCAATTGTTACTGCACCAAAACCATCATTAAGTGTGCATGCG
>Ga0308010_1000671_pt1 | contig 20746 bp, 31 predicted proteins | sample Neamet129_FD_202368 | JGI IMG/M metagenome (GOLD analysis project Ga0308010, IMG submission 202368) | Marine microbial communities from water near the shore, Antarctic Ocean - #129 | ecosystem: Environmental > Aquatic > Marine > Unclassified | place: Southern Ocean | collected 2014-07-24 | reverse complement strand
AACTCGTTTGGAACTGGAGATGTGTCATCGGGTATTTTAGTACCATCATAATCTTCTCTTGTCCATATTTGCATTTCTTGTAACGTTATTTCAATCTTAACAACTGCTGGATTACCACCCTCTAAGAAAACAACTTCGCCGGCACCAGCATAATCAACACTAATATTAGATATCATAGTAGGTTTCATTATTAATGTATCAACACCAGTAATTATAGGTATACATACGTTAGGATATCCTAAGAATGCTCTACCTCCGGCGCCACTAATGGCTTTATAGTATGGTAGAGAGTTTTTTTTCAGCTTGTTAATAATTTTTCTTAGTATGGTTGTTTCTCCTGTAGTTCTTGGAGATAATATCCAATTCCAAGTGTAAGTTTTTATATCTACACCTTCAAAAGTTAATGCAGCATATGGGTTAAACGTTGCACCAACCCCGGCTTCAATACCTCCCTGTGCGCTTTGAAGCCCAACTGCTGTAAGAAGTGATTTAGCAGCTTTGGCAACCACGGTTGAAAGTATCTTATCGGTGTTCGCTTCCTTAAGCGACTTTTGAACGCCTCTCGCAATTTCTTCGAGACTACCAGCAGTAAGCTTTTGCATCGATTTTGCAAGAACATTACCACCACTCCCAAGTTCTGTGCCAGCAAGTTTTAAACTTGTACTATCCAACAACTGTTCTGGTATGGGCAAATATATCGAATCAATTATCTTAGCATCCGCACTTTTTACAGTTTTAATACCACCAGCAGGACCAGTCTCTCTTTCAATATAAGAATACTTTTTAAATAGCAAAAGCGTGCCAACATTTCCTAATGTTTCAGGAAACTGGATCTGATCAGTTACGCTTTCTTGTTTGCGTGCATTCTTGATCTGATTTGGTGAGCTAGGTACAGTCATCCATTCAACCTTTATAAATACTTGTTTACAGCTATTTAATCTATTTATAACGAAAAAAAAAATACTATGGCGTATAGGGGAAAATTTAAACCATCTAATCCTACTAAATATAAGGGCGACTATACGAAAATAGTGTATAGAAGTCTGTGGGAATTGAAGTTTATGAGAAGGTGCGATAGTCAACATGATATCATTCAATGGTCATCTGAAGAAATAGTTGTGCCGTATCGTAGCTTAATAGATGGTAAAAAACATAGATATTTTCCAGATTTTTGGATAAAAAAACTAAATAGAGATGTGATACTTGTTGAAATTAAACCAATGAATCAATCAGTACCACCACAAAAAAAGTCTAAGGTGTCTAAGAGATACCTCGAAGAAGTAAAAACATGGGGCACGAACTTATCAAAGTGGCGTGCTGCCCAAGAATATTGTGATGATAGGGGTTGGACTTTTATGGTTCTAACCGAAAAAGGAGAGGCAAGAAGTTGGCGGCAATATTTGACGAACTCTTATTAAGAGGTGTGAAGAAGGGACAAATCCCTGCTCGCACACAAGACGCACGAGAATGGTATCGTACCGCTGCTAGAAAGTCTGGTGCGCATGTACCAGCAAAACTCGTAAGGTCTGGATCAAACGACCCAAGCAGAGGTCGCTCGCAGATTCGTGTGGGTGATATGTATCTATATCACTACGAACCAAAGCACAAGAAAACACTACCTTATTATGATAGATTTCCTCTCGTATTTCCTTTTAAGAAAGTTCCAAAAGGTTGGCTAGGCATCAACATGCACTATCTACCTTTACCTCTTCGTGCAAAGTTAATGGACAATCTATACTCTTTAGCATCAAATCGAAAATATAATGAGACAACAAGGTTGCGTATGAACTATGATATGTTGAATGGAGCAGCGAAGTTTAGATTATTCAAGCCTACAATTCATCGCTATTTGGTTCATCATGTAGAATCTAAAATGGTCTATATCAATCCATCTGAATGGGACATAGCGCTGTTTCTACCACTAGAAAGATTTTATGAAAACAAAAGTCGTATCAAAAAAGGTCAGGTCTACAAAGACTCTAGAGCAATGCTTAAAGGAAGTTAATAATGGCATTTAACGTAGCAGATTTCAGAGCGCAAGTATCTAACTCTAAGTTTGGGGGACTTGCGCTTGCAAATAAGTTCGTCGTAAGAATTACACCACCTTCTAGGGTATTTGCTGGTGATGCCTTTCCCAAAATGGAACAATTGACTTTCTTCTGTAATACGTCAAATTTGCCAGGAAAGACTATCAACACATTTGATCATAAACCATATGCATTTGGCCAAGTAAACAAAATGCCAATTTCAAGGACGAATGATTCGTTAACAACATCATTCTTTTCAGATTCGAATTATTTGATAATGGCGTTCTTTCAGCAATGGTTAAACTTCATCGTACAAGATGGCGGTGAAGTTTTTAATAATAGAGGATACAGAGAAATTGGATACAAAGACCATTATGCTACTACCATAGAAATTATTGGATATGACTATGATAGTCAAGAGAAAGTAACGTATACTTTATATGAAGCATACCCAACTCAGATTGGTGCAGTACAAATGGGATGGGAGCAAAATGATACTTTGATTCAAATTCCTATCGAGTTTACATATGATGATATGAAAGTATCGACAACATCATCAGTTAGCGTCTCTAAACCTAGAACGCCTGTAGGCCTATTCACTCGAATTGCACAAGCAGCATCTATTGTTGGAGTCATAAATACACTTAAGACACCTCGAAATATACAAGATTTGATTAATCAAGGAACAACACTTCGAAGGCTGCAAAGAGGCCTCGGAGTATTTTAATAGAGTGATTTAAAATATGGCATTACCTAAAATTGATACGCCTATCTTTACATTGAAACTACCATCATCTGACGGTAAAAAAAATATAAAGTTTAGACCATTTACTGTCAAAGAAGAAAAAATTCTATTGATGGCAGCACAAAGTAAAGGCGAAGATGATGATGAAACTTTAGACTCCATCAAACAGGTCATTAACAACTGCTTACATACAAAAATTAATATTGACGAGTTACCAACATATGATATTGAATATATCTTTGTTAATTTGAGAGCTAAGTCTGTCAATAATTTGATTGAGTTGACATTAACTGATGATGTTGATGATCAAACATATGATGTTTCTATTAATATCGATGACATTGAAGTTGTTTTTGATAAAGAACATAACTATATCATTAAGTTAAACGATAACGTTTCAATTATGTTAAAAGACCCAAACTATGACATAGTGCAAAAGATATCATCTTATAAGCAAGATGATGAAGGTATGATGGAAATGGTTATCTCTAGTATCGATAAGGTGTTAGTAAGCGACGACGAAGTTTTATTAATGAAAGACCATACAAGAAAAGAACAAGAAGAGTTTGTAAATTCATTATCTTCTCAAAACATGCGTGAGGTTGAAAAATTCTTGACTACCATTCCAAAGCTCACGCATACAGTTGAATACACAAGAGAAGATGGCACAAAGGTTGAAAAGATAATTGAAGGTATGCAAAGTTTTTTTACTTGATGATGATCCATAATAATATCTCGAATTATTATAAGGTCATCTTTTCTCTAGTCCAACATCATAAATATTCTATAACTGAGATTGAAAATTTAATACCTTTTGAACGTGACTTATATGTTGAAATGCTTATTGATCATATTGAAGAACAAAATGCAAAACAACAACAAGGATAAAGTCAAGTGTCTGAGGAAGAAACGAACACCGTCACCATTGACGCATCAGCTTTGCCTGGTATTGATGCGAATGGTGACGGGCATGTATCATCAGAAGAGATGGATATGTATCTTGAGTTTAAGCGTAAAGAGTTAGAAGACGCTGATGCTCGTAGAGATGCTATGAGGCAAATGACTTGGTTTGCTTTATTCGGAATGCTTCTCTATCCGTTTAGTATCTTCTTCACTTCGTTATTTGGCGTTGACAAAGCAGCAGTGATTATTGGTAACATTGCTCCAACATACTTCGTAGCAATCTCTGCGCTTGTTGCTGCTTACTTTGGTGCTAATGCATACAGTGATAAGAAGGGCAGTAAGCCAACAGGAAAACCATCAACACCTGTTAAGAAATAACTTATTCTAAACATCATTAGCTATAACGCTATTATACATATGTTTGAGAAAAAAGTCAATAGGAAAATAGAAGAAAATGGCCGAAACAACATTAAATGACGTAATCGACACAATGAGAAATGAAGAGCAGTTGACTCGTAGTTCGAGCGCTGACTCTTTTAAATCGGCCATTGGTGAAATAAAGGGCGTTCGTTCAGACTTTAAGGGGTTCTTCAACAACTTTGGCGGTGCGCTTGAAAGTCTAGGCAGCACTCAAAAAGACTTTAGCGAGATGATGAAATCTAATTTTGAGAAGCAACAAGAAGCATTAGCTAGTCAGCAACGAGAAGATTCATTAGAAAATACTCCAAAGCCTGTCAACACAGATGATAGTAAAGGAGCCATATCTAAACTATTAAAATCGATTAAGGGAATGATTCCTAAAAAGACTCCTGGTTTGATAGGTCTATTGTTTGGGGGAGCGGCGGCAACTCTTCTATTTTTCCCGGAATGGGTAAAAGAGAATATTATAAACCCACTTATAGATGTTATCGATGTACTTCTCGACCCCGATATTGAACCAAAAACACTATTGGGAAAGATCACGAAAGGTATAGGCACAGTTTTTACATGGCTAAATGATAACATTCACCCAAAAGCTGGATGGATTGTTGGTGGCATTGCTGCGGCAGCGATACTAACACCAGGGTTTTTAAAACTTTTTGGTGGACTCTTAGCCGTGATTGGAAGCTTTGCGATGGCTCACCCAGTTATCACTGCTGCGACACTTGCAGTTTATGGTCTGATCAAAGCTTTTGATTTTTTTAAAGCCCTTGCAATCAAGAATGAACTTGAAATTGCGAAAAAATTTAAAGCTAGATATGATAACGCCAAAAATGATGATGATAAGAGAGCGATTGCCCTAGAAGCTGCCTCCCTAAGAAACCGGCTCGTTGGCAGCCCTGAGATTAAAGATATATACGATGAGATCGCAAAAACTTCCAAACCGCTGTTTAATGCCGCAGCGGACGCAGCCAAGACTAAATTTATGGACGCAGAAAAAGCGTCCATAACGGCTGATACGAAATACAAACGACTGCTGAAAAGCGGCACTAGCAGCGACTCTCGTGCAGCGCTAGCGGCGGAGAAGACTAAAAAACAACGTGACGAGGCCCGAAATGATTGGATTAAGGCTACGTCTGCGGAGTTCGTAGCGGCTTTTGCGAAGGTTAACGATAGACCCCAACTTCTAAATGAATATAAAAAACAATTCGCTAGTGCCGAGGATTCGGCTAGAAGTATGTTTAATAGAGTGCCTGGAGAGTTGGGGAAAGTTATGACAGCTATCACAAGCAAACTTGCGAAAGTAGTCAAAGATAAGTCCAAGTCCACTAACCTCCCCCCGGATCGGAATGCCGAAAAGCTTTTGACCGCGGAACTGTTGAGGAATTCTGATAGGGCATACTTAATGCGTATAGATGATCATCTATATATAGATGATTCGGAAAACGGTTTGACACCGGCACTAGTGCCGGCAAATACCCCGCTAGCCGAAAAGAACCTCACACCACCGCCCAAAGAGCCACCACCTGTAGATGATCCGGAAGAGCACATGCGCCTCACGGACGACGAGATCCGTGACCAGATTTTGAATGCCCAAAAGAACGTCGCCGCCATGAAAGCCAAAGCAAAACTTGAGCAGGTCAACCAAATGCAGTACCATGATCAGACTGGCGGCGCCCCTATTATCACCACTCTTTCACCAGTTAATAATAATGCTGATAATCGTCAGGTGACTAATAATATTACCAATAATGAATACACCATCCACTCAGCCATGGCAGCCCTGGGCTGGTGGGACAAGCCAGTCACAGCCCAGTAGTGAGTAGCACATAAAAAAAGGGAGAGCTAAAAGCTCCCCCTCTTCTATTAGTCTTCGGCTAACTTCTTGAAGAACGATAAACTATCATCCTCCGCATCATCAACTGTATCCACAGCCCACGAAGGCGATGAAGCTTCAGTCTTGCGCTCTGGAGCAGTCGCTTCTTTGAACTGAGGCTTGAAGTTCAACACAGTCGGCTCGTCTTCCTCTGCGGTCGTTTTGGGTGCATGTGAACCGCCATCAAGAGCTAGTACCCGATAGAGTTTAGTCTTCAGGTCAGTGTAGCTCTTGAAATTCTTAGGATCAACGAGTTCCTGTAAAGAGTGCTGTGACTTCCAGATACGCTCCAACTCTACATCCAGATGGGGTCCCGCACGCCATTCCTCATCAGTGAGTAGAGGAGTAGCAGAAGCGAAATCAGAACGATCATAGTTACGATATCCTTCTACGTTACGAATCTTGAGATTGAAGTTTGCACCTTCCCAAAAGTCAAAAGGATTAATAGGAGTCTCATCTTCAAACTGAGGGTTCATAGCTTCGTTCAGTTTGTCGAAAATCTTCTTACCATACTGATAGAGAAATACTTTACCTTCATTCGAAGGATTAGCAGAGTCTTTTACAATACGTACATTAGAGAAGTATTTCAGCCGACGCTTCTGTTTACGAGCAATATCCTTATCAGAATCAACACCAGAGTTCCAGAGCGTAGAGTTGTACTCAGACACTGGGTCTTCTTGGCCAATTGATGTAAGCGAGTTCTCAATGTACCAACCACCAGGGCCTTGAAAGCCGTGGTCCCAGAGACGAACGAAAGGCATATCTTCGCCGTCTGGTGCTGGTAGAAAGCGGAGTACAGCGTAGCCATTACCAGCCTTATCAACTTGTGGCTTCCAGATACGGTCATCACCGTATGACTGCTTTGCTGAAGAGCCGTTCAACTTCTGGAGTTGAGCGTTTAGTTTATCAAAAGAATTCTTTTGAGTTTTCATTTGCTCGAATGATGTCATTTGTATTTTCCTAGTATTGCGATTTATCCAAAACGGTCAAGTAATGCTTGTTTCATTACTGACCTATCATATTGTAGAAACGGTTTATATTTACTACTCTTAGAGTATACAACTTCCCAGATGATTTGTAAAGCTATTTTTGAATTCCAATGCTTAAAAATATCTAGAACGTCGTCGAGTATAATCAGCGATTCCAGTGAAAAACGACCAGATAGAACTTCGTTTAACAATGGTGGGTGCTGACCATCTACCACTTTAAAGTTAGAGTCAAAATCTTCGTCTAATGTTCGTATCTCCTGCTTGAAGTGATATGATAGTGATTGAATTTTCTTCGACCACTGCTTATATATAGCGTCACTTTCATTGTTTAGTAGGTCTCCAACCCATAACTTTTTGTCAGAGTTGACCATGTTAGCAACGATATAATTCTTATAATCATTATGTTTTGATAACTTATAGAACTGAAACTTATCCTTTCGAATCTCAAACGACTGAGGAGAAGCGTTCACTTTGCCGTTATACTTGAAGTAGTCATACGACGAGTTGAAGTGCCTCTGTAGTGCTAGATACGCAATGTAAGTCTCGTATGCGTCTCTGGTCGAGTATGTGCTCATACAGGCAGCTTTGCAGTCCTTTCCATTAGACGAAGGTCTTCAGCTTCATCTTGAATGCGAGATTTGAGATTTGAGTTTTTGCGAATGATATCACCTAGTGCTTCAATTTCAATATCATTCTTTTGTGCGTACTCCAAAACAGCATCCATATAATTGCTGTCTGGCTCTTTTGCGAGTTTATGAACATAAGTCACGAACTCCTCATACTGTAATTTTAGCGTCATGGCAATCGTTCCTTATAATTCATGATTGATGTTTCCTCATCTACAGCAAGTTCTATGTGTTCAGCAGCGGAAAGCATATGCGTCTCCCTGGTTATATTTCTTCTAGACGAGTTAGTGCCATCTCTTGTTCTAAGAGATGATAGTATTCTTCCTCTTCGATGATGTATGGAGAATGAGACATGATCCACTGCACAGACGAATTCACTGAATCGTGAATAAAATCTTCAGCTTCATAGAAACAATCGAACTCAGTGATCTCTGGATTTGAGTCAAGTGAGTCCGCTGCAATTGTTACACGATATCTCATACTACACACTCCTGAACTTTGTTTCTGTCATTATAATATAGCACAGTTAGAGATAAATGTAAAGAACTATTTTAGATTTTTTCAAAAAACTGTGTATAACTTTTCAAAAAAAATATGGTGCCGGATGAGAGATTCGAACTCCCGTCTAATCATTACAAGTGATTTGCTAGACCAACTCAGCTAATCCGGCTTTATTCTTATAACTTTTTAATACCTAGTGACCAATTCTCAGCGGCATCTTCGACATAATGGATAGATTTGCCCGGGAAACGTTCTTCTTTGAAAACATTTTCGCCTTTGAAATACTGAACGCCATATCCAATATCATCTTTGAACACTTCAGCTCGAAGCATCGTAGGTGCTGCTTCGCTAAAATAAGTGCTAATCTGTGTTTTCATTATTTTGCTCCAGATATTTCACGAGTTTGACCATTGTATCCACAAAGGAATGATATTGCACTAGTTTTGTGCGTATATTTAGTTACGTATTCTGTATTGGAGTTTTTATGATGAATCCAAATCTCGTAATAATCATCTAAATGATGTATTCTTGCGGCGGCATCACGCTTATTCATTGGCATTTTTGCAACAAACATAAAAGCTCCTATAAAAAAATATAGAGAGGAGAGTTCAACTCCCCTCTATAGATTGCTTTAGAATTTGACTGAGGTTCTAAATCCAAGGTTAGTGTCTTGATATTCGCCATCACCATCTGTGTTCACTGTAACATAGGGGGTAATTTTTGTACCAAATATATTAGCATTATAACCTGCTTCATATTCAACATCAGACAACGAAACAACGTTCGAAGCATTAACAACTACTGTTGGCATTACACCAACATAAACATTGCGCCAATCGACAACTGCTTGCGACTCTGATGTAATCGTTTCTGCATCGATTGCATATGCTACATCATTAGTGATTGTAAGACCAAGCCCATACGGCAGTAGACCTCCTTTTGGTGCTGCATTATCATCTGCTAGTGCAGGTGTTGCAACGAATAATGCTGTAACTGCTACAGCAAGTAGTAACTTCTTCATTTATTAAACTCCTATTGTGTGTGTTGTTACATCTGTATATATCTTAATTCATATCAGTCTTTCTTTGCTGGATCAACTGGGCTGTCAAGGTCGAACTCGCCACGCTTAATAGCTTTAGTCATTAGGTCAGCGAGACTCGCATCGTATGTACCGCCAAACTTTTCATCAGGATTATAGCTTTCTTCTTTTTTCTCTTCGCTCATGGTAATCATCCTTTGTAGCGATAATAGTATTCTACGACTTTTTACAGCTTCTGTCAACTGTTTTTTCAAACTTTTTACGATACTTTTAAAAGCAAATCCTGTATAGACGCCTTGAATGAAAAGTCTGTCTACGTCATCGTCTTTTCGTTCTTCTACTTCTACAATTTTGATGACAGAAGTGGGCGGTAAAATAATCTCTTGCTCACTAGAATGCACACTATGCTCTAAGATAGGTAGAACTTTAGTCCCCTTTGGTAAGAAGATTCGCATTTTATCCTTACCACCAAAACCCAACGTTGGTCTTATAGATGTACTCAGGAAAGCGGCATCACAGTATTCGTATCCAGGAACAATATTGTCTTTCATTTTATATGGCACATGAGTAGACCGATACACATACAAGCTCTCTGGTAAAGGTTTGAGATTTTCAAAAGCTCTCGCCAATTTAGCAATCTTTTTGCCGCTAGTTGTCAGTTCGGCAATCTCATCCTTAGAAATGGGTGCATTTGCAAGCAACTTACTTATGATATGTCTAAGAGGACCGTTGAAAGAGCCAAAGCCTGAACCACTATATGACGTAGCAGATTTATAAATTGATTTGGGCAATTTTTTTATTTCTTCATAATAATTAAGACCAGTAGTCTCTGCATAAGCATCAGGGCCATCTTGCATATACTTTATAATTGTAGATGCATCATAATCCTCACTCTCTACGAAGTATCCATCTTCAATCGTCACACCACCTGTGCCAGCCCCAGGCATTGTTGATTTGAATTCTGACATATCAACATCTAACTTATTAATCTTTGTTTTTTTCGTTTTTTTGTCAACAAGCGCTTCAATGTTGTCAGCGATCTTAGAGTTTCTATAATCAATAATCGCTTCCATATGGTATTCATCGTCAACAGAAATAGGAAATGCTACGTACTTCAGAATTTCAATCCAAATTTTCTGGTAGTGCTTGACATTGGTCATGCCCAGGTTTGCACCTGGTAATACGCTTGTCGGCCCCAGGCTCGAAGAAGCCAGCGTATCTACAATTTCTTTATTTACCAAAGTCATCTGACTATACACATGCTGTAAATTTGTAAAGTTTACTTTCTGTTCATTAAACCCATAGTCCTGTAAAGCATCTACCATTTTTGCAAACTGCGGTATTGTACGAATAGCATTAGCAATTTGGCCAACTTTCGGTATATGGGTTGGGTTGAAAACTGCTTCGGTATCAAGCTTGTCTACTGCCATTTGCTTTTCGATGTGCTTTGTTACTTCATCTGAAACTTTAGCTGTTGCTAATCTATCCAATGCGTCTGTATCAGAAGGTACATCTAAATCATATTGGCCGAAAGTATATTTCTTTGATGGTGCTACTGTATGTGTTTTTTTGACTGAGGTTTTTGGCTTCATAGAGTCTAGAGACTTGAGAAGAGCGTCGGAGTTGTCTTTTTTAGAAGGGTCGAATCCAAATTCCTTAAATTCTTTTGATTTGAAAATAACTTCGGGAGATAAGGCTTTTTTTCCTATAAAGACATATCCATGATTGTATTTTTTAGTAAACTGTTTTTCGCCAACCTGAGATACTTGAAACACTTTGAAGATGTTCATCGAAGATTTTTTGAGTGCTTTAATAGCAATGCGTTCAGCTACTTTTCTTTTTCCTATCTGACCATATAGACGAATTGCTATACCAGTAAGTTTTGGACCAATTACAGTTGTTGCTTTTTTTGCAAAATCAAGCGTTGTCGCAATTACAGGCAAAATATCTAATGAATTATGAAACTTCCACCATCCAACTCCGCCTCCAATCTTTTTTACTTTACCGACTTCTAGAGTGTATATACCTTCGCCATTTTGCTCAACAAGACTGATAATATATGTGCCACCATTAATTGTAGTAGCGCCATACATCTTGCTTGGTAAGACTGTATCATCAGTCATATAGTATTCTTTGGGATTGTTCAGCGCTTCTGAGAGAAGAACGTCCTCATTTAGATTGATATAAGCGTTGAATTTTTTCAGCACGACAAGCTCCCAGTGTATACGGTTATAAACGTATTTATATCATACTTATACTTGAACTACAAGAACTTTGGGAGTTTTGTTGAGTTGAAAAGCAACGTCAAGGCGAGTATTACCGCCAAGGACACGCATCTCACCGCTCTCTTTGAACATCAGAACGATAGGCATTGTCATTGGCATATCTCGACCAATACGCTCATAGAGATTATCAATAGTATCTTCATTACGAAACTCCGGATACGAGCGATACGATTTAATCAGTCGAAGTAACTGTGCTTTAGAGCGAGTGTGGGATCTATACCGAATCGCTGCGTCAGTATAGCCATCAAGTTCAAGTACGTTACCTTCGGAAGCAGCTTGAAGAAAGGCTTCTTCACTCTCAAAGAAGTTGTTCCCCTTCAGTTCGATTTCAACGAAATATTCATGCTTCAAGTCTGCTTCAGAAGGTTTGGCCCACATATCAGTCTTCCCATTCAAAAGTGTTGTGATTTCAATTCAGCTTTTTATTCTCACTAAGGTTAGTATAAGCGTTCTGAAGGTAAATGTCAAGAGGTTTTTTGATATTTTTAAAGCTTTTTTATCGAACCCAGTCACCTGAATGATATATATCATTGTACAACTTTTTCTGCACATTATACATGATTGTCCAGATTGCAAAATAGGCAGTATGTCGCCAGTTTTGCTTCACGCTGTTTTTGAAATTATCGTAATCAATGTCCATAATCTTCGTATTCATCACCCCACAGAAAAACTGTTTGGTCACAAACAATCGAAATCGATAATCGCTATCTATACTTTCAATGATTTGCTCTTTTAACGTAGGAAATGTATTTTCTAAATCTTCTCGTACTCTTGCTCTCACGACCAAATTCATTTTATTGGTTCGGTCTTGTACTGCACTAATGTAGCTATCATTCATTACAACCCACATATTTATTATTCCTTTGCGTTATGTTTAGTTCTTTTATGTCTTATATTATTCTTTAGTAAACTCTGGATAAACATTATACAATACTATCCAGCCGCCGGTCAACTTCTCTATAACCTGCAAGTAAATCTCCTGAATCTAATCTAAATAAATCCTTATCATAACTCTGATTGTCTTTCCATAGTCGCATAGTATCCGGACATATTTCATCTGCAAGAACTAGTTGTCCGTCGTTAGTGATGCCAAACTCTAATTTAAAGTCTATTAATTCAAATCCAATTTCTTCTATAAGACTAGTTAGAAAGGTTCTGATATATTCGCTCTGAGAATGCATACTGTGTAAGTGCTCTTTACTACACAATTTTAAAGCAAGAATAGCTTCTTCACAAATTGGTGGATCATTTAAATCATCATCCTTAACGCAATATTCAATAATAGGTTGTGCTAGCTTTGCTCCAACCTCTAGTCCATATCGTTTACAAAATGTGCCAGCAGCCCTATTGCGAACAATAACTTCAATGGGAATAATATCTACTTTCTCGACTAATATCTCTCTGTTAGTCAATGTCTTAACGTAATGTGTTGGTACATTTATTTTATTAAATAGTTTAGTTGTGATACTACAATTTAATGCACCTTTGCCATCAAACTTTGCTTCTTTTGCTCTATTACCAGCAGTAGCATCATCTTTAAAGTACATAATAACATGGCTGTCGCTTTCAGTTGAATATATTTGTTTTGCTTTACCTTCGTATAATAAATCAATGCCTGACATTATATTTATTCCTTTGTGTTATGTTTAGTTCTTTTATGTCATGACTCAATCTACTTACTGTTGTTCATTAGAATAAGTTAGTAAACTTAGTAAACTCTGGATAAGCATTTCCTGTACCTTCGTACATATCAGATCCAACCTCTTCTTCTTTCTTGCCTACTCTAATACCAATTGTCTTGCTTAGTATAAACCACACCGCATATGATGTTGTAAAGACAAAGCCACCGATAATACCGATACCATATAGTTGTGCTAGTATTGTTCCATCCGTATTAAAGATAGGAACCAATAGTAATCCAATTATACCTGCAATACCGTGTACAGAAATAGCACCAACTGGGTCGTCAATTCCCCATTTCTCAAATAAAGTCATAGCACCTGGTATTACAATTCCGCCTAATAAGCCATATAATATTGCAAACTGTGGGCTTGGTGATAAAGGGTCAGCAGTAATAACAACTAATCCTGCCAATGCACCATTTAATGTTACGTTAAGAACAACTCGCTTTGTCCATAGTTTAGATACAATCATTGCACCTAACAAACCGCCTGCGGCTGCCATGTTAGTGTTTACAAAGATTTTACCTAATGCTTGTGCATCAGACATAGTATCGAATTTTAATTGTGACCCTCCATTAAAGAAAAACCAACCAAGCCATAGGATTAACGTACCTAGTGCAACTAATGGCATGTTGTTTCCTGGAATGTTCTTTGGCTTGCCATTTTTATCATACTTGCCATCCCGTGGCCCAATTAATAATACAGCAGCAAGTGCGGCACTTGCGCCAGCCATGTGAACAATGCCAGAACCAGCAAAATCAACAAATCCTAGTCCACTTAAAAATCCACCTCCCCAAGTCCATTGACCTTCGAGTGGATAAATGACTGCCGCAAAAATAGCAGTAAATATCAGAAATGACCATAATTTTTTACGTTCTGCTACTGCTCCTGAGACAACAGACATTGCAGTTGCAACGAATACCATTTGGAAAAAGAAATCAGCATACATGGCATGGCCAGCTGGCTCAATCCATCCATACATAATTTTATAACCGCACAACAAGAATGCAATACTTGCTACTGAAAATAGTGCTACATTTTTTGTTAGTATTTCTGTAACGTTTTTGGTTCTTATTGAACCTGCTTCAAGAGCAGTAAATCCTGCCGCCATCCACATTACCATTGCACCCGATATCAAAAAAAATATCGTGTTCAGTGCATAATTTATTTCTATCAAAATTTAAATCCTTAAGTGTGAGAACGAAGTAAATCTTCTACAGAAAGAAATCTCGCTTCGGATGTTTCAATTCCTTGTCAAGGAACATATCTCTTGAAATTGCCAAACGTATTGGAAATACTTTATCAATCTGAGCAGCACACATTTTTGCTAAATCACGATGCTCCTTCTGAGTTGAAGGATCGGTCCTCAATTCGATGTAGTGAATCCAGCTACGAAGTGTACCATTAACATACAGCCGTGACCATGTGAGGCCTTCGGGTAGAATGGCTCGAACCTGTTCTTTAGCGATATTTTTCTTTAAGGCTTGATCATAGATATCGAAGGACAATTTGATAATCTCGTTTTGCTTATCTTTCCACCACTTATCTACCTCTGGGTCATCGTTCTCTAGAGAGTTCTGGCGATTCTGATAATCCTGCATACGAGTTTCACGCAAATCTCCAATCGTCTCCGTAGCAGCATATCGCTGACTGAATTCCTGGAACGAAAAACTACGATGTCGAAGCAACTGGCGTCCGATATCACGAGTGGTATCTACCTGTATACAGACGTTCACCATCTCAAAAGGCGACCAATGCCTGTGGCGCATGAGGTATTTAATAAGTCCGGCACTTTTCAACGCTGAGATTTGGCTCGTGGGATTGGACACCCTTGCGTAATACGCCACTTGGTCCATGAGAGTTTCGTCCGGACCAGCGCCCATACGCTGAGACCATCCTTCAAGTTTAGCATTTTGACTAGGCATTTATATTATATTCTCCTTACACAATGTTTACAGAATCGAGTCGCCGATACCCAATAATAATCCAATAAGCGCTCCTATCAAGAACGCATCGACATAATTTTTCATAATTATGAAGTCCTTCGTTATAATAGAATTGGTGCGCCTACCAGGACTCGAACCTGGAATGCAAGTTTAGAAGACTAGTGTGATTTCCAGTTTCACCATAGACGCTTTATTCTATCTATAAGAACAATAACCTTAATGATTTGATCTATTCATGTGGCTAGCCTAACTTTGATGCCCAATACCTACGGGTAATAGGGTCAATCACATCATCAACAATAAGTTCGTTCTTATTGAGACCGAAAGCCTCTTCGCCGAAGTCGATGATATCTTCCATCACAGAACGCTCGAAGTCTGTCATAGGAGACAACTTGGCGTTCATCGTTTCAGCATCAACCAACGATTGGCCAAAAATGTCGCCAAGTACTTTAGTCATTACATATCTCCTTAGTGGATGGCTTGAATATCAAGACCAAGTTTTTGATTAGCATATTGGCCAAACAGTCTGAACACTGTTTTGTGGTTAACGTTCATCGATTCCTGAATCTGATAAGCATGAATCATTTCATGAGCGAGAATAGTACGAAATGATTCATATGAATTAAACGTATCGTTTAGACTAAGAATGGTGCCTCGACCATCTTCCTCATCTACACAGGAGCCCCATTCTGTATCAAGGAAGTCGATATCAATCTCAATAGCATCGATATTGAGAAGACCGTCGAACATTTCTTCATTGAGATTGCACATTTCTTCTAGAACAATCTCTTCAGTGACTTCGAAGAGATTCCAACTAGCGATATAAACATCGTGCGATTCACTCATTATCTCTTTTCCTTACTGTTCATACATTAATCAACAAATCCTTCATATGCTTATAGACTCCACACAAAATCCCATGGCGTTACGCCCACAATCGCACATGCAAACATCAGCGCACCAAAGAGCATTACAACACACATGCATGTGTTTTTAAATAAGTTCATATATATCTCTTATTTCATTGCACGAACGAAGCGGCCAACATCGCTATCTTTGAATTGACCGTTCTTAGACCAAGTGCGAAATGCCGAGCATTCAGTGAAGTTGGTTGCACATGAAGTAGCCAACTCGCAAGTGTCGCAGGGAATCTCAGCATCGTTCAGCATCGCTTGAGGCGTCACTTGAGCAGATTTGAAGGCATCGTGGTTGAAGTAGGTGTCAAAACCAATCATATCCATCGTATTTCTCACTTTCGATTTATAGAGAATCATTTCTCTATTTCATAATCATATTATAGACGGTTTAGAGGCAACTGTCAATGCGCATATTGACGCACTTTGGTCTTTTTTTTACTAAAACGTCAGAGAGAACTCTCTCTCATGTTTATAAGTATACGCAATTTGTCACCAAGCGCTGAATGGCCATTCGTTGAAATATTTCTGAACTAACATTTTAGCAGAGATTACTGCCTCGTTACCATACTTCAGTTTAACTAGATTATAATACATAGCCTCATTGAAGTCAATATTTTTATTCTCACAATGTGTGATATATCTCATTGTATATTTCTTTAACGTAATCTCTTCTGGCATTACAAAATCTTCCCTAGTATTTCTGAGCCTGGAATATCCAGTTCTTCTTCTGCGATTATTAACATACCCCAACCACAATTGAAGGTAGATTGAAACTCAACGTGACTCATATAAGAACGACCGAAAAGTTCGCCCCACCAATTGTCATTTAAATAAGACTCCAACACTCCATAATCGAATTTATATGATAACCCATTCAACACTCTAGTCAGATTACCATGAATGCCCCCACCCGTGATATGAGCGCAAGCGTTGATGTTTTGTAAATTGTCCATAATTTCATTAACGTAGATTCGTGTTGGTGTTAAAGGTATTTCATCATATGCAAATAGAGAACGTATCAAACTATACCCATTAGAGTGTGGGCCACTGCTAGGAATGCCTATAATAAGATTACCTGGGCGCACATTCGTTGATAGTTTCTTCTCAACGATGCCCATAGCAAATCCCGCAAGGTCGAACTCACCATTGTGATAACAATCTGGCATCTCTGCTGTTTCACCACCAACTAAATCACATCGTGCTAGGGAGCAACCATCTTTAATACCTTTGATTATATCCATAGACACACCTAAGTCTAGCTTGCCAGTCGCATAATAGTCTAGAAAAGATACTGGTCTTGCACCAACACACAATAAATCATTTACACACATGGCTACCAAATCAATGCCAATCGTATCATACTTTTTAAAATGTTTCGCTATAAGTAGCTTAGTACCAACACCATCTGTAGCAAGAGCAACAGTATCTCCACCAGGAAGTGGTACTGTTGCTGCATATGAGTTGTCGCTGCCAATCATTTTGACAAACTTATCAGCTTTGAATGGATCGATTCCAACGTTTTTATATATTTTATATAACATTATAAGACAATCATCGGGCGATAGCATAAATCAATCCCAAAGTGATTCATAATATTTACCAAACAGTTTAAACCCTTTAGCCATACGTTCTTGATGGGCTTTGCGTCCTTCAGTATCGACCCAAATGGGGGCATCGACGACAAGGGTCCAGTCGAATTTTTCATCTTGGTCTTCGAGCATGTCTTTTACCGTATGATGACCATAGTAATCCTCTTCCCACCAATCACGGCATTTTTGTTCGAATGACCAAATCATTTCGTCTAGAACCCAATGCCAACGAGCAAAGAACTTTTCATCAATGGTGCTGTTCGTAGTATATGATAATAATTCTTCTTCAGTAGGATGTAATCCTGTAGGAACATCTTCTAGGTCCACATCAGGTCCACCGAGTTGAGTAGACTTCAACTGCTTTAGCATAGGAACAATAATATGAGCAAGGGTGCTATCCATACTCCAAGTATCCCATGTGTCAATTTTCACGCTAATTTCTTGATTGGCTTCTGGGGCATCATAAATATACTCTTCAATGCTAACTTTCATCTTGCCCTTTCCTTTTTTCAGAATATACCCTATTATAAAGGGCAGCTAACTTTTTCAGTTCTGGATGTGAGTTGACCCACATACCGGTATCAGGCGAAAACTGCTCTTTAAAGAACTTATCCATTACATAATCATCAGTTAGAATGCTCGTATTCACTTTTTTTGCAAGAGCATCAAACTGGCCATCGCTCATGAGTGAATAGTTTTTCTTCTCATATGCATAAGCAGCAAGGGATAGCCGAATGCGAATGCGCTTCTGATATTCGGCTATGGCGTTGACTGCAACTGATTTGGCAGCGACTTTTGCCTTTGCAACAGTTATCATGTGTTTAGATGGAAGTGGGTCCATTATAGTTCTATGCCTCCCATTGTAGTATCAGTCTTTTCATAGATTACAGAAAAGTCGCATCCTTGCGACGGACAGATTTTAATTCTATCAGGCAGTCCATTGTTGTCTTTGTTTCCAAGTTCACCAGAGATAAAGTAATGGCCAGAATATTCTGGTAATGTTAAATCAAAGAAATTAAAGATGTTTTCTAATTTTTCAATATACTCCTTAGCATCTTTTACAGTATCAAGGACGTCGGGCTCTTGTGACAAGTAGCCTTCGTTAAACATGTTAGTCGAAATGTTGTCAAGCCGGTTAATTATTTCACTCATTATCATCTCATCTTTGTTAGTATCTATTTTCACGACAGATTCGAACTACAATTTCATGTCTTTGCACCCATCGAGACTTCGTATAACCCATCGCTTTTATATCAAATCCAATTTCACCATCAAAGCATTGAGTGTTTTTGATTTGCATCACTTCCCAATCTATCATACCATTTTGCTTGCGTAATTGTCTATTACGTGTACTGACTGGCATTAACTCTACAATATCACCAATTTTGATAGTCATTGATTTTTCTCTTCAGTGATCTTTTGGCATAAATGTGATTAGACGGGCAAGCAGGTTTTCGCTGCAAACGACCAGTGAATGTCGCTTTATTGTTACCTGTATCGGCGGCACTACCCACCTACCTCAGTAACAATTGTATGGAATCATCCGGAGCTACCGGGATAGGTGGACACACAAACACTGTAATGCCTTCATCAAGTTCGGTTTCTTCTGTTATTCCTTTTGATTTTAGATACCCATGCATCAAGCCTTTGATATTTTCACGACCGGGGGGATTAGCACTATGTACAGTATAATCAAAATCTTCTGGCATGTTTTGATTATCTAAATCCTGTTCTACTAACCATTTAGCAAAATCCATTCCAGTAGGAACATTGTCACCAAGATCATGATCAAATGATACATGTGCTGGATAACCGTGTTTTTCAACAATGCTAACTGCTTCAGCAAAACTGCGAGCTATGGTCCAATCGCCATTTTTTGGTGTTCTAATATCATCTAAAAATAAATTATATTTTGTTGCTTCAAGTGTTTCCATTTTCTCTTTCTCTTCTCAGTGTCTATAATAGTTATTATACAGCGGTTCAGTGATGTTGTCAAGTGTTTAGTCAAACTGTTTTCATATGACGCCCAAACACAATCGATATGGGCGTTACTCAATCTAAATCCTCATACCGTAGCATTCGTTTTATCACCATTGAATACAACTCGTGTTCTACTTGGTGAATGTTTTCTTCTAGGTCAGCAAGAGTACACACTGATGGAATGTACACAGCCTTCTGTGCGATGATGCTACCAGTGTCTATACCTTCATCAACATAGTGTACTGTTACACCTGTATACTTTACACCATAGTCGTATGCTTGTTTAATAGCATCAAGACCAGGAAATGATGGTAACAGGCTTGGGTGTATGTTGATTATGCGATCACGAAACTTGTTTACGAAATCCAATGGTAGTATTTTCATAAATCCAGCGAGTATAATCAATACAGTGTTGTTTGGTATTGCGTTTATCCATTCTTTTTTCTTTGTTATAACATAATAAGGTATATTTGCATTCTGCGCTCTTTGAATTGCATATGCGTTTGGATTGTCTGTGATGAGCATATCTATTTTAATATGTGCATCAATGAGTGCTTGTAGATTTGTACCATTACCCGATGCAAAGCACACAATTGGCAAATATTGTGTGCTAGAGGTTTCTTTAAATAATGCTTTATGAAGCAATTTTTGGGCCAGTATCTTTTTTAGGAGCCAGCATATGCTTCTTAATACCATGCTCGTAATGAAGAGCATGGTTAATTTCAACAATAAAGCATGTAAACCCACTTGGGTCAACACCAAGAACAACTACGTTTTCTTTATTCCCATATACTGTTATTAGAACATTGCCTCTATTACTAGTCGTTGTCAGGCCACCTGCGATTAACTTATATTGGTTTTCATTCACAAATGCTGCAATCTTTTTTGTATCATCACATACCATCTGAACGTTCATAATAAAAGCATCCTCTGTCGTTTGAGATTTTGCATTACTAGAGAACATAATTAAAGACATAAAAGTGATTGAATACCATAAAGTGATAGTAGCGAGTGTTTTAAACATGATTGATTTTTCTCTCAAGTTGGTGTTCGTATAAACAGAAAATAAAAGAAGCTTGGATAAAGAGACTCTAGATACCGTATTTCTCTTTGTATGAGACTCTGAGTTCTACAAATTGTTCGATGAAATTATCTCTGTTTTCAATAAACACTTGAGACTCAGAACCATCGACCGCAATAATCACTACAGTGCGACTGACT
>Ga0308010_1000664_pt1 | contig 20834 bp, 18 predicted proteins | sample Neamet129_FD_202368 | JGI IMG/M metagenome (GOLD analysis project Ga0308010, IMG submission 202368) | Marine microbial communities from water near the shore, Antarctic Ocean - #129 | ecosystem: Environmental > Aquatic > Marine > Unclassified | place: Southern Ocean | collected 2014-07-24 | reverse complement strand
GTAAATCTGAAATTGTACATAAAAATGACATTGTAATATTATGAGAAAATTGAAAAAAATTGGTACAAATGCCAAAAAGGCCTTTACTGTGCTTAATAGTTTGAGTGGAGACAAAATTAATAAAGTGCTTTTAAGCTACAATAAACTTTTACTAGAAAATAAAAAACAAATTATTCATGAGAATGTGAAAGATGTTAAAATCGTAAAAAGAAAACATCTTGTAGATAGACTCGTGTTAGATGGAAAAAGAATAGAAAAAATAAGAAGCTCTATTAATGAAATTTTAAAATTTAAAAACCCTTTAAATAAAGTCTTAGAGGAATGGAAAAGACCGAGTGGATTAAAAATAAAGAGAGTTACTACACCGATAGGGGTAATAGGCATAATTTATGAAAGTAGGCCAAATGTGACTGCTGATGTCTCAGCATTATGCCTAAAATCTGGTAATTGTGGAATACTAAGAGGAGGATCAGAAGCTTATAATTCAAACAAAATACTAGCTAATCTTTTTAGAGAATCTTTAAAAAAAAATAATGTTGACCAAAATTGTATTCAGTTTATTGAAGACAAAAATAGAAATGTTGTAAATTATCTTTTATCTAATATGTCAAAATATATTGATGTAATCGTGCCTAGAGGCGGTAAAGAACTCGTAAAAAAAGTTGAACAACTATCAAGGATTCACGTGATTGGACACTTAGAAGGTCTTTGTCATATTTATGTAGACTGTGATGCGGACACAACTATGGCCGTAAAATTAGTTGCTAATGCTAAAATGCGCAGAACAAGTATATGTGGAGCTGTAGAAACCTTATTAATAGACTTTAAGGCTTTAAAAAAACATGCTGTTCCAATTATAAAAAAACTAAGGTCATTAGGCTGTGAAGTAGTTGTTGATAAAAAAATTAATAATTTGTTTAAAAATAAATATAAATTAGCAAAAGAAATTGATTGGAAGACTGAATATTTAGATGCAAAAATTTCTATTAAATCAGTGAATGGGGTTCATGAGGCCACAAACCATATATTAAAATATGGCACGATGCATACCGATGGTATTATAACGAATAATTTTAAAACTGCAGAAGTATTTTTAAATGGTGTCAATAGCGCAATTGCCATGCATAATGTTTCTACTCAATTTGCTGATGGTGGTGAGTTTGGGTTTGGAGGAGAGATTGGAATTTCAACAAGTAAACTATCGCCAAGAGGACCAGTTGGAGTTAATCAACTAACATCATACAAGTATATTGTGACTGGAAAAGGTATTGCTAGGTCGTAATCAAAATGATTATATCTAGAAATAAAAGAATTGGAATTTTTGGTGGGAGTTTTGATCCTCCACATCGTGGGCATCTGGAAATCTCTAAAATAGCAATAAAAAAATTGTTTTTAGATAAAATTTATTGGTGTGTAACAAAAAAAAATCCACTTAAGAGTAAAACACTTTTCTCAATCTCTGAAAGAATTAAGAAAAGTAAAATTATAACAAGCAAAGTAAAAAAAATAAAGATTAAATATTTTGAAAAGAAAATAAAATCAACACGCACTATTAATTTAATAAAATATTTAAAAAAAAGAAATAAAAAAAATATTTTTTTTTTAATAATTGGCTCCGATAACTTAATTACATTGCATAATTGGAAAAATTGGGAACTTTTGCTTAATTTAACAGAAATTGTTGTTTTTTCTCGAAAGGACTACGATAAAAAGGCTAAAAAATCTGTTACAATGAAACGAGTGAATAAAATAATATTTATTAGAAATAAACCTATAAATATTTCATCCACACAAATTAGAAAAAACATTCATAAAGATTAATGAAGATTACAGCAATCAAGAATAAAATTGAAACAATCTTAGATAGCAATAAAGCTAAAAATATTGTATCGATCGATCTTAAAAAAAAATCTTATATAGCAGACTATATGGTTATAGCTTCGGGAACCTCTTCAAGACATTTACAATCTTTAGCTGAAAATTTAGTATCAGAACTTAAAAAAATAGGAGTAACTAATTGTAGAATCGAGGGACATGATAGTAATGATTGGAAACTTGTAGATGCAATAGATATAATAATACATATTTTCCATCCAGAAAAAAGAGAGTTTTATGATCTTGAAAAAATGTGGTCAGAACCAATGCCAAAAGAGAAAGCCTTAATATGAAAAAAAAAAAAATCATAACAATGTTAATAATTTTTAATATTTTAATTAGTGGTAATTTTCTTTACGCCAAAAATTCAAATGAATTATATGAAAAAATAGATTTATTTAGTGAAGTCTTGGAAACTATAAAAAAAGATTATGTAGAAGAAGTCGATCAAGCAGAAGTCATGGATTCGGCCATCAACGGTGTCTTGCAATCTTTAGATCCTTATTCTGCTTACATGAGTCCAAAATCATTTGATAGCATGCGCACCGATACAAAAGGTGAGTTTGGTGGTCTAGGTATTGAAATTGGAATGGAGTCAGGAGTGGTTAAAGTTATCGCGCCAATTGATGACACGCCCGCAGCCAACGCAGGGATTAAATCCGGCGATTACATTGTAAAAATTAACGGAGAACAGGTCCAGGGTAAATCACTAACTGAAGCTGTTGATCTTATGCGTGGACCGGTAGGATCAGAAATAAACCTAACGGTTAGAAGAAAAAATGTAAAAAAAGCTATAGATTTTAAAATTAAAAGAGCAGTTATTGAAGTAAAATCGGTAGTAGCTAAAATTATTGGAGAGAAAAAAAAAGTTGGATACCTAAGATTAAAATCATTTAATGAAAACAGCTATGAACAACTATCTAAAAATATAAATGAGTTTGAAAAAAGAAATAAATTAAATGGCTATATTCTTGATTTAAGAAATAATCCAGGTGGTCTGCTTAGCCAAGCAATTAGCATAACAGACCTTTTTCTAAATGATGGTGAAATAGTATCAACTAAAGGAAGAAAAATAACTGAGACTAGAAGATTTTTTTCTACAAAAGGAGATAATATAAATGGCAAACCTCTAATAGTAATCATTAATAATGGATCTGCCTCAGCTTCAGAAATAGTTTCTGGAGCTTTAAAAGATCATAAAAGAGCAATTATTTTAGGAGAACGAACTTACGGAAAAGGATCCGTTCAATCTATTATTCCTTTAAAAAATGGAGGCGGGATAAGATTAACCATATCAAAATATTATTTACCTTCCGGTAAATCAATCTCTGATGTGGGTGTTCTTCCTGATATTTTTGTAGAAGAGAATACAGACAGCTTTAAACCGAATAGCAAAACAGATAACCAGCTAAAATATGCTCTTGACTTGCTAAAATTATAAAATGAAGCATAAAAATCTTCCGTTAAGAACTGGCGTTGGAATAGTAGTTCTCAACCCTAAAAATGAAGTTTTTGTTGGTAAAAGAAAAGACAACCCTTTTGATAAATGGCAGATGCCACAGGGCGGTGTAGAACTAAACGAACTATTGCTAACAGCAATGAGAAGAGAGCTAGAAGAAGAAACTAGTATTAAAAAAATTAAAATCTTAAAAGAATTTGATCAATGGCTTGAATATGAACTGCCTAAAAATTTAATTGGTAAAATATGGAAAGGTAAGTATAGGGGGCAAAAACAAAAATGGTTTATAGTCAGGTTTATAGGAAAGGAAAAAGAAATTAATATAAATACTAAATATCCTGAATTTATAGAATGGAAATGGATAAATATGAATTTATTACCTGATCTAATTGTAAATTTTAAAAAACATGTTTACAAAGATGTGCTGATAGAATTAAAAAAATATATTAATTAATTTTTTGAAGAGAATCAATTTTATAACTTAAAATATATTTTTCTTTATCCTTAATCTCAGAGTTTTGCAAAAGAGCCTTATATTCTTCAATCATTTTTTCTATATTTTTCCTAGCAAGTTTTTCAATGTGAATTGCTGATGGTGATAATATTAAAAGCTTATTGTTAAAAAATTCCACCGTTCCATCTTCTACGTAAAATTTTGATGTTTTATCGTTAATTTCAACTTCGATAAAACCGGGTCTTAAAAAAGTTATTAATGAAATATGGTCTTTTAATATCGTCATCATTCCTTCATATGCAGGAATGGCAACTTGTTTAACCTCGGAGTTTAATAGTGTTTGATCTGGACTGATTATTTCTAGATTAAAATTTTCGGACATTTCTATTTAACGTCTTGTGCCATTTTCTCTGCTTTTTCAACAACTTCTTCAATTCCCCCAACCATATAAAATGCTGACTCTGGAAGGTGATCATAATCTCCTTTGCAAATAGCTGCAAACCCTTTAATTGTTGACTCTAAATCAACTAACTTTCCAGGTGATCCTGTAAATACCTCGGCAACAAAGAATGGCTGAGATAAGAATCTCATAATTCTTCTTGCTCTTGCCACGGTAAGCTTATCTTCCTCAGAAAGTTCATCCATACCTAAAATTGCTATAATATCTTGCAATGATTTGTAAGCTTGCAATATTTCTTGTACTTCTCTAGCAACTCTATAGTGCTCTTCACCTACAATTCTTGGATCTAGTATTCTTGACGTTGAATCTAAAGGGTCTACAGCAGGATAAATCCCGAGCTCTGCAATTTGTCTTGAAAGTACCGTTGTGGCATCTAAATGTGCAAACGATGTTGCGGGTGCTGGATCAGTTAAATCGTCTGCAGGCACGTATATAGCTTGTACTGATGTTATTGAGCCTTTGCCTGTAGATGTAATTCTTTCTTGTAAGTTACCCATGTCTGTAGCTAACGTTGGTTGATATCCTACTGCTGAAGGTATTCTTCCTAATAAAGCTGAAACTTCTGAACCTGCTTGGGTAAATCTAAAAATATTATCTATAAAGAATAATACGTCTTGTCCTTCTTGGTCCCTAAAATACTCTGCAACAGTTAATCCGGTTAAGGCTACTCTAGCACGAGCTCCTGGTGGTTCATTCATTTGTCCGTATACTAAAGCTGCTTTAGAACCTGGACCATCTGGTTTAATCACTCCTGATTCTATCATCTCGTGATAAAGATCATTTCCTTCTCGTGTTCTTTCTCCAACACCAGCAAAAACTGAAAATCCACCATGAGCTTTTGCAATATTATTTATTAACTCCATAATAGTAACTGTTTTTCCAACCCCGGCTCCACCGAATAAACCTACTTTCCCACCTTTTGCATATGGAGCTAATAAATCTATTACTTTAATTCCAGTGACCAACATTTCTGTTTCTGTAGATTGATCCGTAAACTTAGGCGCCTGTCTGTGAATAGGCCATTTTTCTTTAGTTTTAACTTCACCTTTTTCATCAATAGGCTCACCAATAACATTTATTATTCTACCCAGTGTTTCTGGCCCAACTGGAACGCTTATAGGAAAACCGGTATTTGTAACAATATCTCCTCTTTTTAATCCTTCAGTAGAGTCCATAGCTATAGTTCTAACGCTACCTTCGCCTAAGTGTTGTGCAACTTCGAGTATTAATTTGTTCCCTTGGTTGTTAACTTCAAGAGCAGTATAAATTTCTGGGAGATCTCCTTCAAAACTTACGTCTATTACAGCTCCAATAATTTGTGTAATTTTTCCTGGTTTGCTCATAATTATAAACTCTCTGCTCCTGATATTATTTCAATTAATTCTTTAGTGATCGCTGCTTGTCTGCTTCTGTTGTAAACTATTGTTAAACTTTTAACTAAATCTCCAGCATTTCTTGTTGCACTATCCATTGCTGTCATTCTTGATCCTTGTTCACTAGCTGAATTTTCTAGGAAGGCTTTAAATATTTGAGTTGAAATATTTTTTGGTAGCAAATCTTCTAGTATTTCATCCTCATCAGGTTCAAATTCATAAAAAACTTCGTTATCTTTTTTAAATTTTTCTTTTTTTTCAGCAGGAATAATCTGTTGCGCTTGGGGTATTTGAGTCATTACATTTTTAAAATTATTATAAAATAAAATACATTTATCAAATTCATTTTTGTCGAACAAATCTATAATTATTTTTCCAACATCGTTAGCCTCAATAAATGAAATTTTTTTTTTTTCTTTGAAACTAAGTTTTTGAACTATGTATTTACCATATTCTCTTTTTAATTGATCGTGTCCTTTTGATCCTATAGTAATTATTTTTAGAGTTTTTCCATCTTTTAAAACCTTTGAAAAATAATTTTTAGCTAATCTACAAATATTAGTATTGAATCCTCCACATAGCCCTCTGTCTGACGTCATCACCACACATAGGTGAGTTTGTTCTTTGCCAGTTCCCACTAATAGTTTTGGTGCGTTTGATGGGTCACTAATTGACTCTGTTAAATTTAAAATGATATTTTGCATTTTCTCACTATAAGGTCTGCCTCTTTCAGCGCTCTCTTGTGCTTTTCTTAATTTTGCTGCAGCAACCATTTTCATAGCCTTAGTAATTTTTTGTGTAGATTTTACACTAACAATTCTTTTTCTTAAATCGTCTAAGCTGGCCATTATTTTTTACTTTTTTTATATTCTTGTATTATTTGTATTAATGAATCTTCTGTTTCTTTTTCTAATTTTCCTGTATTTTGAATTGCGCTTATAATTTCATTTTTCTCATTTTTAATTTTTTCTAAGATATCTTTTTCAAAATTTTTAATCTGATCAAGCTCTACGTCGTCTAGGTATCCTCTTACTCCTGTAAAGACTGTAATAACCTGCTCTGCTACTGTAAGCGGTGAATATTGTTTTTGTTTTAAAAGTTCTGTTAATTTTGAGCCTCGGTTTAAAAGTTTTTGTGTAGCTGCATCTAAATCTGACCCAAACTGTGCAAAGGCAGCCATTTCTCTGTATTGAGCGAGTTCTAACTTGATTGATCCTGCCACTTTTTTCATGGCTTTCGTTTGTGCTGCAGATCCAACTCTTGAAACTGATAGCCCAACATTAACAGCTGGTCTAATACCTTGGTTAAATAATTGTGTTTCTAAAAATATTTGACCATCAGTAATTGAAATTACGTTAGTTGGAATGTAGGCTGAGACGTCTCCTGCTTGTGTCTCTATAATAGGTAAGGCTGTTAAAGACCCACCGCCATTTGCATCACTTAATTTTGCAGCTCTCTCCAAAAGTCGGCTATGAAGGTAAAATACATCACCTGGGTATGCTTCTCGTCCGGGTGGCCTTCTTAACAATAGTGACATCTGTCTATAAGCTACGGCTTGTTTTGATAAATCATCATAAATAATTAGTGCATGCATTCCATTGTCTCTAAAATATTCTCCTATAGTGCAGCCTGTGTATGGAGCTAAAAACTGAAGTGGGGCCGCATCAGAAGCTGTTGCCGCAACGACTGTTGTGTATTTCATGGCGCCAGCATCTTCTAAAGTTTTAACAATCTGAGCTACTGTTGAACGTTTTTGACCGATAGCAACATAAATACAATATAGTTTTTTCTTTTCGTCGTCAGACTCATTAATTGCTTTTTGATTTATAATTGCATCAATGGCAACAGCTGTCTTGCCTGTTTGACGATCTCCAATAATTAATTCCCTTTGACCTCTCCCGACTGGTATCAAAGTATCAATTGCTTTAAGTCCTGTTTGCATTGGCTCACTAACAGACTGTCTAGGAATTATTCCTGGTGCCTTAACCTCTACTCTTTTTCTTTCGATTTTTTCACTTAAATTTCCTTTTCCGTCAATTGGGTTTCCTAATCCATCTAAAACTCTTCCTAAGAGTTCTTTTCCAACAGGTGAATCTACAATTGATCCAGTTCTTTTTACTATACTACCTTCTTTAATTTTTCTGTCATCTCCAAAAATAACCACCCCAACATTATCACTTTCCAGGTTAAGAGCCATTCCTTTAGAGCCATCTTCAAACTCAACCATTTCCCCTGCTTGTACGTTATCAAGACCAAAAATTCTGGCTATTCCATCGCCAACTGATAAGACTTTTCCTACTTCGGACACTTCGGCTTTTGCGCCAAAATTTTTTATTTGTTCTTTTAATATTTTAGTAATTTCTGAGGGATTAATTTGCATGTTATATTTCTAACATTTTTTGTTCGTATTTTTTTAATTTATTTTTAATTGAAGTATCGATCATAAGACTTCCTATTTGCATCTTTAAGCCACCGATTAGGTTTTCATCAACTTCGTAGTCAAGTGATATTGGCGCCCCCATTGTTTTAGAAAGATCTTTACTTAAGCTTTCAAGTTCTTCACTTGTCAAGTTTTTTGAAGAAACTAATGAAGCTTTTAATTCTCCTCTTTTTTTGGAAGCTAGAGACGTAAAATTTAGAAATATTTTCTTAATAAAAAAAATTCTTCTTTTAGTTACCAATACACCTAAAAAATTTTGAATTATTTTTGAAAGATTCATCTGAACTGATATTCTACTTAAGACTTCCAGTTGAATTGCCTGAGATTGAGTTGGATTTTTTATAAAATTTTTTAGCTCTTTGCTCGTGCTATAAATAGTTAAAAGTTCGTTAACATTTTTTTCTACCACTTCTAACTCTGAATGTTCATTGGCGAGCTCATACAACGCCAAGGCATATCTATTTGCGGTTTCTGAAGAAAATGATTTATTAGTACTCAGTATAACACCTCTAGATTAGAAATTTGATTAAGATTGAGGTGTCCTACCATAAGGATTGACATCGATCAAGGTGGTTAGATTGCTTTAAGCAAAGTTAATGGGGTCAACATCAACCGTAAGTTTTATTTTTTTAGAAATAGTTAAATTTTCAATAATTTTTCCCACTTTTTTTTGGATTAAATCACTATTTTTTGACCTCAATAACAACCTCGTTCTAAACTTCTTTTTAATTCTAAATATAGGAGAATCTACTGGGCCTAAAACATCAAGTTCCTCTAAAACACATAACTTTTTTTTAATTTCTTGTGCTGCCCTATAACTATCTTGACTAGAACTAGCTGAAATAATTAGAGCAACTAGTCGAGAAAAAGGAGGTAAATTTTTATTTTTACGAATTATTAATTCATTGCTTAAAAATTTTTCTGGATTATTTGCTAATACATCTTTTAATGTTTCGTTTAATGGAGTTATAGTTTGATAAATAATCGTAGATTTTTTTGAAAATCTTCCTGCTCTTCCGCTTAATTGATTGTAAAGTTGTATATTCTTCTCTGTTGTTCTTAAATCGTAGCCCATTCCAGAAAAATCTGCATCCACAACAACAATACAATTTAATTTTGGAAAATTAAATCCTTTTGAGATTAACTGTGTTCCTACTAAAATATTAATTTCATTTCTTTCTATTTTTTTAAGAATAGATTCTGTTTCACCTTTTTTTGACAGAAAGTCACTTGAAAAAATTTTAATATTTTTTTTGGGAAAAATAATTTTTAATTCTTCATATATCTTTTCGACCCCTGGTCCGTACATGCGAAAATCACAAAGATCTTTATCTATCTTACAACGATTGTCTTTTTTGACCTTATTTCCGCAGTGATGGCAAATAAGTTTATTAATTGATTTATGATAGGTTAGGTAAATAGAACAATTTGAACAAAGATGTTTAAAACCACATTTTTTACAAATTAAAAATGGAGCATAACCTCTTCGGTTTAAAAAAAATAACACCTGTTCCTTTTTTTTTAAATATTCACTAACCATATTAATAGTCTCATCTGGAATAAAATGATCTTTCTTAAGCTCAACTTTTTGTAAATTTATTACCTTGGCTTCTGGTAAGGGGTATTCGCTGTAACGGCTGATTAGTTTTGTATGATTGTATTTTTTATTTTTTATGTTATTGAAAGTTTCTAATGAAGGTACTGCTGATACTAAGTGTATTGGTATGTTTTCAAAAGAAGCTCTAGCAATAGCCATGTCACGAGCATGATAAATGATTCCCTCATCTTGTTTGTACGATGGGTCATGCTCTTCATCTAAAACTATTAATCCTAAATTTTTAAATGGTAATAATAAAGAAGAACGAGCACCGATAACTAGCTTTAAATTATCGGCAATAATACCTTGCCAAATTTTTCTTTTGCTTTTAATTCCTATCTTTGAATGCCAAATTGAAGGTGTAAAACCAAAGAACTCCTCGAATCTGTCTCTAAATTGATTGGTTAAAAATATTTCAGGTAATAATATTAATACTTGCTGTTTTTTTTTTAAAATTTCTTTTATTCTTTCAAAATAAACTATTGTTTTTCCTGAGCCTGTAACTCCTTGCAGTAATGATACATTAAAAGTGTTGCCAAAATTTTTTAATTCTTTAAGACTTTTTTTTTGATCTTTGTTTAAACTAAAATTATATTTTTTTTTATTTAATTTTTCTTTGTTGTAGTCTTCAATTTTAGATGTATTTTTTTTATCTCCTAGACACATCTTTAAAACCTTTCCTTTTGGTGTTAAATTATATGCTGAGAACCAGTTTATGTAGCTTATTAAATTTTTATTAATTTTAAAATTATCTAATTTTTTTTCAATATTTCTTAATTTAAAAATTTTTACTGAAGGGTGGATTTTATCCCAAACAACACCTATTTCATTGAATTTTCCAAAAGGCACCATAACTATGTCACCAGGTTTCAGATTTTCTAAGTGACCGGAGTTATAGGTAAATGGAAAATTAAATACATTAGGTAGTAGTACAGGAACTTTCATTTTTGATAATCAAATTGATATTATATCAATTAAAAATGAATAGCTCTCTTATCAACAGCTAAAGCAGCTTCTTTTACTGCTTCTGTATGAGTCGGATGTGCATGGCATGTTCTAGCAATATCTTCTGCACTCGCGCCAAACTCCATAGCTAGAGCCATTTCGGCTATCATGTCACCAGTATGTGGACCGATCATGTGAACGCCTAAAACTCTATCTGTCGTACTGTCAGCTAATATTTTTACGAAACCATCTGTTTCATTGTTAACTTTAGCTCGCGAATTTGCAATAAACGGAAATTTACCAACTTTATAATTTATATTTTCTTTTTTAAGTTGCTCTTCTGTTTTTCCCACAACTGCTACTTCTGGAGAAGTGTAAACAACACCAGGTATAACGTTATAATTAATGTGGCCTGTTTGACCGGCAATAATTTCTGCTACTGCAATGCCTTCTTCTTCAGCTTTGTGAGCAAGCATTGGACCTTTAATTACATCTCCAATTGCATAAATATTACTTACCGAGGTTTGTAATTTATTGTTTACTTCAATCATGCCTTGTTTGTCTTTTTTGATTCCCATCTTTGTTAAATTTAACCCTTCCGTGTAAGGTTTTCTGCCAACCGCTACTAAAACTTTGTCAGCAAGAATTTTTTCTTGATTTGATGTTTCGTTATTTGTAAATATTACTTCAACTTGATTATTTTTATTGCTGACTGAAGTTACTTTTGAGTTTAATTTAAATTTAAACCCTTGTTTAGTTAAAATTTTCAAAAATTCTGATGAAATTTCTTTATCCATGCCGGGTGTGATATGATCTAAGTATTCTAGAACAGTTACATTTGACCCAAGACGTGACCACACTGACCCCATTTCTAGACCAATGTACCCCCCTCCAATTACTACGAAGTTTTTTGGCACTTCCTTTAAAGCAAGTGCTCCTGTTGAAGATACAATGTTTTCTTCATCAATTTCTACACCTGGTAACGAGGAAGGAGCAGATCCTGTTGCAATAACGATATTTTTAGACTTATATGAAGTTTTTTTTTCACCTTCATAAACAACAACATCATTTTTAGAAAATAAAACACCTTTACCTTTAATGTATGTAACTTTATTTTTTTTAAATAAAAATTCGATTCCTTTGGTTAAGACTTTTACTGATTTATCCTTATTAGCCATCATCTTATCTAGATTAAGTTTCAAGCCAGAAAACTCTATTCCCTGATCGTTAAAATTTTTTTGAGCCTTGTGAAATGACTCGGATAAATTTAAAAGACTTTTTGATGGTATACATCCTACGTTAAGGCAGGTTCCTCCTAATGATCCTCTTGATTCTACACATGCGGTTTTTAGGCCTAATTGTGCTGCTCTAATTGCGCACACATATCCACCAGGTCCACCGCCAATAATAATAATATCAAAATTATTTTCCATGATTATAAATTTAAAAATAGTCTTTTAGGATCTTCAAGGGAATCTTTTACTATTTTTAAAAAAGAAACAGCTTCTTTTCCGTCTACAATTCTATGATCGTACGACAAAGCCAGATACATGATAGGTCTAATGGAAACACTTTTATTAATTGCCACAGGACGTTCTATAATATTGTGCATGCCTAGTACTGCAGATTGTGGTGGGTTTAGAATAGGTGTTGATAGCATTGAGCCATAGATACCACCGTTAGTAATTGTAAAAGTACCTCCCTGCAAATCATCGATAACAATTTTACCGTCTTTTGCTTTTTGACCAAGTAATGTAATATTTTTTTCTATGTCAGCAAAAGACATTTCATCTGTATTCTTCAAAACAGGAACGACTAAACCTCTATCTGTGCCAACAGCTATACTGATGTTGTAATAATTTTTATAAACAATTTCGTCTCCTTGAATTTCTGCATTAACAACAGGATAATTTTTAAGTCCAACTACGCATGCTTTTACAAAAAAAGACATAAAACCTAATTTAATAGAATATTTTTTTTGAAATTCTTCCTTATGTTCATTTCTCATTGCCATAACTGAGCTCATATCAACTTCGTTAAAAGTGGTTAACATAGCTGCATTGTTTTGAGCTTCTTTAAGTCTTTTTGCGATGGTCGACCTTAGTCTTGTCATTTTGATTCTCTCTTCAGGGCCGTGCGTAATTTTTCTTTCTGAAGATTTTGGTTTAGTTCCCATTAAACCTAGAAGATCTTCTTTTAATATAACTCCATTTTTACCGGATCCTTTCACGTCTCTAAGATTAATATTAGAATCATTTGCTAATTTTCTTGCTGCAGGAGACACCAAGTTTGAATTTATATTCTTAGTATCTTTTAATTCGTCATGAACTTCTGTTAAGATAAGTGGTTCATCTTTATCTTCTAGAATTTCTTCTTTTTTTTCAAATAATTTTTCTTCTGATTTTTTTTTCTCAACAAATTCCGTTTTTTGTAAAGGAGGTGAATATTTTTTTTCCTCTGCGCTTGTCTTTGCTTCAATGGTTTTTGATTGAGTGATAGTTCCTAATAAAGTTCCGACATTAACAGTTTCTCCTTCTTTGACGGAAATTTTTTCTATTACTCCATTTAAGGGTGCAGGCACTTCAACGTTAACCTTGTCAGTCTCTAATTCAACTACTGCTTCATCGGCATCAACATTGTCACCTTCGTTTTTTAACCACTTCGCTACCGTAGCTTCTGTTACAGATTCTCCAAGTACAGGGACTAGTATACGTTCAGACATTAGTTAATTTTTCCAACTACCTTTTCTAATATTTCTTTTTGTTGTGCAAGGTGTTTATTAAGATTTCCTGTAGCAGTGGACGCAGAGGGTCTTCTGCCTATATATTCTACATTTTTATTGCTAAAATTAATGATTTCTAAAGTTCTATCAATGTAATGATTGACTGTGTTCCAGGCACCCATATTTTTTGGTTCTTCTTGACACCAATAAATATCTGCATTTTTAGCATATCTTTTTAATTCTTTGCCTAGTCTTTTCACAGGAAATGGATAAATTTGTTCTAGACGAATAAACACAACTTTATCATTTTTTGTTTTTTCTCTTGCATCAACTAAATCAAAATAGATTTTACCTGAACAAATAACTACTTTCTTAATCCCATTATCGCTTTTTAAATTAATTAATCCATATTCACTTGTATATGCCCGGTCAGGCAAAACCCTGTGGAAAGAAGTATCTTTAGTAAAATCATCTATAGTCGACACACATTGTTTATGTCTCAATAAAGATTTTGGTGTCATTATTATCAATGGCTTTCTAAACTCTCTGTGCATTTGCCTTCTTAGAGCATGAAAGTAATTAGCTGGTGTTGTGCAGTTTACTACTTGAATATTGTCACGTGCGCACATTTGTAAAAACCTTTCCAACCTTGCTGAAGAATGTTCAGGGCCTTGACCTTCGTATCCGTGAGGTAATAACATCACTAAACCGCTAGCTCTTCCCCATTTAGATTCACCAGAAGTTATAAATTGATCAATGATTATTTGTGCGCCATTAGCAAAATCACCAAATTGAGCCTCCCATAATACTAAGGTTTCAGGTTCTGATAAGGAGTAACCAAATTCAAACCCTAAGACGGCAAGTTCGGATAAAAGTGTATCTATTACTTCAAATTTTTTTTGATTTTCTGAAATATTGTTTAAAGGAATATATCTCTCGTGATTATCTTGATTCCTAAGCACAGAATGTCTTTGACTGAAAGTTCCTCTTCCAGAATCTTGTCCTGACAACCTTACAGAAAAGCCTTCGGTTAGTAGAGTTCCAAAAGCTAAAGTTTCGGCTGTTGACCAGTCTATTGGCAGATTATCATTAAACATTTTTTGCTTATTCTCAAATATTTTTTTTAATGTTTTGTGCAAATTAAAATTATTCGGGATTGTTGTAATTTTTCTGCCTATTAAATTAATTTTTTCTTTATCAACACCGCTAGCTCCCCTTTTGTCTTTACCTGGCGTGGGAACAAATCTAGACCAAACACCATCAAACCACTTCAGTTCCGGTTTGTAATTTTTCGACTCAACAAACTCTTTTTCTAGATATAACTTGAAATCAGTTATTTGTTGTTCTACTTCTTCTTTAGAAAATAGCTTTTCATTTACTAATTTTTCTGAATAAATTTTTAAAGATGTGGGATGAGATTTTATTTTTTTATACATTAAAGGTTGAGTAAAAGAAGGTTCATCGCCTTCATTGTGTCCAAATCTTCGGTAACAAAACATATCAATTACTACATCTCTATTAAATTGCTGTCTAAATTCAGTTGCTATTTTGGCGCAATGGACAACTGCTTCAGGGTCATCACCGTTAACATGTAAAATAGGTGCTTGGGCAATTTTTGCTACTTCACTTGGGTACGGTGAGGATCTTGCAAATCTTGGGGATGTGGTAAAACCTATCTGGTTATTAACAATGATATGAATTGTTCCACCTATATTATGTCCTGGTAGTCCTGACATTGCAAAACATTCTGCAACTATTCCTTGTCCCGCAAAAGCGGCGTCACCATGTATCAACACAGGTATTACTTTTTTTCTTTCCGGATCCTGGTGAAAAAATTGTTTTGCCCTTACTTGACCTAATACTACTGGATTAACAGCTTCTAGGTGGGAGGGGTTGTCAGTTAAACTAATATGCACAACATTACCATCAAACTCTCGATTTGACGATGCGCCTAAGTGATATTTAACATCTCCTTCAAAGTCTCTTTTAGCTGCGACGGCACTACCAAAAAATTCATTAAAAATTGCTTTGAATGGTTTGCCCATAACATTAGCTAAAACATTTAATCTGCCTCTATGGGACATGCCAATCTTAATTTCTTTTACTCCTAAATTTCCACCTCTTTTTATTATTTGTTCAAGTGCAGGTACTAAAGATTCTCCGCCATCAATCCCAAATCGTTTTGTTCCTACAAACTTAACATGTAGATATTTTTCAAAACCTTCTGCTTCGACAATTTTATTTAAGATTGCTTTTTTTCCATTTTCTGTAAAGACAACTTCTTTTCTTAAACCTTCTATTCTGTCTCTAATCCAATTTTTTTCATCTGGATCTCCCATGTGCATAAACTCGTAACCTATATTTCCAGAATAAGTTTTTTTTAATATATTTACAATTTCTAAAAGTGTTGCTTCTTGCAATCCTAAAACTCCATCTAAAAATATTTTCTTATTAAGATCGCTTTTAGTAAAGCCGTATGTTTCAGGTTTTAATTCAGGATGTTCTTCTCTTACCATTAGACCTAGGGGGTCAAGGTTGGCGATTAAATGCCCTCTAATTCTAAAAGCTCTAACGAGCATTATTGCTCTTATAGAATTTTTTGCAGATTCCTCCGTTAAAGAAAAATCTTCAGTTTTATTTTTTTCCAACAAATCTTTTTTTTGAGGGTCCTGTAAATATAGATTATCTTTTTTAATTTTTTTTTTAGGGGCCCAACTAGGTCCTTCTAGAGTTTTAGAAATAATTTCTTTATTTTCTTTAAGTCCATCAAAAAACTCTTTCCAACCTTCGGGTAAATTATTTGGATCCTTTAAATATTCTGAGTAGTACTCTTCTATAAAAGCAGAATTGCTTCCTGCTAGGAAAGAGGTTTTTTTAAATATGTTATTATCTTGAGACGATGACATTTAATATCTCATAATAACATATAATTTTTTTTATTAACTATTTAGTTTTTCAAGCAAGGTTTTGCCAATATCTGCTGGAGATTTTGAGATTGTTATACCTGCTGATTTCATTGATTCTATCTTATCTTCAGCTCCGCCCATACCTCCAGATACAATTGCACCAGCATGTCCCATTGTTCTGCCTACAGGGGCTGTTAATCCTGCAATAAAACCTACCATTGGTTTTTTAATTTTAGATTTTTTAATAAATTCTGCTGCCTCTTCTTCGGCAGATCCGCCAATTTCACCAATCATGACAATAGATTTTGTTTCGTCATCCTGAAGGAATAATTCTATACAATCGATAAAATTAGTTCCATTAATAGGATCTCCACCAATTCCAATGCATGTGGATTGGCCCATTCCACTAGTTGTTGTTTGAGCTACCGCTTCATATGTCAGAGTGCCTGATCTTGAAACTATTCCGACAGAACCTTTCTTGTGAATATTCCCAGGCATAATACCAATTTTGCACTCATCTGGAGTTATAATTCCTGGGCAGTTAGGGCCAATCAAACGACTTTTACTACCGATTAGATTTTGTTTTACTTTAATCATGTCGATAATCGGAATACCCTCAGTTATGCAAACCACTAGTTCTATTTTTGCGTCTAGTGCTTCAATAATAGCAGAGGCAGCAAATTTTGGTGGAACATAAATCATTGTTGCGTTTGCACCTGTAGTTTTTTTTGCTTCTTCTACTGAATTGAAGACAGGCAAACCTAAATGTTTTATACCTCCTTTTTTAGGTGTCACACCACCCATTAATTTTGTACCGTATTTTAAAGCTTGTTCAGAATGAAAAGTTCCATGTGTTCCAGTAAAGCCTTGGCAAATGACTTTTGTATTTTTATCAACTAGAACTGACATTTATTTTATTGCCTCAACAATTTTTTTTGCTGCATCGTTTAAATCTGATGCTGATAGTATCTTTAAATTTGATTTATCTAGTATGTTTTTACCCTCTTGAAAATTTGTACCTGCAAGTCTCACTACCAATGGTACGTTTAAATTAGTTTCCTGGGCAGCCTCTAACACCCCTTGAGCAATTATATCGCATCTCATAATTCCACCAAATATATTAATTAAAATTCCTTTAACATTCTTGTCGGATAAAATTAATTTAAAGGCAGCTGACACTTTTTCTTTTGAGGCTCCACCTCCTACATCTAAAAAATTTGCAGGTTCTTCACCGTGTAGCTTAATTATATCCATAGTAGCCATTGCAAGTCCAGCACCATTTACCATGCACCCAATTGATCCATTTAATTTAATGTATGCTAAATCATGTTTACTTGCTTCTATTTCTGCCGGCTCTTCTTCGTTTAAATCTCTTAGTTCTAAAATTTCAGGTCTTCGAAAAATTGCATTATCATCAAAGCTCATTTTTGCGTCTAAACATATTAGCTTTTCATTTTTTGATATAATTAACGGATTAATTTCTATTAAACTTGCATCCTTTTCTATTAATATTTTATATAAAGATTGAACTAATTTTGAAGCTACCAATTTCTGATTCTCATTTAAATTATATATTTGTATAATTTTATTTACATCCTCTGTTTGCACATTTTTTCCCATAGAAACCTTTGTGGTAATAATTTTTTGCGGTGAATCTGCGGCCACTTTTTCAACATCCATACCTCCTTCGGTACTGCTAATGAAAGCAATTTTTGAGCTTTCTCTATCTACAACACAAGATAGGTAAAACTCTTTGGAAATATCTGATGCTTCTTCAATGTAAAGTGTTTTTACCTCCTTTCCTTCTGGACCTGTCTGGTGAGTTTTTAAAATTTTTCCAAACATGTCTTTTGCTTGATCTTTTAGCTCTTTAATACTTTTTACAAGCTTAACACCTCCTGCTTTTCCTCTTCCACCGGCATGAATTTGTGCTTTCAGAACAAATTGATTTGTCGTGAGTTGATTAATTTTTTTTTCTATTTCTTCTAACGAAAAAATAACTATTCCCTTGGACACGGGTGCCCCATAATCTCTGAGTATTGTTTTAGCTTGATATTCGTGGATATTCATAATTAATTGTATAAAATTTTACTTATTACTATTAGTTTTTTTGTTAGAATCAAACAGTAAAATTATAAGTCAAACATATTTTAAGCGTACATATGATATTTAACTACGACCACTATCAAATTGATATTAAGACTTTGATTAAACTTTCAGGGCAAAAAAAAAGAAGAATTTTAGACTTTGGTTGTGGCAAGGGTGTCTGGGGCCAAAATAGAACTAGTATTAAAGGTATAGATAAAATTATTCTATACGATAAAGAAAAAAAATTAACTGGTTTTTTAAAAAAAAAATATAAATTAAAAAAAATTAAAATAAATTTTAATTATAAAAAGATTTTAAACGAAGAAAAATACAATATAGTAATTTTTTCCTCTGTAATTCAGTATATTGAAAAAAATAAACTTAAGAGAATTATTTACGATATTGCAAAAAATAAAAGCAGAGAAATTTTTATATTATCTGATGTTCCGCTTTTACCTAGGTTTTTGGAGTTTATAATTTTACCTATACTAAATTTTAGACGTTTTATTTTTGTGTGCTCTATTATTTTTTCAAGAAAGTATAAAAATGTAAATTATAATTATTATAAAAAAAATGATTTTAACTTTTACAGTAAAGATTTTGATGTGAGTTTTCATAGTAACTTACATGACTTAAAATTGCTTAGACGTACAATTGTTTTAAAATTAAAAAAAAACTAATTACAGTCTTTCAAAGTGTATGAATTAGTTATTTCATTCAATTCAGTTTTATTAAAACAAATATCTTCAAAATAATCTTTAAAATGATTAAAACCTGGATATCTAACAAAAAAAATAACCTTAATTTTTTTTTTGATTATAATTTTATTTATATGTGCTTTATAAAAATTAAAATATTCATTTCCTTTTAAAGGGTAACTATTGCCACCACGTGTGTACCAACGATTCGGTATATTTAGGTTTTCTTCAAGTAGTAGTGAAAAAAATTGATCTGTTGTAATGACCATTTTAGGCCTTTTTTCCCTGCCTATATGAATGGAAGCGTCTTTTAATAAAGCTATTTCTTTTTTAGGATTATCGGGAAATAGTGGTGTTATCCATTTTAAGTTTTCAAATTTTTTATTCAAATCAGAACCTTTAGCAAAATTTGAAAGGTTAACGTTTTGTAAGTCTATAAATTTTCTTTTTGAATTATATTCCCCATGATACTTAAGTGTGCAAAATAAAACTATAATTACTAAAACCACTTGTGTTTTAAATAATTTAGGATATTTTCTTTTAAAAAAAATATGAAAAAAAGCACCCAAGAAAGGTATTAGAGAAAATATATAAGTTTGGTTTGAAGTTAGCAGTTGGTTAAATATTAAAGCAATGCCTAAAAAAATTAAAGAAAAATTTATTATACCCTCTTCTTTTGATAAATTTTTATTTAGAATTTCTTTACACGTAGTTATAAGGAATAATAAAATATACAGATTTATAAATTTGAAATGACCTATAATATTTCTAAAACTGCTTCTCTCATACAAAGTAAAATGAGCTAACTCGTTTCCTGTAATTCGATTTTTTGCTATTGAAAGAGGAAATAAAAAGTATTGAATCCATATATTTTCTATTGGGACCTTAGTAAACCATAAGTAAATAAATAATAACATTATTGTTGATAAAAAACCGATTAAAAGAATGGCAAATAAACGTTTTTCGAAATTATAATAAAAATAAATAAATAAAAAAATTAAAATAATCAAACCACTAAAAGTTGCAGGGTTCTGCATGCTAAAAAAAGCTAAGAAAATAATTATTGGTAAGAAAAAAAATGAGATTCCAGACTTAAATTTAATACAGTGAAAAAAAACAAGAATCGCCAATAAAGAAAAAGTATATGAATGAAGATAGGCGAACGGAGTACCTGAGACAGTATAGGCTAGAACAGAAAATGCTACAGAATAAAATAAGCTTAAATATTTATTTAAATTGAATTTTAATAAAGTTGTAAAAAAGAAAACTGATATTAATGAATTTAACAATGATGCATGTAAAACGTAGCTATTCCAGCTTAGTCCAAATGTCCAAAAAAAAAAGGCTTGTAAATAATCGACTACAGGGCCTGTTGTTATCCAGATATCCTTGAATGGATGAAGGCCCAATAGAATACTATAAGCAGTATCAAAAAAGGCAAAAGTATCTATTGGATAAACACCTAAATTTGCATAATAATAATTTATTCCAAATGAAAATAGTAATATAAAAAAATAAAAAAAAAGATTATTTTTTAGAAAATTTTTATTCATTGTTAATTTTTACAGTATATCTGCAATTTTGTTAATTGATTTGTATATAAATTCACGTTATTTCTGAATTATAATTTAATTATTTTATAAAATGTTAAAAAAAAAAATATATACTGTCCAAGAGGCTAGCGAGTTAAGTATTGACGAAGTTCATTCTCTCTACAGTAATTTTATAAACCCCAATCAAACTAAAATTTTTTCATCTCTTCCCTTCGGTAAAGAAACTTTCGAAACAGCTGAAGGTGTTTACATTACTGCTACCAA
>Ga0308010_1000657_pt1 | contig 21051 bp, 24 predicted proteins | sample Neamet129_FD_202368 | JGI IMG/M metagenome (GOLD analysis project Ga0308010, IMG submission 202368) | Marine microbial communities from water near the shore, Antarctic Ocean - #129 | ecosystem: Environmental > Aquatic > Marine > Unclassified | place: Southern Ocean | collected 2014-07-24 | reverse complement strand
CATCACACCTGTAAATCTAGTAGACCGCCCTCCGCACTACAATCACGGCACTATAGAGTGCATTGACTATCTAGAAGATACGCTAGGCGAAGGGTTTACATCTTACCTTGAAGGCTCAATCAAAAAATACCTTCACCGCTTTCGATACAAAAACGCAGATGATCCTGAATTACAAGTACAAGACCTTCAAAAAGCGCAGTGGTATTTAACCAAATTAATTACCACCCTCAGTAAAACGTAATGTCGTACTTTACATGCCACGAAAGCGCAGTGGGCGAAGCTGACTTCATTCAGCACACGCTCAGGAAAACTGTGTACATCGTAATCATCGAACACACACCCAACCGTATGTATGTCATTACTGAGGATCAGTATAACGACAACAAATGGCGACGGTGTGCAGTACTGGAGATATTTAGAAAACAAACATAACGGAGTATGAAAATGGATACCAAAGAGTACCTAGAGCACGCAACTACCTTTAACAAAGACAACACGCACCCTGAGTTCCTGGCGTTCGCTGCTGTCTGGATTAAGTCCCGCCAACCTACCCTGTATAACGAACTACTCTCACAGTTTAAAAATATAGAGGGTGAAATCTATGCCCAGTACGAAACCGATGCAAAAAACTCGGAGTTGCCGTTTTGATAACAAACAAACCAACAAGTCAAAATCGACACAAAAAAAAAGAAAATAAGCTGCTAGCTCTGCAACAGCTTAACAACAAGTGGCTTAGAAAAAGGTTAGTTAGATGCTCATAACATTAGATTTCGAAACATATTTCGACAGCAAGATGTCCCTTACAAAAATGACAACGATGGACTACGTCCGACACGAACAATTCAAAGTGTGGGGCGTGGGCATCAAGATAGATCATGATGCAACAGAATGGTTCGGCGAAGACGAAGCACAAGCCGCGATCAATGACATCGACTGGAGTGACGCGACAGTTGTGTGCCACAACACCCCTTTCGATGGCTATATACTAACCCGCCACTACGGTGTCATACCTAAATACTATGTAGATACTGCCTCAATGTCCCGCGCTCTCGCGCCTGGTCAATCAGCCCGCCTTAAAGACTGTGCCATTCGGCACTTCCCAGACGACGAATCAATGCGCAAAGGTGACGAACTCATCGACGCCAAAGGCATGTATGACCTCGACCCTGATACAGAGCAAGCCCTTGCAGGCTACTGTATACAAGATGTCGACTTAACATATGCCCTCTATAGAAAGATGATCAATGAGATGCCTCTGAGTGAGCTTGATCTTATCGACATGACATGTCGTATGTTTTGCGAACCCAAGCTGATCGTGGACCGTGAAGCGTTAGTCACGTTCCGTGACGACACTATCGCAGCTAGTGAAGCAGCCATCTTGGCTGGGGGCGTCGACCGCAAGGTACTTAGCTCCAATCAGCAGTTCGCTGTATACATTAACGAAACTCTCAAGATTATACCGCCGACCAAAGTTAGCCCAACCACAGGTGAAAACATCCCTGCTCTAGGGAAGAACGACAAAGCGTTCACTCAGATGCAAGCGATGTACCCTGAACACAAGCTAATCTGGGACGCACGCAAAGCTGTTAAGAGTCGCATCAACGAGACCAGGGCGCAGCGCTTCATCGACGCAACGCACGATGACGGCACTATTTCTGTACCACTGCGCTACTACGCAGCTCACACTGGCCGCTTCGGTGGTACAGAAAAGATCAACATGCAGAACATGCCACGTAAATCACCGTTGCGACTCGCGCTGCAGTCACCACCAGGCAAGCTCGTCTTCGTTGCCGACTTATCTAACATCGAGGCACGCATGCTCGCATGGTTAGCTGACGAGCAAGATCTGCTTGCACAGTTCAGAGAAGGCGATGACATTTATAGCAATTTAGCGACCATTATATATGGACGCCCTATCGATAAAGTCAAAGACCCTACCGAACGGTTTGTCGGCAAGACCGCTGTGCTTGGTCTAGGCTACGGCATGGGCGCACCCAAGTTCCAAGCCACATTGGAGGCTGGTGCTATGGGGCCGCCCATGAAGTTCAGTACTAATGAGGCGTATGACGTTGTAAATACATACCGCAGTACATACTCTGGTGTGCCTTCCCTATGGAAAAAGCTAGAGACAAAGCTAGCGAGTACCATAAACCAGAATTACTACGAGCAATGGAGGTGCCTTACTTTCGAGAAAGGTAAGATACATCTGCCTAACGGCCTTGCTCTTCACTACAACGACCTGCGTTTTCAAGATAACAAGTTAACGTATGAGTCCCGCACCACAGAATCAACATGGGGGGGCCGCATTACAGAAAACGTAGTGCAGGCGCTATCTCGCCTGATTGTTACCGACGCAATGTTGCGTATACAAGCAGACAAAGACCTGGATGCAGACGTAGTACTGACAGTACACGATGAAATCGTTTTAATTAGCGCAGCTATTAATCCAGATGCTACAATGGAGAAACTCATAAGACATATGTGTACACCACCCAGCTGGGCTCCAGACATTCCGCTCGACGCGGAGGGCGGGTACGATACCCGATACAGTAAATAATTATGCCAAGACTAGTACTAACACGGAAGCTCGACGAAGAAGTCATTATCCATGACGAACAAGGCGTTTTGGCGAAAGTTAAAGTATCTAAAATAGATCGTAATCAAGTCAGGCTCACATTTGAAGCCCCCGAAGACATAAAGATCGATCGGTTAGAAATTTTCAACAAAGCGACCTCCTTCGACAATTAATAATAGCAGCAGTATTATAATACTGTTATGCTAAAGCTCTGTAGGAGGAGCCATGCAATTAACATTCTTAGAAGCCGCTAGCGGACAGCGGTTAAGCAAACACCACTCCGTAATAAATGGGTTCACCCCATACCCTCACGTTAAGAACGTAACATCGCACGAACACACCATACCTTTAGACGGCACTGGCTTAGCAATGCTTGAGCGGCTAATGCGTGACCACTCAACAAACGGTCACTGTCTACTAAAAGGTGGACTTAAACGCCCACTAGAAAACGAGTCGCGCGCGGGCAAGACTGACCGTGTTGCGTACTCCAATCTACTTGTACTAGACATCGACGGCATTACGATCCCAGGGCATACAAACCCAAAGACGTTTAATAGCACCGATATCAGCAAACTAGCAAAAGTAGTGATGCGCGAGCTTCCAGCAGCCGTACAAGACTGCAGCTTCATTGCGCAAGCGTCAGCCAGCCTTGGACTCAAAGGTGAGAAAGTTTCGCTACATATATTCATACTGCTAAGCCATGCGTTACCTGCAAAAGCCATGAAGCTTTGGTTCCAGCACTGCAACTTCGAGTCTAAGCTCTTCTCATCACAACTAGAACTGTCGTCTAACGGGCACTCTCTCAAGTACCCACTAGACATCAGCGTAGCTGACAACTCAAAACTAATCTTCATTGCTCCTCCTACCTTTGAAGACGGAACCCACGATCCGTTCACCGATTGCGATGAGCGGATCGTGCGTGTTTCCGGTATTACTGACACACTGGATCTAGGTAAGCTGATGAGTGACATCAGCCCCGAGGTGGTCCATCAAAGGAGCAACGAGCATAAGAACAAACTACGTGTAAAACGTGGCTTCAATGCAAAAAAAGAACGCCTCACTATTGCAACTGTAGATAACAAATCAGAAGAAATTCTGACTAACCCAGATCGTATGTCAATACAGATCACCGACGATACAAACCCTCCATACATTCGGTGTAATGTAAACGGCGGAGACAGCAACGCCTACTACTTCAAACTCGAAGATCCAACGTACATGTTCAACTTTAAAGGCGAACCTATTTGGTCTATCGAGCAAGCAGATCCTGACTTCTACAAGACGCTCTTCGATGTATACCAAGAAGAAATGGCTAAAGAAGGTAGGGCTACGTTCCCAGTTGCTTTGCGTGACTACTACACAGACACACATTACAACGGTGTGTTCGACCCAAACCTTAATCAATTCAGTGAAGACTTCCCGCTAATGCCTTGCGCATCATCTAGTATAGAAGGGTTCATGCGCTCACACGGCAGAAGTCGGCCTGACTTTGTGCCAGACGCAAGAGTCGTATTCGATCCAGCAAGTGACGAAGCAGCAGTCAACCTGTCAACCGTTCCGTACTTTGTAAACATGTTCCGTAAAACAGAATACCTTTTGTCAAAGCGTGAGCACGAACCGCTTAGCATGGGTGACGCAGCTAAGATCGCGGACTCCTGCCCACTAATCTATAAGTTGATGACTCACATCTTAGGAGGACAAAACCTCGAAGTTGAGCACTTCACCAACTGGCTTGCTTATATATTCCAGACCCGTAGAAAAGCAATGACTGCTTGGGTACTGCAAGGTGTCCCTGGTACTGGTAAAGGTATCTTCTACACCAAGGTGCTCAGACCCCTGTTCGGTAACGAGCACGTACCAATGCGTGCATTACAAAACATCGAAGAGCAATTCAACCTGTACATGCGACAAGCACTCTTCTTAGTAGTCGACGAGTTTCATATGGCCTCAGCCAACTCAGGCGCTATGAAGATCGCTGACAAGCTCAAGAACGCTATTACAGAAAACACGATGACCATTCGTGCCATGCGTTCTAACCAAGTTGAGATGCCTAACTATACAAATTTCATCTTCTTAACCAACCGTATGGATGCAGTAAAAATTGAAGAAGGCGACCGCCGATATAATATCGCGCCTCGCCAAGAACAAAAGTTAGAACATGTGTATCCAGAAGTTATCGAAGGCATCGATGACATCAGCGCTGAGCTGCATAAGTTCGCCGCATTGCTGCGTAACTACAACGTTAACAAGCAGCTGGTACGTACGCCTATCGCTAATAATGCAAAAGCACAGATGGCTCAAGTTACTATGTCTGTTATGGAAGAGTTCTTCGCTGCAGTAAGACATGGCAACCTTAGCTTTTTCCTAGACATCTTAGACATCAGCCTAACCAACGTATTGCAAGGGCAAGAAATCACCACCGCACAACGTTTTGTCAAACAGTGGGTAGCAGAATCTCAACAACCATATTCAGTCATTCCTCTTGAGCACATGCGTGTTGTGTATGGCGTACTGACTGACGATCGTTTATCTCAACGAGACTTCCAAAAGAAAGCAGCACGCTGCGGCGTCAGTAAAGAACGAAAACGACTCAATAACGCTACAAGGAATTCAACGCCAGTAACTGGAGTTGTAACGTCGTGGAAACTAGACGCCGACCAGTTAACAGAAGTCACTGACAAGTACTTCGATGACAAGGATAAAAAATTACTTGTTGCAGCAAACGGTTAATACCGTTACTATTATTTTAATTACTCTTAGGAATTGAAATGATTAAATTGACTCAGGACACGAGACCCGACCCCCTCCCCGATTTCGAAAAACCGGCTAAGCTAGGTGATGTTCGTGCCTGGAGTTATTCAGCACTTAAAGTTTACGAAGAATGCCCTTATAGAACATATATAAGCCGAGTCAAAGGCGTTAAAGAAGCCAGCGGTCCAGCAGCCGATCGCGGTACGCAAATCCACCAGTACGCTGAAGACTATGTCAACGGCACGATGGGTGAGATGCACGACACACTATTCAAATTCAAAGACCAATTCGAAGAACTCCGTGAACTCTACATCAATGCAAAGGTAGAACTCGAAGGCGATTGGGGCTTTGATATTGATTGGGCCGTCGTCGGCTGGATGGAAAAAGCTACGTGGGCGCGTATCAAGCTCGATGCATTAGTGCAAGAGGACGACACATCAGCCCGCGTCATCGACTACAAAACAGGTAAAAAGTGGGGCAATGAGATCACTCATGGGCAGCAAGGTTTGCTGTATGCGATTGGCACTTTCTTCCGCTACCCGCACGTCCAGTTTGTACAAACAGAATTCTGGTATCTTGATAAAGGCGAGACGACTACAAAGCAGTACACACGCGATCAAGCTATGTTGTTCGCTCCTGCTTTCCATCGTCGCGCCGTCAAGATGACCACTGAAAAAGAGTTTAATCCAACGCCCAGTAAGGACAATTGCAGATGGTGTAGTTTCCGCAAAGGAGACGACCCAGAATGTAATTGGGGTGTTAGCTAAACAAACGTAGTTTCCTCCGTGTCGTACCTTTGCCCTACTTCGTAGTCACACCTACTTAGTAGGGTTTTTTTATTCCCGATCGGAATCTAACTGATCCTCATGAACCATGAACAGAGACTCCCAATGAAAAAGCTTACTAATAAAATCTTGCTATACCTCGGCTACGGTATGTCAGTAGCTATTCTATTAACACTCTTTGCACACATGTTAGCACTAGGCATATATATCGCCGCTTTAGTCGGTGCTATTTGCTGTGTGTTGTATTTTCACTTCAGGAAACCCAATGACAATTGACAATTTAATAATCTTAATTACGTGTATAGGACTTATCTATGATATTTGCAGGAGTTATCTCAGCGCTAGGCATTCTGTTCCTACTGTTTAAGTTTGGAATCCGACGCGTTATATCATTCGACATACCTATTGATATCGGCACAACTGCTCTTCTTATGTTCCTGTTCGCAGGGACATTCGGAGGCATGATGGCTGCAATGGTTGGCGGATTATTTATATCAGTCGTACTGTTTGCCATGAAAGCAACTATGACGCGCGAAGAACTGTGCGTTATAAAAACCAAATCTTTTCCATATAGAAAACTACGATGGGTAGAAGTCAGTCCCTAAGTTTGGAGTACGCCAATGACCAACAATGATTTAAAAACCTTACTTACAGGCCACGTAAAGGATCAATTAGATGCAAATGTTTTATACAAGCGCTGGGAACGCAGTCGAGTACAAGCTCGTCACAGATCCGCCAGAAGCTATCTACTGGACGACACACAGACTCAAGAAGAGCGACGTGCAACTAGTATCGAAGTTCAACCGCAGCGAGACAGCTGAAATTAAACAGGACGTGTTCGATGACATCATTAGCCGTGAACCTAATCCCAGTAAAAAATCTACGCCCACCAACGACGAGATACCGCAAGGGCGTAAAGCCCGCGAGCCTGAACATGTTAAAACGCGGCAAACAAAACAAAAAGCTAGGTGACAAAGTCACAGTAAAAATGTGGAAAGGTATGACAATGTACTCGCTGACTCTAGAAGAGCGAGCCACCTGCCCTACTGAGTGTGAGCAATGGGATAACTGCTATGGCGACAACATGCCGTTCGCACATCGCTTTGATCACACTGACCCAAACTACATAAGTTACCTTGAAGTTCAGCTACGCGCGCTCAATGAAAAGCATACCAATGGATTCGTCGTGCGTCTCCATGTATTAGGAGACTTCTATCACGGGAAATACATAGTTCAATGGCAGCTGTGGCTAGCACAGTACGAAAATCTACGCGTGTTTGGGTACACGCACCTGCCGTTTAATAGCCTGCTAGGCAGTATGATTAATAACGTAAACCGCATCTACCCACAACGTTTTCGTATTCGATTTTCCGACGATAAAAACACAAAATTTAGTGCCCATGTGGGTGTCGGCACTGACATGACGCTTGGTATAATGTGTCCTGAACAAAATGGTACAACCGATAGCTGCGCAACATGCGGTTATTGCTGGTCTAGCGACCAACCCATTACTTTTCTCGAACACTAATATTAGTCAGGCTAATACATGCAGTTAACAAAATTCGATAAGCTTATTCTAACTTCCAAAAAAATAAAGACGCACGGAGGATACAAGTTTAACGAAGTACCCAATACAAAAATGTACTGTAGATGTTGGCCAGAAGACCGTATCGGTGACTGGCCTGATAACTGCAAACGATGCACCAGACGCATATCCGTTTGATACATAATAATACCCCTGCTATTATTCTAAACTATCAATGAGTGATGATTATGTTTAAACCTTTCGAACATCAGACCGTTACAACAGACTTCATTAGTAAGAATGATCGCTGCTTAATCACGTCAGATCCTGGCACTGGTAAGACCCGTTCAGTCCTAGACGCGATCGCTAACCGTGAATCACGAATCTTGGTTCTCGCTCCGTTGTCCATCCTCGAAGCATCGTGGGGAGACGACATCGAGAAGTTCACACCCGACCTTACTTACGTTGTTGCGTATGCCAAGAATCGAGCAAAAGCATTTGCAGGTACTGAGCAGGTAGTCATCGCAAATCACGACGCAGTGAAGTGGATACTTAAAAATAGTTCTGTACTTGACGGCTTCGATACGGTGGTCATCGACGAGTTCACAGCATTCAAGAACAAAGATTCACAGCGCTCTAAAGCTATGCTCAAGCTATCTAAGAATTTTTCCTATCGCATCGCAATGTCTGGCACACCCAATAGCAATACTATCTTAGACATATGGCATCCAACGTTAATCGTGGATGACGGAGAACGTCTCGGACATCGCTTCTATAGCTTCCGTTCAGCAGTTTGTACTGCACGGTTCAACGGCTTTGCAAACGAGTGGGTCGACAAAACCGACGCAGAAGAAATCGTTGCATCTCTTATAGGTGACATCAACATTCGGCACGAACTCGAAGCTTGTATCGACATGCCACCACAAACGACGCACACGCTCAGCATCACCCTGCCCGCAAAGATCATGAAGCAATACAAACAGCTTTCTGATGACTCAGTGTTGTACACGGGTACAGCAACAATCAATGCAGTGCATGCAGGTGCCAAAGTCAAGAAGCTATTACAACTGTGCACAGGCGCTGTGTATGACGAACACGGGGGCATCCAGTCAGTACATCCAGAGCGTTATGAATTAGTGATGCAGTTAGTCGCGGAGCGGAAGCACAGCCTCGTAGCATTCAACTGGAAGCATGAGAAACATGCAATGACCGCGCTTGCAGAAAAACAAGGCATCAGTTACGCAACGATCGACGGTGACACGCCCCCCCACAAACGCAAAGAGATTGTCGATCGCATGCAAGCTGGCCAGCTGCAGGTTGTGTTCTGTCACCCGCAATCCGCAGGTCATGGTCTCACGATGACTAAAGCAACAGCAGTCATATGGGCATCACCCACTTACAACGCTGAGCACTACCAGCAGTTCAACCGACGCATATACCGGGCAGGTCAAAACGAACGCACAGAAGTTATTCATATTGCAGCACGCAATACCTGGGAACCCGATGTGTACGAAAAACTACAAAGCAAACTACGCCGGATGGAAGACCTCTTAGGAATTCTTAACCAATTTAAACAAGCAGCCTGACGGAGATCAACATGAACATTAACGAACTAATCGAAGCACGCGCACGGGTAAAAGACGAGTCAGCTGTCTTAACTGCCCAACTCAAAGAGCTTAACAAAACCAAAGATGAGTTGGATTATCAACTCTTAAACTCACTGGATGCAGAAGGTTTGTCACGTACCGCAAACGGCAAAGCAAGTGTATCCATCAACCAAGATACTGTACCAGAAGTGACGGACTGGGATGCATTCTACGCCTATGTTCTCGAACAGAAGGACTTCAGTCTTCTACAACGCAGGGTATCGTCGACTGCTTATAAGGAACTACTCAAGCTTGAAGAGTCAGTCCCTGGCTTGCAGCCCAGAGAAATTCGACGCATTAACTTTCGCTCCCTATAAACATGAATCATGAAGAGTATAAAACTATGAGTAAATCAGCAACAGTAACATCCATCAACAGCCTAGTAGCATCAACTAACGAGCTACCTGCTCACCTAAAAGCAGTGGAAGGTGCGGGTCGTGGTAATGAACACGTTGGCGCTAATGTCCAAATCCCCCGCGTTAAGCTCTTGCAAAAGATGTCGAATGAGGTCGATAAGCACCACGGCAATTACGTCGAAGGCTGCGAGCCAGGACACATGGTCAACACGCTTACCAATCACAACTACGGCAATGACCTGTACTGCATGTCTTTGCAGTTCAAGACTGAGTTCGTGGTTTGGCGGCACCTCGAAGCTGGCGGCGGTTACGGCGGCGCATTTGTATCACACGCAGACGCGCAAGCGTATGTCGATACTCAGGATAAGCCGACCGAGTATGACATTAACGAAACTCACGCACATGTTCTTCTCATCAAGAACCCTGAGACCGGCGAGCTTGAACGCTCTCCTGCAATCATGGACTTCGCAAGCTCTAAGCTACGCGTATCCAAAGCTTGGAACTCTCAGATCGGCATGAAGGGCGGAGATCGTTTCGCGGCTCTGTGGAAAGTGTCAGGTGTACCCACCGAAAACAAGATGGGTAAAGCCTTCATGAATTGCGAAGTGTCGTTTGTCGGTTGGGCGCAGGAAGCTGACTATAAAGTCGCAGAAGGACTTTATGAACAGTATGCTGCATAAGAACTATAGTAACGGTATTATAATACTGTTACTATAATTAGGCTAGGCGTTAGAGTTGAGTGTCTCCAGTTCAACTCTAACGTTCGCGAAACAGCTTGATGCACTGTAGCCGGCCGCATCACCCATAACTAATAATAGGAAGTTAACTTGAATATAGAACTAAACTTCACGGACAACGACATTGGGTTCCTCACTAGCTTCTTGGCAATAGATGACCCCCATTGGTGTAATATTTACAGTAGCCTAGAACCCGTAAAAGACCGATCTGACGAACGCTTCGTGACCGTAGATACACGGTCAAACAAACGCTTCCTTTCCCAGATTTTTGGGGGCTTCGTTGAAGCAACGGTTGTGCAGAAGTATCTAGAAACCCAGCATGGTGCCGAGACTCATTTGTATTATTCTGACGCAGAGCGGCTAACTTGGTATATCGCTTGCGATGTAATTCCCGAATTACTTGATGTCGGCAAGTCAATTTGTATTACTGACTAAAATCTCCAGCCAGCTTGATGCACTGGTAGTCAGAACGCATCGCTTATATGAACGAACACAGCTTCATCAAGTCTATCCACCGTTACTTACATCCTGACGTGCATTCGTGGAAAATCCATGACACGTACACAGGCGGTGTGCCCGACGCGATGTATTCTGGCCCAGCTGGCCTGCTGTTTGTTGAGTACAAGTACGTCAAAGAACTTCCAAAGAAAGCAACTACAAGCATTAAACACTCCCTCTCCGCACTGCAATTGCAGTGGCTAAACCGTGTGAACCAGCCCGCAAACGCAGCATTAATCGTTGGCGTAGCGGATACCTGCATAATAATACTAGATGACTTTTCTAGTATTATATGTAAAGATACCTATATAGAACATTCTCTAAGTCGCAAAGAAGCTGCTCAGTTCATATATAGCGTTACACACAAACCCCAGGAGGGGACACCGAATGACAGAACCACTGCCAATCGCAGTACAGAATCTTCGAAAGATTTGGGCTTCTAAAAAAGTTGAGATGCATGTCAATCAGAGTGAAGCTGCAACAGAACTAGGCTGGAGCCAAGGCGCTATTTCTCACTACCTTAACAACCAGACGCCTCTCGGAGCGCTTGCTGTTGTTAAGCTAGCAAACTTCTTAGACGTTGATCCCGTTGAAATTGATCCAGAAATTGTATCTAAGCTTCCTAATGTTCGAAAACTACAGATCGCTAACAAATCAGATGACATGTCAAAGTCATCCCCTGCGATCGTATATTCGCGAGATGATATCAAGTCTTTTTATGTAGAGTTAATCGGTGCAACTGCAATTGAAAATTATCCTGACATCATAATAAATGGGTCGCTAACCACGCAAACAACAACACAGATGCGAGGTTACGCCAGGCTCTGTGTTCCAGAAGCGTACACTGGTAACAGCCTGTGCGCTGTGCGTCTCAAGAAAGAAAAGGCGCTCCGGTGGTACACAAAAGACGATATTCCTGAGCCTTCACTTATACATACAATGTGGGCAGTCATCTCAATGCACTACCAGTAATAGTCTTAGTATTAGAAACGCCTCCCCCCCCGTCAAAACTAAGCAGGGTTCAGCCCTGCTCCTACCCCCCTTCGTTAACAATGTAAACATCTAAAAACCCCTGTAGATGTCTATTTTTATACAAGCATTAAAATACGTTGCTATTTACTAATATATAGAACTATTTATTAGTGGAGAACATATTATCCATGCATTATACTCAGTACTCTTTAATACTGATGGTATTAAAAAAGTCAGTATAGATTGTTTTGTACTCAGATCATAAGAATATTAAAAATGGGGTGTAATGCACAATGATGACAAAAATTTTAGCGGTAAAGTATGGCCCATTCATGGACATGGACGAGTTAGCAACGCTACTAAGAATTAAAACACAATCGATGTACCAACAAATTTATAACGGCAAGCTTGACATTCCACACGTCAGACGCGGCAAAAAGTATTTGTTCCCAACGCACGAAGTCGGGCTGTACCTAGATCAAAAACTTGATGAAACCAGAATCTAGAAACCCGCTTTGATCACGTCTTCAGGTCGCGGGTTTATATAACGCGATAATTGCTCAAGGCTGCGATGGCCGCTTACCAACAAAACATGCGCTGGGTTCATTTTCATATCAAATAATCTTGAAAGGGCTTCATGGCGCAAGTCGTGAAAATCCAGGCCGACAATACCCGCTTTCTTACGCAACTTGGCGAACTCGTCTGACATGGACGATGCCAGCTTAACTGTAAACAGTAAGTCAGTCTTGCCAAGTACACTTCGATGGCGCAGGAGCGCCGCTCTCACGCCCTTTAGAAGAGGTATTTTCATCTTTGTCTTACCGCCTTCCGCGTGCTTATCTTTGCGCCAAACTGTGATAAGACCTTTCTCAAAATCAATATTGCTCCAGCGAAGCGCATGTATCTCACCCTGTCTCATCGCTGACTCGATCGCAATGTCGATTGCAGCATGAATATATTTTGATTGCGGTCCCATTTGTTTTTTGGTCATCACAAGCTGATTTTGGATTAACTTATCGTACTCCCCCTTTTCCAGCCGACGGTCTCGCTCTACGCTACCCGTAATTTGATTCCTCAATTTTAACTCGTTAATTGCCAATTTTAATTCATCGGTTTTTGTACGAATGTTAGAATACTTTAAGGCTTGTCGGAGGTAATAAATTTGATACTGCAAAGTCGAAGCTGCAATGGCCTTCTGACCATAATTTTTATTCGAACCGCTTCTGCGCATTTCAGCGAAAGCAAGAATGTGCTCGCGAGTCAAATCGTGGATTGACACCCCTGCAAAATATTTTTTAAGCATTTTAAGCTGGCTCATTTTTGGGACCGGAATCTCAATGCCAAATCGAGTGTAACCATGAATTAGGTTGTCTATGAGCTTGTCGATGAAAACCGACTCGCCAGCGCGGGTATCGATCCACGAATGATCGTCCATGCTCGTCTCAATCTTACGTGCCCAGGCTTTTGCTAACTCTTGAGTTGGAAACGTTTTTGATTGAAGGGGGTAGCCTAAGCGCTTTACTCTGGCCATCCATCGCTTGCCACGGGCTTTGATTGACGCCATTCATCTCTCCTAGATCCGATTGGGGGGTACACATGGTGTACAGCGTCTAGGATTGTAACGTAACTACCTGATAAATAGCTACTTTTAAAATTGGCGGAGAAAGAGGGATTTTCTCCCGTAACACCTCGCAAAGCCCTATATATACTGGGTTTTACCTCTATATTATTACCAAAGCTAATATATTCTCGGGGATCGTAAGTGCCTGATAACTATATATATATTAGTTTACATTAATCCTGCGGGGTACGCTGTACCCCTGTACCCCTTACAAATCTTGCTTTGCTATTGCGCCGAGAGCGACTAGGGTGAAACCGATTACGTAGTAGATTAGCATACTTGCCTCTGGGTAGTTAAGGGGCAATTATACTAGCGCCTAACGTTGTCAACTAATGCATACTTCTCATAGACAGCATGTCATAGTGTAATGCCTACTTACTTTTTACCCGCTTCTTTTTAGGTTTGTCTGGCTGATTCAAAACACACTGCTTACCTTTACCTACATGCATAATTACGCTCCCGCGTTATAGATTAAATTCGTCATTTAATAACCCCAAAAAATATAAAGGCTATGTACATTGTTAGCGGCAACACCACAAGACCACCTGTCCCCCACAGCAGGATTGTCCAAAAGAGCGTAATGTTCTTTGCTTTTTTGTGTTTACGCATACGCTCTTCTTTGTCCCTGTTCCGTTTGCACTCAGCCTGAAACTGCAACCAGTCCTTATACATGTCTGCTCGCCCTGCGTAGATCATGTATTCTTTAAGCCATTCCTCCTGCTCTTTGATCTTTTCAAGCTCCATGAAGCACTGGAGTTCTTCTTTACCCCCACCCTTCTGAGCTTTCTTAATGATGGCTGACTTGTTGTCAAAGTACTGCGTAGCTTGAGCCGACACGTCGTAAAGCTCTTTGCCATTGGACAGTGCGCTTTTAATGATATTGAACGCTGCATTAGCTGCCGCTATTTCAGCAAGCATGCTTTAGCTCCCAGGGGCAGTCGGCCATGACACCTCTTCTAGTGACGTGACATCCGCATTATTTGCAGGGACTTGTCTTAGTGCTTGACGGTAATTTGCCCACGCCGCTTTAACGCCAACGTTAAAATTAACATCGGGCATTTGTGTCCAGTCTGATTGCGCTAGCTTTAGATTGCGATCAACGCGTACATGCTCCCAAAATCTTTCAGTATTAATTACCCAGACGTTGTTCACCCAATCTTGAAATTGGTTCTCTCTGGCGGCGCGCGTTGCCCATGCCCCGTTCAACCTGTATTGGGTTGTGATGAGCGCCCCAACGTCAGAATCAACAGATACAGCTATGGCAGTCAAGCCGTCATAGACTTGGCCGTCGACATAAGCGTCGTCAGCACTCATCACATGTTGGACTTCACCATTCTCTGCAACAAAAGCGTATTGCACTGCCATATATTTCTCCTTCAGTTCGGGTCGTAAATAAGCATATAAGTGAATGTGCCAGACCCAGTCAAATTACTATTGTTATAAGTAAGCTTATGCTGCACTACGATTTTCGGTGTGCTCAGCGCAGGATAAAAATGATATCCGCACTCTATAAAAAAAGAGGGTTGGGAAAATTGGCCTGACACGCCTGGGAATTTTGAGTGTGAAGAGCCATTAACGACCGCGTATATCTTATTAAAAGTAAGAGAGGACGGCGGCGTATAAGTAATCGATTGCCCTAAACTGGCCGTGCCCACAGCTAAAACCGTCGCTCCGGTTGCTCTAGTCGCAGAGAACAAAATCGTAGAACCATCACTAGAATATACGTCAAAACCATACTCGCCAGACGCCGGCCCAGATATCCCGACCGACTGTTTTTTTAATAACGCAGTATGTATGCCCGCAGTGTTTTGAAAGTTCTGGCTGTTAGCCGACGTTTGTGAGCCATAAAACCGGCTGGCAGTTCCTGCCGCGATTGGCACATAGCCACCCGTCTCATAAACTGGATTGTTGACGGGTCTTGCGATAATCAAGTCTCCCACAACATAGCCCGAGGGCGGGTAAGCCATCGCTGAATACGCGGACGCAGCCCCGTTTGTAAACTGCAAATTTGGCGTTAGCTCAGTGCTGTCAATTATCTTTCGACCAGCACTGTTGAAAATTTGTATGCCGTATGCCACATCAAGTCCTAAAAACGTAATATGAAATTGCTTGGGTAGCTGAACCGCTGCTCGAATTAAATCCTATTCTTAAATTATTTGTAGATTTTGTGTAGTACCAATCTTGATAAAATGACGATAAAATTGAGTTATTAAGCCCCACGGTCCACGAGTCGTCGTTAGCCATACCGCTGATTGTGACATCGACATAACTATTTCGAGAAACAGTCACTGTGCCATTCGCTACGATTCGCAATAGCCGACTGGTATAGTCAACTATTATATTTCCCGCTGCGTTTTCAACGCGAAGACCGTAGGCCATTAGGCAAGATTCCCAAGCTTAACGCGAGGCGCACCCGACGCATCAAAAACCGTGATTTTCGCCCCTTCAATTATCATTCGCGCTCCGCTGTTCGCGCTCTTGAGGTTTATCGTCGCACCAGTGCCGACGAGGTTCAGTTTGTTTACACCGATCGCGCCTGCTGCAATACGGTTCGCGCTCAGTGTGCCAGCGTTAATCGTGTCCGCATTCACTGATCCAATTTTTGCAGAAGTAATAGTCGCGTCTTTAATCATCGCGCTCGCCATAAATACTACACCGCTATCGACGATAAACGGTATGTTCGCTGCAGTCGGACTTGTTGACCCGAGACCATCCGCGCTTGAAGCAGGGTCAATGACCGCAAACTTATCGGCGCGAACAATAAAAGCGGACGACGGAGTTGCGGTAGTACCTGTGTTACTCAGACCAAAACCCGCAACGTGGCCGTTGTTGTCAATCTTTACCGAGTACTGCCCCTCTATGTTCTCAATTTTACTATTTATGCCTGGTATCTGACTAATGGGTGTACTTAGTGCGCTAGCAAGTTGCGAGGATGTAATAGCCGTTGATAAAACAGCAAGTTGGTGCGCCACGTCCGTAGCAGTTGCCGCAACAGTTCCAGCACCAGCATTAAATGGCCCTTTTATACCATTAAGATTGACGTGTCTAATCCAGTAGTATCGCGTGACGCCCGAACCGACAGGATCTATAAAGCTTATCCCTGTCGATACGCCGGCTAGGGTCGCGTCACCAAGCGCGTCTGACGTGTGGGACCAAATCTCAGTTTGGTTATGGCCCCTATAAAAAGCGGCTGTCCAAAATATATTTACTTGGGAGTACGCGCCGCTTGCTGTAAAACCTACTGGAGCATAAGGCGAGGTCGGCACGATCAGAGGTTCGACGCCAAGATTGCTCGTAGTAATTTGGTTCGGATCAAAGCCTGCTGTAGCTTTTAGTCTTGATGCTAACCCCGAATCAACAAGCTCCCTCAGTGTAATAGCACGGTCTTGTGGGTCGCCTTTTCGGCCTAGCCGTATCTCAACTGCTTCGATGAGGCTTTCAAGAACCATACGTGTTTGCGGATCAAGAGATGCCGGTAGCTTTCCAATGCCTGGCACTTTAGTTGGACGTACTGTCACGATTGACGTACCTCATCCATTGATTGAGCTAAGCAGAAATCGTTGATGTCAGTACCTTGCACTTGGACTTCCCACTCTTGCGCTACAGCAGCAGGCATCCGCATGATTGGTTCACGTAGTGTGCCATTGCTGATGTTGGAGGGGACGGTAGTCGCCTGCGTGTAATTCGCACCCGCTTTTGAAAGCGTGTAGTGTGCTACCAATGCTCCGTCACCATAAACTTTTACAGTTACTGGATACACGTTCGCGTGTACAGATACCCATCCCATCGACAAGGGAGCGGGAGTCACGAACTTCTTACTCTTAAAAGTTAACGTGCGGGGCGTATTGGAGCCTCGATACTTCTTGATTTTGTTGCCAACAATAATGTACAGCTCACCGTCTTTCGGGTTCATATGTCCGCCGCGTACTTCGCCTGCAATTGATAGCGTTGACAAACTGTTCTCGCTACCGCGCGGGTCATAAACAAAACCCCCGTGCGTACCGCCGCTTGTCCAGAATGCGACGTAAGTACCTTCGTGCCTAAATGCCCGAATGGTTTCTGGGTGAAAGTCGGCGTTCCACTGTTTGACTGAGATCAAACCTTTAGTAACAACCTGTCCTGACGCGGATTGGATTGCACAGAGGCCCTCTGGCCCTGCGTATAGAACCACGTCTCCCATGTCCACAACGCTGTGCTTGTTCACACACGCTTGACTAAAATCTATTCGGACAGCGGTCATGGCGGACGGCTCAGTACCCGTAATGAAATACGGCTGTCCGTCAGTTAAAGCTGCTACACCATTTGCCGTGCTAGCAATAGCAACGATGTCTTCTTCAGTAGTAATCCTATATTGAATCGGCCAAGCGTGCGGGAGGAACGGTTCAGATAAACAAAACCGCTTGCCAGTAAACCCTGCCATCGTGCCTTGCGCCAGAGCGATTAAGCCTTTTAACGGGCCATCAGGATATAACGATGAGTCGTCATTAGGTGGCCCGATCCAACCTCCACTTGGCAGTATTTCACCGAGGTTCGCGGCGTCAGTGCTGTCCGTGTAAGTGACCGTTGTATAAGCAACTTGCGCAACAAACTGGAACTGCGTATTTGTTGAGCCTGTGTTAGACCGATAGATTCGCTTGAGAGAACCAGTGCCAAAGTTGTAGTTGCCAGACGGTTGGGAATTCGCTGCCATGCCAATAGTAACGGTTTGCGAATCGTCCATCTGGACCACGTTGCTTGGAGAACTAGGCGGGCCTTCTTCGCCAGCAGCAGTAACATAAGTATACACATAACTGACATCAGACGGAGTAGCAGTGGCGTCGGCTGAACCATTGACCGTTACGCCTGGACCATTACCGTATGGAGCGGGAACCCCGAGCCGAAAAGAGTTTACCGGATACCCTGAACTTCCAGACACTAGAGTTGATACTGTTCCGACGCGGGGATAGTCATCGCCTGTAAAATACAAGCGGTCAGTCGCATCGCCAGGAATTGGCCCAGGCACAACGGAGACAGAATCTTCACTCCACTCAAGCCAGCTTGTATCACGGTAGTAATAAATAGACCGGCGCGCGGTATTTTGAAGCGTAAGCGTATCCGAATCATTAGTAGTAGAAACTAGCCGCCCAGACTCAAAGTCAATATTCTCCGAGATCTGGCCGAACTGATCTGCTAGCAGACGTGGAGAGACTCCAGGCGCTATGCCGCTAAATCTTTCACGCTTGAAGTACGCCATTTTTTAATTCCTAATGCGGTTTTTTTGAGTTGAGGATTCGTGTCTATTCCTTGCCTTATTTACTAAGCAGATAAAGCGTCAATTTCGGCTTGCAATCGAGCAATCTCAGCGACCTTTGGGTCTTCCCAACCCGCTACTTCAGCCCAGGTAGTACCATCGAAGGTGTAACGACCACCCTGCCAATCGGCGGGAGGTGTTGCGTCTGTATGGATGGTAGCGTTGCTTGAGTTCATGTCACCAATGATAAATTGCTGACAAGTGATGTTGGAAGCAGTTGAGACAACTGAATCTGAATCTTCAAAGGTATAGACTGATACGTTGTTAGAGTTAAGTGTAATAGTTTTCATGGTTAAACACCTTTCAAAATTAATTTAGTGGCTGACACAGCCTTACCTGCGATTACCGATGGAGTGTCTGCGGTTGTGGACAGTGTCCCATCGACTTGAATGTAGTAGGTTGCGCCTATGGTTAGCGATGTTTGATTGCTGGATATGCCCCCTAATACATCAACAGTCGCTGTCTGACCATTCGTGTATGCCCCTGAAGACATACCTACAAAGTTTGTTGTTGATAGATTTGTATCTATTACATTATCTAAGACACAAGAAGTACCGTAGGCAGAGTTAACAGCATCCTGATAAGTCACGATAGTTTTAGTGGCGGTCAGCATAGTTACTGAGGTGTATGGTACATTTGCGGCCTCAAACACAACTGGAGTTCCTGCCGTGATAGAAGTGCCCGACACGTCTAGGATGCAAGAAGTACCATAGTTAGAGTTAGGCTGATCTCGATAAGTCACTAGGGCTTTTGTAGAAGTCAGCGTAGTAACTGACATGGCGTCTGATGATGCAGACTCAAATACAGTTGTACTTCCAGCAGATATAGAACTACCCGAAACAGTTATAACATTAGAACTACCATAGCCAGAGTTAGCATTATCCTGATAAGTCACTAAAGCTTTAGTAGTAGTCAACGTGGTGATTGAAAGTCTCCCAATTCCGGCTGTTGACGTAACATTAGCGGGAGTTCCTGCTGTAATAGAGGTGCCAGACACGTCTAAGACACAAGCAGTAAATACTTGAGAGTTACCAGCATCATAATAAGCCACTATGGCTTTAGTGGCGCTCAACGCAGTGACTTCGGGGTAGTATACGGATGCGTTCTCAAACAAAACTGCGGCCGATACTGAGATATTGGTGCCTGATCCGGCCTGAACAGTTAAGATACGAGAAGTACCCTTCCCAGCGTTCTCTGCATTCCTATAAACCACTAAAACTTTAGTGGAGTTCAGCATGGTGGATGAGACGTATTCGCTAAATGCTGAATTAAACACAACTGGAGTTCCGACTGTTATGGAAGTACCAGAAACATTTATAACATTAGCAGTACCATAGCCAGAGTTACTGCGATCTTGATAAGAGACTAAAGCCTTAGTGTCGGTTAACATAGTTACTGAGGGGTAGTACATGGTTGCAGACTCAAACACAACGGGAGTTCCCGCTGTAATAGAACTACCGGACACAGTTAAAACACAAGCAGTACCATAGCTAGAGTTACCTTCATCCCTATAAACAACTAAGGCTTTAGTCGTGGTCAACGTAGTGACTGAGATGAAACTAGAAGATGCTGACTCAAACACAGCGGGAGTTCCTGCTGCAATGACATTGCCCGCGCCTGCCGTTGCCACTACTTCAATAGTTCCATCAGCCTTCAAGACAACTGGCTTACCATTTGGCAGTGTGCCACTAGCGACGAAGTCTATGTTGCCGCCACCGACACCTGCGGCTAACTTAGCTGTGGTCACTGCACCATCTACGATCTTTGCCGTAGTGATTGAATCATCGGAGACACTGCCCGTTTTGATTTTTGTAAGAGCCATTTTTAATTCCTTCGAGCGCGGTTATAGTTCTGGTCTTGTTTCTGGAAAATCTGAAGTGGACGGCCAGTTACGCAAGGCAGTCCTATAAGTCAGGATGTTGTCCCGATTAGGCCAGTCTTGAGTTTGCGAGGCTGTGTCAGTGGTCGCTAGTTCTTGATTTCGCCAAAGTCTTGCAGTCTCTTCTGCTGTAGGCTCTGCAGGCGTAGGTGCAACCCACTCTTCGTAGTAGTCAAAGTTAGCTTCAACAAATGCTAGGTCGGCTTTAATAGTATTGATGACGTTATTATCAGCATCTTTAATATTATATTTCATATTCTTCTCCTTTTACGGTATGTACTGAACGATTACAAGACCTGCACCACCGCTGCCGCTAACAGCGTATGGCCCGTATGCTGTATTGGTGCAGGCACCACCGCCTCCACCGATTGAAGCACTCCCTGCGTAGAGAGTTGTATTGTAAGAACCGCTTGCGG
>Ga0308010_1000654_pt1 | contig 21098 bp, 34 predicted proteins | sample Neamet129_FD_202368 | JGI IMG/M metagenome (GOLD analysis project Ga0308010, IMG submission 202368) | Marine microbial communities from water near the shore, Antarctic Ocean - #129 | ecosystem: Environmental > Aquatic > Marine > Unclassified | place: Southern Ocean | collected 2014-07-24 | reverse complement strand
CCAATCGCTATGGAAGAAGGTTTGCGCTTCGCCATACGTGAAGGCGGTCGTACTGTTGGCGCTGGAGTAGTCGCGAAGATACTTAAGTAATTAATTTAGGAAGTTTACAAGGAAAACTATTGTGGCAACAAATCAAAATATTCGTATCCGTTTAAAAGCATTTGATCATAGATTGATTGATACTTCTGCTCGTGAGATTGTAGATACGGCAAAAAGAACTGGAGCTGCTGTAAAAGGCCCAATTCCATTACCAATGAAGATGGAGAGATTTACAATTTTAATTTCTCCGCATGTCAATAAAGATGCAAGAGATCAGTATGAGATAAGAACACATAAGCGTCTTATGGATATTATAAACCCTACCGATAAAACTGTTGATGCATTAATGAAGTTAGAATTACCAGCCGGTGTAGACGTCCAAATTAAGTTAAATTAGTTTAAAAAATGATCGATATAGTTGTATATAGCTTTAATTAGAAGAAGATATTTAAAAAATACACCAAATAGTCCATTAATAACTTGATAGCTGCTGATCTCACGCTATAATGGTCCGCTGTTTTTAGCCGTTCCAAGAGTCGGCTAGAAGGTAACTTTTATATATAAATATATTCTTAGTTATTGTTAGGTCGCTTTTATTAATGGTAAAAGCGTACTCGGCAAATCTTGGGCCTGGGGTAACCCAGACAGGGTCAGTTCTATTACATAGTGACTTTACTATGATAACTGGCCCTTTGTTGTGTTTAAGAGAAATAAAAATTATTTAGATAGTTGATGGTAAGGATTAAAAAATGACAATCGGGCTTGTAGGACATAAATGCGGAATGACACGCATCTTTACTGAAGAAGGTGCTTCTATACCTGTAACAGTAATTGAAGCAATGCCAAATCGTATTACTCAAGTGAAAACCTCAGAGAACGATGGTTATAATGCTGTTCAAGTCACTTCTGGCTCAAAAAAGCCAGAGCGAGTAACTAAACCAATGGCGGGTCATTTTGCTGCAGCGAATGTTGAAGCTGGCAATTTAAACAATGAATTTCGTATTGAGAAAGATGAGAATGTTAATTTTATTGTTGGTTCAGAATTAAAGGTTGATGTTTTTCAAGAAGGGCAAAAAGTTGACGTCATTGGAAAATCTATTGGTAAGGGTTTTGCGGGTACTGTTAAAAGGCATAACTTTAGTATGCAAGATGCTACACACGGAAATTCCATATCTCATAGAGCGCCAGGCTCGATAGGTCAAAACCAAACACCAGGTCGAGTATTTCCAGGTAAAAAAATGGCAGGACACATGGGAAATGTTAAGCGCACTATGCAGAATCTTGAAATAATAAAAGTTGATTTAGCGAGAAATCTAATTTTAGTAAAAGGTGCAGTGGCAGGACACAAAGGATCAAGAGTTGTTGTTCAGTCAGCAGTTAAATACAAAGAGCAAGAAATAGAGATATTACGCTCTTTAAATGCAAAGAAAGATGAAGAGCCTTTGATTGAAGAAGAGCAGATTCAAGTTTCTGATACTTCAGAAGTAAAAGATGCACCAGAAGTCTCTGCCTCAAAAGAAAAATCAGAAGCTCCGGTAGAAGAAGTCCGAAATGAAGACGCTCCTAAAGACACAGAAAAAGAGTAATAAAGCTTTATGAAAATTAAAACTCAAGATAGTAAAAATTTAGATCTAGCAGATAGTGCATTTGGGGTACCTTACAATGAGGCGCTAGTTCATCAAGTGGTGAATGCAGTCCTATCTGGTGGTCGCGCAGGAACAAAAGCTCAAAAAAATCGTTCCCAAGTTTCTGGCGGTGGTGCAAAGCCTTGGAAGCAAAAAGGAACAGGAAGGGCAAGGGCAGGGACAATAAGAAGTCCAATATGGGTAGGAGGGGGAAGAACATTTGCCGCAAAACCTCAGGATCATAGCCAAAAAGTGAATCGTAAAATGTATCAGGCTGCAATGCGCTCGATATTTTCAGAATTATTTAGACAAAAACGCATAGTAGTGACTGATTCAATAGATATTAAACAGCCAAAAACGAAAGATTTATTAAAAATGCTTAATAAAAGTGAATTAACAGATGTGCTTGTGGTAAGTGATGCTTTCGATGAAAATTTATTTTTGTCAGCAAGAAATATTAAAAATGTTGATATATGTAATGCCGGCTCTATTACTCCAGTAATACTAATGAAGCATGAGAAGATTCTGATAACGGTATCTGCATTAAAGTTGATTGAGGAGCGTTTTGCATGAATAACTCAACTAACCATAAAGAAAGATTATTAACTATTATTATGGGGCCTCATTTATCTGAAAAAACTACTGTGGTTGCTGAAAAACTAAACCAAACTGTTTTTAAAGTGCGTGTTGATGCTAATAAAAAAGAAATAAAACAAGCTGTCGAGCACTTATTTGAGGTAAAGGTTGAGAATGTGACAACTATTAATTATCAAGGCAAAACAAAAGGCCGTGGAAAGATGGTTGGAAAGAGATCAAACTGGAAAAAAGCCTATGTAACTCTAGCTATGGGAAGTCAAATAGATTTCCTTGGCGCTGAGAATAGTTAGGGCAGAGGAAAGAATATGTCATTACATAAATCTAAACCAACTTCACCAGGTAGAAGACACCAGGTAGCAGTAAAAACTGAAGGCTTGCACAAGGGAAAACCATTTAGTGGGCTGTTAGCTAAAAAAACAAAAAATGGTGGCAGAAATAATACAGGTAGGATAACTGTACGTCATCAAGGTGGTGGGCATAAGCAGCGCTACCGAATAATCGATTTTAAGAGAGATAAAGATGGAATTCCGGGAGAGATAGAAAGATTAGAATATGACCCAAATCGAAGTTCTCATATAGCTTTAGTTAAATATATGGATGGTGAGAGAAGGTATATATTAGCTCCAAAAGGAATTGAAATAGGTACAAAGATTGTCTCGGGAGATGAGTCACCTATCAAAGTAGGCAATGCATTGACATTGAAAAGTATCCCAGTTGGAACCTTGGTGCATAATATTGAGATGAAACCTGGAAAAGGCGGACAACTTATTCGCTCTGCAGGGGGTACTGCCCAGGTATCAGCCAGAGAAGGCGCTTATGTATCAATTCGTCTAAGATCGGGCGAAACTAGAAAAATTCATGTTGATTGCAAGGCGACGATTGGTGAAATAGGCCATGGTGAGCATAATTTAAGAAAGATTGGTAAAGCAGGTGCAATGCGATGGAGAGGTGTTAGACCAACTGTTCGTGGTGTCGCAATGAACCCTGTTGATCACCCGCATGGTGGTGGTGAAGGAAGAACCTCAGGCGGAAGACATCCAGTAAGTCCTTGGGGAACACCGACAAAGGGTTATAAGACTCGTTCTAACAAACGAACAGATAGCATGATTATTAAAGATCGAAGTCGTAAGAGAAAATAGATACGATGCCTAAGTTAAATAAAGTTTTATACAAAAGGAACGATTAGATGCCACGCTCAATTAGAAAAGGTCCTTTCGTTGATACGCATTTAGCAAATAAGGTTGCTGAAGCGAGTAAAACGAATTCAAGACGCCCAATTAAAACTTGGTCGCGACGATCAATGGTTCTCCCAGATATGGTCGGACTTACAATCGCTATCCATAATGGAAGGCAACATATTCCAATTCTTATATCTGAAAATATGGTTGGTCATAAATTAGGCGAATTTGCAGTAACTAGAACATTTAGAGGTCACTCTGGGGATCGTAAAACTTAGGTTTTAAAGGTAAAAAAAATGAATGTAGCAGCAACTCTAAAATATGCACGTATATCGCCACAGAAAATGAGACTAATGGCAGACTTAATTCGTGGAAAAAGTGTTGATGAGGCGATTAAGATACTTACTTTTTCTCCGCAAAAAAGTGCTGGTATAGTAAAAAAAGTCTTAAATTCGGCTATCGCAAATGCCGAGCATAATCTAGGTGCAGATATAGATGAGCTGAAAGTAGCGACCGTTGAAGTTAATGAAGCGCCAAGGTTTACACGTTCTAGGGCTCGTGCCAAAGGCCGTGGAGAAAGAATAATAAAGCGTAACAGTCACATTACAATTCGCGTAGGCGACGAATAAAGAGAATTTATATGGGTCAGAAAGTACATCCAATTGGTATTAGATTAGGCATCGTTAAAGATTGGTCATCGAAGTGGTATGCAGATACTCAAACTTTTCCTAAATACATAAAACAAGATCATGAAGTTCGTGTGTATATTAAAAATAAACTCAAAGATGCATCTGTAAGTAAAATCAATATAGAAAGACCAGCAAAAAAAGCAAATATTACGATTATGACTGCAAGACCAGGTATCGTTATTGGTAAGAAAGGGGAAGATATTGAGAAATTAAGAGCTAAATTAGCTCTGATGATGGACATGCATATAAATGATGTCCGTCTGAATATCTCTGAAATCAGAAAACCAGAACTGGATGCACAACTAGTAGCAGAAGGTATTGCTCAACAACTCGAAAGAAGAGTGATGTTTAGAAGAGCTATGAAACGAGCTGTAACAAGCACAATGCGCCTAGGCGCTGAAGGGATTAAAGTCAAAGTAGGTGGCAGACTTAATGGCGCTGAGATTGCTCGTTCAGAATGGTATAGAGAAGGTCGAGTTCCCTTACATACTCTTCGTGCAGATATTGATTATGGTGTTTATGAAGCTCACACAACTTATGGAATTATTGGCGTAAAAGTTTGGATCTTTAAGGGTGAAATTTTCAATAAGCCAAAAGTTGTTGAAGCAGACTCAAATGATGAAGTGGCAAATCCTTCGTAAGGAATGAATTAGATATGTTGCAACCAAAAAGAACAAAATTTAGGAAACAAATGAAAGGGCGTAATCGTGGTTTAGCGCTTCGAGGTAGCTCAGTTTCGTTTGGTGAATTTGGTTTAAAAGCTACCGAAAGAGGACGCTTAACTGCTCGTCAAATTGAAGCAGCAAGACGAGCAATGACACGATATATAAAGCGTGGTGGAAAAATATGGATTCGTGTATTTCCAGATAAACCAATCACAAAGAAACCATTGGAAGTAAGGCAAGGTAAAGGTAAAGGAAATGTTGAATATTGGGTTTGTCAAATTCAGCCCGGGCGGATGCTTTATGAAATGGAAGGTGTTACAGAAGAAGTTGCGAGAGAAGCTTTTAAACTTGCAGCGGCAAAGTTACCGTTTCCAACCACATTTGTTACAAGACAGGCAATGTAAATGAGTGATACTGAGAAAAAATTAGAAACTAAAGAAGATCTTGATAAAGAGTTACTTGAATTGAGGAGAGAGCAATTTAACCTTAGAATACAACAAGCAACTGGTCAATTGACTCGTAATCATGAGCATAGTCGCGTGAGAAAAAGTATTGCGCGTATAAAAACAGCTATTAATCAGATCAAGAAATAAGGTAATAAATCATGACTGATGAAACACAACAACAAGAAAGATCACGAAGACCATTAATTGGAAAGGTGATGAGTAACAAAATGGATAAAACTGTTTCTGTTGCTATCGAGAGAGTAATCAAGCATCCAATCTATGGTAAATACATTCGTCGCACGACTAAGCTATTGGCTCATGATGATGAGAACAGATGCAATGAAGGTGATCGAGTGACTATAAGTGAATGTAAACCAATGTCTAAGAATAAATCATGGACTGTGGTTGATATTATTGAACCCGAGAAAAAGCAGTGATATATATGAATTTTTTAACCTCTTTATATGGAATAAAGTCATGATTCAAATGCAGACAGTTCTTGATGCGGCAGATAATTCTGGTGCTAAGCGAGTGCAGTGTATCAAAGTATTAGGAGGCTCAAAGCGTCGTTATGCAGCTATCGGTGACGTCATTAAAGTAAGTGTGAAAGATGCTATTCCTAGAGGTAAAGTAAAAAAAGGTGAGATCTATACTGCAGTTGTAGTCAGGACCGCAAAAGGCGTACGTCGTAATGATGGTTCACTCATACGTTTCGATGGTAATGCAGCGGTTTTATTGAATTCTAGGTTGGAGCCAATAGGTACACGTATATTTGGACCTGTAACGCGTGAATTAAGAACAAAACAATTTATGAAAATAATTTCACTAGCACCAGAAGTTTTGTGATTGCCAGGATTATAGGTAAATAAAAATGAATAAAATTAAACGTGGTGATGAGGTATCGATAGTTATTGGAAAAGATAAGGGCCGCCGTGGAACAGTACTTGAAGTATTGTCTAATCAAAAAGTCTTAGTCGAGGGCATTAATGTGGTAAAAAAACACACTAAAGCTAATCCAAATGCTGGTGTCGAAGGGGGGATAATCGACAAAACTATGCCTATAAATATTTCAAATGTAATGATTTGGAATCCCGAAAAAAATCAGCCAGGTCGCGTTGGATTTGGCTTGGATAAGGACGGAAAGAAGATACGAATTTTTCGCTCAAATGGATCAGCTGTAGATTTATAATCAAAAGTAGATTGATTAAATCATTAATTACTAGGTACAGAAAATGGCAAGATTATTGAAAGAATACAATGAGGACTTACGGCCAAAGATTCAAAAAATCTTAGGTCTAAAGAATCCCATGGAAATTCCAAAAGTTACTAAGATTACATTGAATATGGGCGTGGGCGAAGCTGTTGCAGATAAAAAAATTCTGGACAATGCGCTCAAAGATATGGAAACCATTGCAGGACAAAAACCAATAAAAACATTGGCAAAAAAATCTGTAGCTGGTTTTAAAATACGTGATGGTTATCCTATTGGATGCAAGGTAACGCTTAGAAAAGCAAAGATGTATGAATTTCTAGATCGTTTGGTCAGTATTGCAATTCCGAGGATTAGAGATTTTCGAGGATTGAATCCAAAATCTTTTGACAAACAAGGTAACTACAGTATGGGTGTTTCTGAGCAAATTATTTTTCCAGAAATCAATTACGATAAAATAGATGCAATTAGAGGTATGGATATAACTATATCAACGACTGCCAGAAACCCGGAAGAAGGAAAAGCTCTTTTAGAAGCATTTAATTTTCCTTTTAAGAAATAAGAGATAATTTATGGCTAAGAAATCAATGATAGCAAGAGAATCGAAGCGAACTAGGCTAGTAGCAAAACATGCCGAAAAGAGATTGTCTTTGAAAAAAATTATTAGAAATTTGAATTCGACAGATGTTGAAAGAGAAGAAGCTCAGATGAAATTGAATGCTATGCCTAGAGATTCAAGCTCTTCCAGAATGAGAAATAGATGTGCAATCACTGGAAGGCCACATGGCGTTTATAGAAAGTTCGGCTTGGGGAGAAATAAACTTCGAGAATCTGCCATGAAAGGTGAAATACCCGGTTTAACTAAAGCCAGTTGGTAGCAAGGAAACTATTATGAGTATGAATGATCCAATATCTGACATGTTAACAAGAATACGTAATGCACAAAGTGCAAACAAAACACACGTAAATATGCACTCATCTTCAGCTAAAGAAGACATTGCGAAAGTGTTGAAAGATGAAGGCTATATAGTTGGCTATGAAATTGAAAATGATGAAGCCACTAAAAGCCTTAATATCGAACTTAAATACTATGAGGGAAAGCCCGTCATAGAAAATATTGCACGCTCAAGCAAGCCGGGCTTAAGAATATATAGAAATAAAGAAGAGTTGCCGAAAGTTCTTGGTGGACTTGGGGTAGCAATAATATCTACTTCGGCTGGTGTTATGAGTGATCGACAAGCTAGAAAAAATGGAATTGGTGGAGAAGTAATTTGCATTGTTTCTTAATGTAAATACTTTTAAATGAGAAAATAATATGTCTAGAATTGCAAAAGAACCGGTTGATCTACCAAAAGATGTTGAATGTAATCTTTCTGGGTTAACTCTTACTTTAAAAGGAAGTAAGGGCTCGTTAACAATGGAGGTTAATCCAGAGGTAACAATTAAAGAAGATGAAAATATCTTATCTTTTGCTGCGCGCTCTGGATCGAAATTTTCAATAGCTATGTCTGGCACAACTAGGGCATTAGTGGCGAATATGGTACAAGGCGTATCACAAGGTTTTGAGAAAAAATTAGAACTAGTTGGAGTGGGGTATCGAGCACAATCCCAAGGAAAAAAATTAAATCTGACGCTAGGTTTTTCTCATCCAGTCGCATATGACGTTCCAGAAGGAATCACAATTGAAACTCCGAGTCAGACAGAAATTATAATAAAAGGCATTGATAAACAAAGAGTGGGACAGGTTGCTGCTGAGATAAGACATTTTAGACCACCTGAGCCATACAAAGGTAAAGGCGTTCGTTATGCCGGCGAGCATGTAGTAATGAAAGAAGCTAAAAAGAAATAATATAATCTAAGAATGAGATTGATATGAAACTTGATAAAAAACAAAACAGAATAAGAAGGGCGCGAAAAGTCCGAGCAAAGATTAAAGAGCTCTCAGTAAATCGACTTAGCGTTCATCGAACACCTAAGCATATATATGCGCAGGTTATTGCACCTAATGGCGAAATGATACTAGCTAGCGCTTCAACTGTCGAAAAAGAAAGTAAGAGTGAATTGAAAAATACCGGAAATATTGCTGCAGCAGAATTTGTGGGAACTAGGATAGCTGAAAAAGCTAAAAAAGCGGGTATCGAATCCGTTGCATTTGATAGATCTGGATTTCTTTATCATGGCCGTATACGTGCATTAGCGGAAGCCGCTAGAGAAGCGGGTTTGAAGTTTTAATTACACACAACTTTATATAAAATATAAAAGAAATAGGAAAAGTAAATGGCAAGAAATGACCAATCACACCAAGCAGATGACTTAATGGAAAAATTAGTCACGGTTAACCGAGTGGCGAAAGTTGTTAAGGGCGGTAGACAATTTGGTTTTACTGCGCTTACTGTTGTTGGTGATGGTAATGGAAACGTTGGATTTGGATACGGTAAAGCTCGAGAAGTGCCAATAGCCATTCAAAAAGCCATGCAAGATGCTCGCAAAAAAATGATAAAAGTAAATCTAACAAACGACACACTACAATACGCAAAAAAAGGAAGGCATGGTGCCACTTATGTCTATATGCAACCAGCTTCTGATGGAACTGGAATTATTGCTGGTGGTGCGATGAGAGCAGTTTTTGAATGTGCTGGAGTAAGAAATGTTTTGGCAAAAAGTTACGGTTCGAGAAATTCGATAAATGTTGTACGAGCAACAATTAGCGCATTAGAATCCATTCACTCTCCAAGACAGATTGCAGCTAAACGTGGTAAGAAAATTAAAGAAATTCTTGCTGTATAAAAATTGAGAATAAAATGACAGAACAAAAAAAAATTAAAGTGACTTTGAATAAGAGTAAGCATGGGAGGCTAAAAGCTCATCGTGCTTGTATTCTAGGCTTAGGCTTAAGAAGAATTAGGCAAACTGTAAGTGTTCTCGATACACCAGAAAATCGCGGCATGATTAATAAAATATCATATTTAGTTACAACTGAGGAGGCCTAACATGCATCTTAATAGTTTAACTCCTGCTAAAGGATCTAAGAAAAACCCTAAGCGACTTGGTCGAGGTCACTCTGCAGGCCAAGGCAAGACTAGTGGTCGTGGACAGAAAGGTCAAAAAGCGAGATCAGGTGGATATCATAAAGTTGGTTTTGAAGGTGGGCAGATGCCTTTACAGCGTCGTTTACCTAAAGTCGGCTTTACATCAAGAATGTCTGCTTACTCTGCAGAACTAAGATTACATGAATTATCAATACCGTCTGATGCTGTTATTGATATTGAAGTCCTAAAAAAATTACATTTAGTACCAAATAAAACAAATAAAGTAAAAATAATATTGTCAGGGAAGCTTGAAAAAGCGGTCAAAATAAAGGGCCTGTCAGTAACAAAGGGTGCGCGAGAAGCTATTGAGGCTGCTGGCGGATCTATAGATGAGTGATGGTTAGGGAATAACACAGGTATAATTGATGGCAAAACAGCCAAAAACTAGTGGAATGAGTGCTGAAAAAACAGCAGGAAATTCAGGTGAACTGAGAAAGCGGTTTGCTTTTCTTGCTGGCGCCTTAATTATTTTCCGTGCTGGAACATTTATTCCGGTACCTGGAGTCGACCCTGCAGCACTTGCATCCTTTTTTGATCAACAAGCAGGCAATATGCTAGCTTTATTTAATTTATTTTCTGGAGGGGCCTTATCGAGATTTGGGATCTTTGCCTTAGGGATTATGCCATACATATCAGCTTCTATTATTATGCAGATGTCGAGTATGATAGTCCCTTCAATGCAGCAACTCCGTAAAGATGGTGAATCCGGTAAGAGAAAAATTACACAATATACTCGTTATGGAACAGTTATTTTATCGCTATTCCAATCCATTGCAGCTGCATCATGGTTGCAAAGTCAGCCAGGTGTAGTTGTCAACCCGGGTATGATTTTCCTTGTTACTGCTTGTATAACACTTGTTACAGGAACGATGTTTTTAATGTGGTTAGGTGAGCAAATTACTGAACGTGGGATTGGTAATGGAATATCAATGATTATTTTAGCAGGGATAATTGCTGGATTACCTTCTGCTGTTGCAGGTACCGCTGAACTTGTCAGGAATGGCGAAATGGCTGCTGCTACAGCAATATTATTACTCGTTGTCTTTGTCGCTGCTATATTATTTGTAGTTTATATGGAGAGGGCACAAAGGCGCATTGCTGTCAATTACGCAAGGAGACAGCAAGGACGTAAGATGGTTCAAGGACAAAATACACATTTGCCATTTAAAATAAATATGTCAGGAGTAATTCCTCCTATATTTGCTTCAAGTATCTTAATGTTTCCTGCAACCATAGCTCAATTTTTTGGTCAATCATCAAATCCAAATGCATTCCAAGAAGCATTACTTACGGTAGGCGCTAATTTGGGTCCTGGTCAACCAATTTATGTACTCTTATATGCAGCAATGATTATTTTCTTTTGCTTTTTTTATACTGCTTTAGTATTTAATTCAAAAGAAACTGCAGATAATTTGAAACGGTCAGGCGCGTTTGTACCTGGAATTCGACCAGGCATGCAAACAGCTGAATACATCGATCGAGTTTTAACAAGGTTAACTTTTTGGGGTGCTATCTACATAGCTGCAGTTTGTTTATTACCAGAAATATTTCGCATGTTTTATCCGAGCATCCCTTTTAATTTCGGTGGAACATCATTATTGATATTAGTAGTTGTAACAATGGATTTTATGTCTCAACTACAAGCACATGCAATGAGTCATCAGTATGATGGAATGATGCAAAAAGCAAATTTAAGGAATTATCGTAGATAATTTTGTGTTCGTAGCAAAAATATTTGGAGTAAAAGCATGAAAGTTAGAGCATCAGTAAAGAGAATGTGTAGGAATTGTAAAGTTATTCGACGCAAGCGTGTTGTTCGAGTGATTTGTTCCGACGCTCGTCATAAACAGAGACAAGGTTAAATAAAAAGGGAAGGTATAGATAAGTGGCTCGTATATCAGGAATAAATATCCCATTAAATAAACATGTTGTCATAGCATTGACAGAGATATATGGAATTGGGAATACAAGGGCGCAGCAAGCATGCAGTTCTGCGGGTGTTAAACCAGAGACTAAAGTAAAAGATCTGGCTGAACCTGAGATTGTAGGATTGCGAGATGCGGTTGCTAAATTCACCGTCGAAGGTGACTTAAGGCGTGAATCATCAATGAATATAAAAAGATTGATGGATTTAGGCTGTTATAGAGGTATTCGACATAGGCGTGGATTGCCGTTAAGAGGTCAAAATACTAAAAACAATGCAAGAACTAGGAAGGGCCCACGTCGGGCCATAAAAAGATAAGCGTTGTCTTAAAGAGATTAATAACAGGAAAAATAATGGCAGATACTAAGAAAAAGAAGGTTAAGAAACATGTTGTGGATGCGATAGCGCATATTCATGCTTCTTTCAATAATACGATAATTACCATTACTGATCGACAAGGGAATACATTATCTTGGGCAACATCAGGTGGTTGTGGTTTCCGGGGATCAAGAAAGTCGACTCCATTTGCAGCTCAAGTCGCTTCAGATAAGGCAGGGAAAGCAGCATTAGAGTTCGGTGTTAAGAATGTTGATGTACGTGTTCGTGGGCCGGGCCCAGGAAGAGAATCTGCTGTTAGAGCACTTAATGCACTGGGTTTTCAAATTCAAAATATCGAGGATGTAACACCAATTCCTCATAACGGGTGCCGACCACCTAAAAAGCGTCGCGTTTAGAGGCAATAAGAAATGGCTAGATATACAGGACCAAAATGTAAATTATCCAGAAGAGAAGGGACGGATTTGTTTCTCAAGAGTGGAGTTCGACCTTTAGAGTCGAAATGTAAACTTGATGTACCTCCGGGTGGTGCGGGACAAAGAAGACCCAGAGTCTCTGATTATGGATTACAGTTGAGAGAAAAGCAGAAATTACGTCGTATGTATGGTGTTTTAGAGCGACAATTTTTAAATTATTATAAACGAGCAGCTCAATTAAAAGGATCAACAGGTGAGAACCTTTTGTCTTTGCTTGAAGGGCGCTTGGATAATGTTGTTTATCGAATGGGCTATGCCTCCACAAGAGCAGAGGCTAGACAATTAGTAAGCCACAAAAGTATTGAAGTAAATGGTGTAGTTGTAAATATTCCATCTGCACAAATTGCAGCTGGAGATTCAATCTCAATAAGAGAAAAATCTAAAAAACAACTTCGTATCCAAAGTGCCTTAGAGATTGCCGGACAAATAGGTCTTCCTGAGTGGGTGCAAGTAGATTCAAAGAAAATGACTGGCATCATGAAATCATTACCGGGTCGAGAAGATATTCTTCCCGATATAAATGAAAATTTAGTAGTCGAGTTGTACTCGAAATAGTTAGGAGGGTATATACCCATGCACGAATCAGTTAATGAGTTTTTAAAGCCACGCAATGTAAAAGTTGTATCATCTAATGATTTGCAAGCTAAAGTTGTGATTGAACCATTTGAACGTGGTTATGGTCATACACTTGGTAATGCTTTGCGAAGAATTTTATTATCGTCAATGCCTGGGTCAGCTATTGTTGAGGCTGAGATCGATGGTGTTTTGCATGAATATACCAGTATTGATGGTGTACAAGAAGACGTTGTAGATATCCTGCTAAATTTAAAGAAAGTCGCGATAATGATGCATGGAAGAAGTTCAGCAGAACTAACTATATCAAAAAAAGGCCCTGGTCCAGTTACAGGCGCTGATATTATTCTTGAGCATGATGTCGAAGTTATGAATCCTGATATTGTAATTGCAAATCTATCGAGTACAGGTAGTTTATCAATGAAATTGACTGTTGAGCGAGGACGAGGATATCGTCCAGCTACTAGAGGTCCAGTCTTCGAAGAAGAAGCAGGCCCTATAGGAAGATTGCAGCTTGATGCTTCATTTAGCCCTGTTCATCGAGTTTCATATGATGTTGAAGCTGCGCGTGTAGAGCAAAGAACAGATTTAGATAAATTAATAATTGATATTGAAACTAATGGAACTATTGATCCTGAGGAAGCGATTAGACATGCTGGAAGTATTTTAAAAGATCAGTTATCAGTATTTGTTGATTTAGAGAGGGAGGAAGAAGGTGATAATGAAGAAGATGAGAATTTGGTTGATCCAATTCTCCTCCGTCCGGTTGATGAACTAGAATTAACCGTACGTTCTGCAAATTGTTTGAAAGCCGAAAGTGTTATGTACATAGGAGACTTAGTGCAACGTACTGAGGTTGAGTTACTTCGTACACCAAATCTAGGCAAGAAATCTTTAACTGAAATAAAAGAAATCCTTGAAGGTCACGGATTAACATTGGGCATGAGACTTGAAAATTGGCCTCCGGCTAGTCTTGCTCAATAAGTAAATTTGCTTGTATTAATTAAAGAGTATTTATTATGCGCCACAGAAAATCAGGACGTAAATTAGGTCGAAATAGCTCACATAGGAAAGCTATGTTTCGTAATATGTCAACATCACTTTTGTTGCATGAAACTATAAAAACGACTGTTCCTAAGGCAAAAGAGTTGCGAAGAGTTGTTGAGCCTTTAATTACGCTTGCAAAAAAAGATGGTGTTGCTAATCGTAGGCTTGCTTTCGCTAGGTTGCGTGACAAAGCTGTGGTTGGTAAGTTATTTACTGATATTGGCCCAAGATTTATTGATCGTCCAGGCGGATACGTGCGAATCCTAAAAATTGGACCACGAACTGGAGATGCAGCACCTATGGCAATGGTTCAGTTGGTTGATGGCCCTGTAAATGAAGTAGTTAACGATGAAGAGGCTAAAGCCTAATTGTTTTTATTCAATTAAGGCCCTTGAAGTATTTTAATTTCTTTACTTGTATTTGCTTAATCTTTTATGAAGGGATTGCACATAAATCAAACTGTAATCGTAACTGGTGCCTCATCTGGTGTTGGAGAGGCAACGGCACGTCATTTTGCTAACAATGGAGCGAATTTAGTTCTTGTAGCAAGAAATCAAGAAAATCTAAATCGTGTATTTAATGAGCTAAAAAATATATCTAGAGTTATAACCGTATCCATGGATGTTTCAAATTATGAAGATTGTGAAAATCTGATTAAAAAAGCTTTGGCCGAATACACTTCTATTGATATTTTGATCAATAATGCTGGTTATCATAAACGCGGCCTAGTTGAAGAAATTGATCCTAATGAATTAGCTAGAATGATAGATGTAAATCTAAAAGCACCAATTATATTAAGTCGACTAGTCATTCCTCACATGAAAAGTAAGAATTGTGCGATTATTAATGTCGCATCACTCGCTGGAAAAACTCCAGTTCCAGGATCCTCTGTTTATTCCTCATCTAAATTTGGACTTAGAGCTTTTACTTATGCTTTAGCGAATGAACGCTTAAATAAAAATGTAAAGATTGCGGTAGTCTCACCGGGTCCAATCGATACACCTTTTATAATGGATGATATAGATGCCGTATCGGATATAACCTTTTCGCAACCTATTAGTACTGTGGATGAAGTGGCCAAAGCGATATTGGATTTATGTACTAATAGTAGCATTGAACGGTCGATGCCGAAACTAAGTGGTTTTCTTACAAATATTACTTATCTCTTTCCTAAGCTAGCATTATTAATTGCACCTTCATTGAAAAGAAAAGGGCGACGGATTAAAGAAAAGTTAAAAACACTTGACCTTAATTAGTAGTATCAAGAGAATCATAAGCATGGATAAATTAAGTAAAAATGAAATATTAAACAAGTTAAAAGAATTAGATTCTTGGGTTTATGAGCAATCTAAACTAAGGCGTATTTTTTTATTTTCTGATTTTAACAAGGCATTTAAATTTATGACTTTGATTGCCTTAGAAGCAGACAGAATGGATCATCATCCTGAATGGTCTAATATTTATAATAAAGTAAAAGTTGATTTAGTGACCCATGAGGCCTCTGGTGTAACCGAAAAGGATTTTATTTTAGCAAAGAGTATGGATGAAGTTGCAAATATGATTCTTTGAAATGACATATAATTATAGAAAGGTAATAATGAACATAAAAAAATCTCTTACTCAATATGTGCTGCGATGACTTTTTAAGCTGTTTTTTTTCATGAAATAACTGGCATACCCTTACTGGTAGAGCCACTCCCTTCTTCACCCGAATGTTGTTTTTGAGGCTTTTACTTTTAATGTATGAGGATCTCGTCAAAAGCATTTCTTGTTAGATTTTCAATTCCCTTATCAAGCACTCTAATATTGTCTTCAATCCTAATACCACCATATGGTTTTAGCCATTCTATCTGCTTTAGGTTTAGCATTTTATAAGTCCCATTAACTTTTGCTTTGTTGATTAGTAAGTCAATTACATATAAACCTGGTTCGATAGTAAATACCTGATTTTCTTGAATTTTTCGATTCAATCGTAGAAATGGATAACGATCAGATCTATTTATTTCTTTACCCTGAGAGTTTTCTAAGAACCCACCAACATCATGAACCTGTAATCCCAGAAAATGACCTAATCCATGCGGAAAAAATATATCTGTAATCTTGTTTTTAACTAATGCTTCTATTGAACCATTAGCAAGTCCTATTTGTTGAATAATTGCAGCAATTTTTTCATGCGCTTTAATATGTAATTCAATATAGTCCATATCAATTTTAATTAGATCAATAATTTCTTGTTGCATTTGATCAATACCATCAATTAGGGATTCGAATTCATTGCAATCATAAGCATAAGTCCGACTTATGTCTGATGCATAACCATTATAACTAGCACCAGCATCGATTAAAAAAGAACGAGGGGTTTTTATTTTTTGTTTCTGGTAATGCTGGTAATGAAGTATTGATGCATTTTCATTAATTGCTATTATATTTTTATAAGGAAGTTCGTTTTCTGAATGTTTTGAGGCCATACAATATGACATGTGAATATCAAATTCAGACGCGCCCTCTTTAAATTTGTTGCTAGCTACGTGATGGCCTTTTACTCCAATTCTCGAGGCTTCTCTCAAGCATTCAATCTCATATTCGGTTTTTATACTTCTGCCATAATTTATTATATTAATAACATTCATTGGGTTAATGCTTCTTATATCAAAGGTATACCTCTCTTCAAGATATTCATCTGTTATCAGTAAACATTCATTTTTATTAGTAGGCAGATGCTTATTAATCTCGTCCATTGAATTTACTATTATTATTTCAAAGTAATTAACCCAAAATGATGAGGGAAGTTCTGCTGATTTATACCAAAAATCTATTTCTTGGAAATATACAAGAACAGGTTTTTTATCTAATGTATAAATGAGATAACAATTTGGGTGATCGAGTAAAGGAAGCCATCGACAAAAATAAGGATTCGTTTTGAAAGGGAATGGATTATCATCCATTCTGCGATCTTTTATAGCTCCTGAAGAGATTATTACATGGCGAAAAGGAGTATCTGTAATTGCTTCATCAAGTTCTTTTGTTAGGATATCCAGGTGTGATGAGTAAATATCCTCAAGATATTTTGTATTACTGTATTTTTTGTTCTTCATTCCTTAAGTAGCGTCCTTTTTTATTGCCTGCAATTTGTTTAGTGAAGGTTAAATGGGTATTAATTAACCTTTAATCTAGGCATTATAAAAATAATGAATAGTGTTTCATAAGGAGATTGTGAATGAAAAATATTATTATTACAGGAATTTTTTTTATGACTAATGTATTTTCCTCAGAAATGGGCTTTGATCGAGTAACTGGCTTATCTTTTGCATCTAGGTCTGAAGTGATTGCCTCCAATGGTATGGCTGCGACCAGTCATCCTTTAGCAACTCAAGTAGCATTGGACATACTGAAAAAAGGAGGCACTGCTATAGATGCCGCTATTGCAGCAAATGCTGTCCTTGGATTGGTTGAACCAACGGGTTGTGGTATTGGTGGAGATCTATTTGCCATTATTTGGGACGCTGAAAAACAAGAGTTAAATGGCTTGAACGCTTCAGGTCGTTCTCCAGAGTTACTAACATTGGATTATTTCAAAGAAAATAATATCACCGAAATTCCTTATTTAGGTCCATTACCTATTACTGTGCCTGGTGCTGTTGATGGCTGGTTTGAGATGCACAATCGATATGGAAGATTATCAATGAACGAAATACTTGAACCAGCAATAGCTTATGCTGAGCAAGGATTTCCTGTTTCTGAAGTTGTGTCTTGGCTCTGGAAAGAGAATGCGACTTCCAGAGTTATGTACGAAGGCTTTAGAAATATATACATGCCAAATGGTAGGGCGCCAAATAAAGGTGAAGTATTTAAAAATCCTGCCCTGGCATTAACCTATAAAAAAATTGGAACGATGGGAAGGGATGAATTCTACAAAGGAGATATAGCTAAAAAAATTGATGCATTTATGGTTAAAAACGATGCATTTTTACGTTATGAGGATCTTGCAAATCATTCTTCGGAGTGGGTGAAACCAGTTTCAACCAATTATCGTGGCTATGAGGTATTTGAGTTACCTCCAAATACGCAGGGAATTGCAGCGCTTCAGCTTTTGAATATCTTGGAAGGTTTTGATTTATCAAATATGAATTTCGCTAGTGCCGAATATATCCATACATTTGTTGAGGCAAAGAAAATTGTTTATGAAGACAGGGCTAAATATTATGCAGATCCTAAGTATACAAATATATCGACCGATATATTAATAACAAAAGAGTATGCTAAAAAGCGGCGAAATTTAATTAATCCAAATATAGCTGCAAAGGAGTTTTTACCAGGTGATATAAAACTTGAGAATGACGATACCATCTATTTAACAGTGGCTGATAGAGAAGGTAATATGGTCTCACTCATCCAGAGTAACTATGGAGATATGGGCGCCGGTTTAACATCGGAAGAATTTGGTTTTAGTTTCCAAAATAGAGGGCAGTTATTTAGTTTGAATGCAGATCATCCAAATGTATATGCTCCAAATAAACGTCCTTTTCATACTATTATTCCTGCATTTGTTACCAAAGATAATAAACCTTGGTTATCATTTGGTTTAATGGGAGGGTCAATGCAACCTCAAGGACATGCTCAGATATTAATTAATATGATTGATTTTGGCATGAATCTCCAAGAAGCGGGTGATGCAGCAAGAATTAGGCATGTTGGATCTTCTCAACCAACAGATGAAAAAATGAATGATGGAGGTAAATTATATTTAGAATCATCGATTGATGAAACTACCCGTGAGAAATTAAGAAAAATTGGGCATAATATTGCTACAGATACTAACGTTTATGGTGGCTATCAGGCCATTATGTGGGATGAAGAGCATAAGGTTTACTATGGGGCTTCAGATCCAAGAAAAGACGGTCAGGCCGCGGGATACTAAATGATGCAAAATGAGATATATTTAACAGGTATTACTACGACTGGTACACCCCATATTGGGAACTATGTGGGGGCAATTCGACCCTGTATTGAAGCGAGTCACAATAAAGATATAAGAAATTTTTATTTTCTTGCGGATTTGCATGCACTTGCCAAAGCTGAGGATCCTGAGCGTATAGCCAGATCTACTTTGGAGATATCGGCTGCTTGGCTAGCGTTGGGTCTAGATACTGAAAATGCTTGTTTTTACCGACAATCAGATATCCCAGAAATACCTGAATTGACATGGATATTAACGAGTATGACATCAAAAGGCTTAATGAACCGAGCACATTCATATAAGGCGCAAGTTCAAAATAATATTGACAGCGGTGCCAGTGACCAGGATCGAGGTATAAATATGGCGTTATTTAGTTATCCTATATTAATGGCTGCAGATATATTGATGTTTAAGTCTAATAAAGTCCCTGTCGGACGTGATCAAAAACAACATATTGAAATGACTCGTGATATAGCTCAACGATTTAATCATAACTTTGGAGATATATTGGTTGTTCCTGAAGCAATCATAAGTGAAGAAACAGCTTTATTGTCTGGTTTAGACGGAAGAAAGATGAGTAAAAGTTATGACAATATCATTCCGTTATTTGCAAATGAAAAGCAATTAAGAAAATTAATAATGAAAATTAAAACTAATAGTTTGGAGCCAGGGGCACCAAAAGATCCAAAAGACTCCGTTTTGTATGATATTTACAGTGCTTTTGCGATGCCAGAGGAAATACTAAATATTAAAAAATTATATGCGAATGGCATAGCATGGGGAGAAATGAAAAATATATTATTCGAATGTATTAATGATCAATTAAAACCGGCAAGAGAGGAATATCAAAAGTTGATTGAAGACCCTGCTCAAATTGAAGTTCAGCTAATAAAAGGAGCAGAAAGAGCTCGTGAGATTTCAGTTCCTTTTATTCAAGAGATCAGAAATGCGATAGGTATCAGAAAATTAGTTTAATGAAATTAATGTCGAAAAAAAAAGGACCAACCCCTCCATTAATTTTACTATTTGTAGTCATAATTCAATTACTCGCATCAAATTACTTATCATTTTTAGCTATTGATATTTTTTTTATTCATTGGATTGGCTATACAATTATAAGCTCGAGTCTATTCATGCTGGTTATTTCTATCATGGAGTTTCGAAAACTAAAAACTACAGTCATTGTATTTAAAAAATCTACTTTTTTAGTGACAACTAAATTGTATTCTCTGACCAGAAATCCAATGTATGTGAGTATGTTTTTCACTCTGCTAGGTCTCGGATTATTAAATAACAATATTGGCAGTATTATTACCGCTTTTTTATTTATCCCATTAATGAATCACCGGATTATATTCCATGAGGAAAGTATGCTCGTAAATGAATTCCAAAATGAATATAATTTATATAAGAGTAAAGTCAAGAGATGGATCTAATGGAGACTAATATCACTGAAAGGAAGTTTTTACTGAACTCAATAGTAAATCTGGATAAATATCCCCTTGATAACTCTGTATTCGTAAATCAATGTAAAAATTCTATCGATGCAGATGGCTGTGTTATTTTGCCTAATTTTTTAAGAGAAGATTCGATTGAGCAATTAATCCAGGAAAGTAATCTGAATCAATGCAAAGCATTTTATTGCGAACAAAATCATAGTGTTTATATTTCTCCACCAGATGAAAATTTTCCTAGTGATCACGCACTCAATAGACAAGTGGTTTCGTCTAAAGGCTGTATTACTGACGATCAGATAGGTGAGAGTTCGGATTTGAAAGTTTTATATAAATCTAAATTGTTTCGTAATTTTATTGCTGGCGTTGTTGGTGAAGGAAGTCTGTATGAATATGCTGATAATTTATCTTCCATAAATATTCACTACGCAGATGAGTCTCAAGAATTGGGTTGGCATTTTGATAATTCATCTTTTGCTGTGACTTTATTAATACAAAAATCAAAAAAAGGGGGAGAGTTTCAATATATTAGAAACTTTAGAGATGCCGATAATGATGAAATGAATTTTGATGGTGTGCAGCAATTACTGGAAGGAAAGCTTAATTATGAAAGTTTAATAATGGAGCCTGGTACATTGGTTTTGTTTAGAGGTAGGAATTCAATTCATAGAGTGACTCCTGTGGAAGGTGATTTAACCAGAATTTTAGCCGTATTGGCCTATAATTCGAAGTCAAATGTAGCATTATCAGAAACTTCACGGATGACTTTTTATGGCAGACTGGATTGAATAAA